>Ga0163148_10007028_pt1 | contig 10716 bp, 9 predicted proteins | sample OliLakLV19MP7P2_FD_148606 | JGI IMG/M metagenome (GOLD analysis project Ga0163148, IMG submission 148606) | Freshwater microbial mat bacterial communities from Lake Vanda, McMurdo Dry Valleys, Antarctica- Oligotrophic Lake LV.19.MP7.P2 | ecosystem: Environmental > Aquatic > Freshwater > Lake >... | reverse complement strand
GTGCCGCTCACGGACTATTCAGGCTATGAGCATCTTCGCTAAACTCTCCGCAGGTATCACCACGGGCTCGGCCGCCGAGTCTCAGGCCATCGCAACGGAACTGGCGGCGGTGTTGCCTGAGACCTGCGCTCTCGCCCTCCACGGTGATCTTGGTGCGGGGAAGACCACGTTCGTCCAGGGTCTCGCGCGCGGCTTTGGCATCACGCAACCGGTGACCAGCCCCACCTTCAACCTCTACACCGTCCATCGGGGCCCGGCCCGCACGCTCGTGCATCTCGACGCCTACCGTCTCGAGACCGCCGCCCAAGTCGACGCCCTGCTCATCGAAGAATTCCTCAACCCGCCTTGGTGTCTTGCCGTCGAATGGCCGGAGCGCGTCGCCGGCTGGCTTCCTCCCGGCACCCTGCATTTCGACCTCGGCATCACCGCCGGGGAACAGCACACGATCCGTCTGCGCTCATAACAACGTCCCTTGAAAAATAGATTTCACGAGCCCTCAGCAGGCATCTGCGAACCGCGAATGGACGCGAACCCGCGCGAATAGCGGCGTGTGGCGGGAGGCGACGTTACGCAGAATTTATTTCATCGTCCGGTGTGTCGGAGGCAGAGTTTTCCGGTTCGATTTCACAAACAGTTCCTCCGTAAGCCGGCGCGCTTACGCGCGCAAAACCGCGCCCAACCAAGGTTTTCATTTGCGTCCATTCGGGTCCATTCGCGGTTCAATCGGATTGATCGCGGCCGCGCTTGGAACTTCGTTTCGCGGGATTCCCGCTCCTCGCCCCAAAGCATAATTCTTACGGGACGTTGGGCTAAAGCTCTGCGACGTCCGTCGCCTTCTCGAGCCGCACCGCCATGTAGTCGCCCGCAAACGCCGCCACCTTGACCCCGCCGCAAGTCAGCTCGGCTGTCAGTTCGATCCGGTCTTTGCCGTAGCGGCGCAAGGTCGCCGCAAACGTGGCCGATCTCGCCGGTGAAACCGGCTGGCCCGAGGCTTCGAAGTCGCCCGTGATCGGCGCGAGATAGTCCACCGAGTTACGTTGGATGACCGACCGGGAAGGCGAACCCTCGGCCCGCAGCGTGAAATGCAGGAAAGTCCAGGCCGCCGGAATCGCTACGGCGGAGGCACTGCCGCCAAACACGGTTGCGCGGTGATTGATGTTGGCGGCGAGCGGCGCCTGCAGGCGCACGCCATGCTCGTCACATGCGATCATTCGCACACCCATCGCCGCAGAAATGGGAATATGCTCGCGCAGGCAGCGCTCGATTTCCGGCAACGCCAATGCGACGGCAGACACGGAATCGGTGCGGCTCGACCCGCGCCGGTTACGCCGAAGGCGCGGCCGGAGGCGCGGCCTTCGGCTCTTCCGAGGCCGGCGCCGCCTCGGCCACAGACTGAGCGGGAGCCTCGGTTTTTTCCGCCTCGATCAGTGCGACGGCTTCCGCATCCGGAGCGGCCATCGACGCGGCCTCGGGCGCGGCCTTAGCCTCGGGCGCGGCCTCAGCCTCGGGCGCGGGCGCCTTCGGCTTGGGCGCCGCCGCCGGTGCCTCGGGAAAGTTCTCCGGATCGTGTTCGGCGGCTTCAACCTCGCGCTTGCGGGATTCGACCATCGCCGCCGGCGCATAGAGCGCTCCGTCGATGAACTCGGTCACGTAGCCTTCGCGCACCAGCCAAGGCAGATCGCTCTGCACCCGGGCAAGTTTTTCGCGCTGTTCGACGGAGAGCACCGTTTCGCCCGGCGCCACCGTGGGAGCACCATCGATTGTCGGGGCCGTCGGCGGTGGCGCGATGTTGAGAAATTTTTTCCCCAACTCTCCCGCCTTCACCATCGGGTGCGCCTCGATGAAAGCGAGCAGCGCACCGATGCTGTCGGAGAACGTCTGCCCGGGGACGCGGAACTTGCGCTTTACCGCGCACACATAGCTCACGCCCTTCGAGCCTTTCTTAAAGATGGTGAAATGCTCGCGGCGTAGCCGGCCACGCAGGGCGTTGGCGGTATCGAGCGGGAACCGTCGCTGCCGCTCCAACGAGCCTTCGACCGTGCTCCGAATTTCGCCCGGCGGCAAAAGTTCGAGGTTCTTGCCGTGCAAGCGGGCTTGCTCGACCGCCCGGATCACCTTCTCGCGCGCCGTGGCGAGCAGATGAGCCTTGGCCTCTTCGAAGGAATCGAAGGCCACCGGGGGAATCGCCGCCGCCTCGACAACCGGAGCGGGCTCCGCTGCGGGCGTCGCTTCCGGAGCCGGCGTCGCTTCCGTCGCTGCTAGCACTTCCGTCGCTTCCGTCGCAGCTAGCGATGGCGTCGCTTCCGGAGCCGGCGTCGCGGAGCCGGCGGGCTTGGCCACCGGAGCCGGAGTCTTCCACGTGTAGCGCGTGGCCTTCTTCATCTTTGCGAGCCATGCTTGGATCGCTTCGGGTTCGCGGACGGACTCGATGCGCGCCTTGAACGCCTCGAACGGCATCCGGTCGACCCGCGCCGTGTAGTGCTGCTGCACCAGTTGATTGTAGAGATGGTAATTGGGCGGTCCGATCAACTCACCCGTCACGCCGCAACGATTCACCACTTGGAAATTGCCCTTCGGCGGGTCGATCTCGACCTCGGCCGTGTCGTAGAACTTGTCGAGATGCTTCGAGAGCACGTGGGTCAAGGCGGCCTCTTCGGATTCGAAGGGCAGGCCGTCGGGCACCGAGATGCAAAAGCCCGCCGGTCCCGCTTCTCCCGTAGGCTTGCGGGCGATCACGACGACGAAACGGTCGGATTTCGCCACGACCGTGCGCGCCACCTCGAACAGTTCGATCGTGCGACACGACTTGCGGATGGTCTGCACGAGGGTGTTGAAGCTGTTGTCCTCGGGGTAAAACGTCGCCGACAAAAACGGGCTGTCATACGGGCTGCGGTCCATCGGCTCCGCCCGGCCGCCGAAGCGTCCGCCCCGCTCGCCACCGCCCGGCGCGTCGCGTCGCGGTCCGCCGCGAAATTCACCCTGGCCCTCACGCGGATACGACGGCCGCTCGCCGGAAAAGTCCCGCCGCTCGGGTGCCCCGACGCCAGGCCCTGCGCCGGGCCCGGGTCCGGGACCACCGGCCGGCCGGCTGAACGAACGCCGGTCGCGCCGCTCGGGTGCCCCGCCGCCGTCCCGCCGCGGACGATCGTCGCCGCCCTCCCGACCCCGCCGCTCGCCGGGCGTCGACTTGTCTTGCACCCAAGAGGTGCCGAAGCTGAAGCCGCTCAGTTGGCTCAGGTCGATCTTGTTCAAATCAGCGGAGGGAGCTTTCTCTTGGGGGGCGTTGTCGTCCATAATATCGAAAAGCGGGCGTTAGGCCCGCGGTGGTGGTCTTGGCTTGATGGTGCCGCGCGGTTGCGAGGTCGGGCGAGAGTCCAAGCCGGCATTCGCCAGAAGCAAGCGGTTTCCGTGGGGCGATTCGGTGACGTTGCCCTCGGAATCCTCTCAAAAATGGTGCTCGGGACAGGACTCGAACCTGCACGCCTTACGGCACACGCCCCTCAAACGTGTGTGTCTACCAATTCCACCACCCGAGCAAAAATGAACAGAGGAAGGCGGACTAAGAGAAATCCCTCCGGCCTTGTAAAGCCCCGAAAGCAGCCGGGCCGAAATTGGCTTTGACGCTGCCTCACCCGCGCCAAACCCTGCGCGCCCCGCCCCGCCATGCCACTCGACGCCGTCAAAGCCGCGCTCCTCGCCTCCTACGAAACCGACGGCGGCATCAACCATCTCGATGGCGTGAATCTTCCCGCCCAAGACTCGGTCAATACCCTCGCGCGCGACTACATGCATCTGCTGTTCCCCGGCTATTTCGAGGAAATCGCCTTGGAGAAGAGCGCCGTGCCCGACCACGTCGGCCGGTTGTTGGCCGGCCTCCAACACCGTCTCGCCAACGAGATTGAAAAGTGCCTGCGCTTTGCCCGCGAGCCCGGGCCCGCAACCCGCGCCGAGGCCGTCACCGCGCAGGCCCTCGGCCAGTTGCCCGGCTTGCGCCGCGTCGTTCAGACCGACGTCAACGCGGCGTTTCAAGGCGACCCCGCGGCCCGCAGCGTTCAGGAGATCATCCTCGCCTATCCTTGCGTGCTGGCCATCTCCCTCCAGCGCTTCGCCCACGTGCTCTACCATCTCGGCGTGCCGCTCCTGCCGCGGATGCTCACCGAATACGCCCACGAGCGCACCGGGACCGACATCCACCCCGGAGCCCGCATCGGCACGCACTTCTTCATCGACCACGGCACCGGCGTCGTCATCGGCGAATCCTGCACCATCGGCAGCCACGTCAAGATTTACCAGGGCGTCACCCTCGGCGCGAAGTCCTTCGAGTTGGACAACGACGGCCATCCCATCAAGGGCGTAAAGCGCCACCCCGACATCGAGGATCACGTCACCATCTACGCCCACGCCACGATTCTTGGCGGCGACACCCGCATCGGCGCGCACTCGATCGTCGGCGGTAACGTCTGGCTGCTAAAATCCGTGCCCGCCCAAAGCATCGTCCAACAAAAGGGCGAGAATCTCGTCATCCGCCCCCGCGATCGCCGATCCGACGCCGCCCACCCATCCTCTCCCACCGGAGACGGCGAAAACTGGGCCATCTAGCTCGGCGACCGGCGCGCTTCCCCTGCTCATCGCAGATCACGCGCGGCCAGACCGTGCGCCAGCTCGGCCGCGAAAAACGGTCCGCGGTAGATCATCCCGGTGTAAACCTGCACCAGCGCGGCTCCCGCATCCAGTTTCTCCGCCGCGTCGATCACGTCGCCGATTCCGCCGACGCCGATGATCGGCAAACGCCCGCCCATCGTCTTCGCGATGTAGCCCACGATTTCGGTCGCACGTCGGCGCACCGGTGCGCCGCTGAGCCCACCCGCCTCGTTCACCGTCTTGAAGAATCCCGGCCGCGCCAACGTCGTGTTCGTCGCGATCACCCCGTCGAGCGCAAATTCCGCGATCACGCCCAACACCGCATCGATCTGCGGCCAGGTGAGGTCCGGCGCGATCTTGAGCAGCACCGGCACCCGCGACGCGCGCGCACGATTCGCCGCCGTGATCGCACCCAGCAACTCGCGCAACCGCGCTTCGTCCTGGAGTTGCCGCAGGCCCGGCGTGTTTGGGCTCGAGACGTTGAGCACCAAATAATCCGCGAAGTCCGCCAGTCGCGCGAAACTCGCGAGGTAGTCCTCGGTCGCGCGCCCGATGTCCGTCGCCTTCGACTTACCGAGGTTCACGCCGAGCGGAATAGTCCGGGCCCCGCGTCCCGGCTGGCCCGCCAGCCGCACCGCCACCGCGTCCGCGCCCTCGTTGTTGAAGCCCATCCGGTTGATCACCGCGCCCTGCCCGGGATACCGAAACATGCGCGGCTTCGGATTTCCGCCCTGCGCCAGCGCCGTCACCGTCCCGATCTCCACGTGCCCGAAGCCCAAGGCCGCCGCCGCCGGCCACGCCCGCGCGTTTTTGTCAAAACCCGCCGCGAGCCCCACGCGGTTCGGAAACTCCAGACCGAGCACCCGCACGGGCGCATACCGCGTCGCGTCCAGCCGGTGGTATCGCTCCAGCATCTGGCGCAGTGGCGCAATCCGGGCCAGCCACGCCATCGCCTCCACCCCGAGTTCGTGCGCCTGCTCCGAGTCCTGGCGGAACAACCACGGTCGGAAAAAAGTTTCGTAGGCGGCACCCATGGCGCGCCAACCTGAAATGCCGGCGGAAAAATGCAAGCGCCTGCGGCGGGTGATTTCCAGAGGAAAAACCGACTTTAACCCTCCCGTAACTTCCCGCCAGTTTTGTGCTTGTTTTTTGAAACTCCCCTCGCACGCTGCGAAAAATTTCCGCTCTCATGGCCAAAGCAACTTCTACTCTCAGCTGGTGTAACGTTCGTCTTGGTGACGACCATAATTGGTGGGTCACCGAGACCAGCGATCCCGTGCGCTGGGATGTCGACGGCCTCAGTATCATCGACCCGCGCCAGGTCACCCATCTGATCGAGCTCGTCGATCCCCTCCGCGATTACGGCTTCGACCAGGATATGTTCGATGCCGCCTTCATCCCCTTCCGCATCGAGAAGGACCTCGGCGCCGGCAAGGTCCGCCTCAAGCGCGTCAAGGAGTCCATCGTCGAGTCCGAGGACAAACTCTTCGCCTTGGCCGACACCCTCGACGAGGAAAACGGACCCTACGCCGATCTTCTCGACCATCTCACCCGCTGCCGCGTGAAGATGCTCAACGATCTCTTTAAGTTCGAGTCAAAGCTCTCCGTCGACGAGGTCGAGGACGAGATTCGCGAAGACCAAAACAGCCACTTCATCGAGGGCCGGGCGGTCCACACGTTCGAGGAACTTACCGCCATTCTTGATTTCATGCCCGCCGGCTACGACGCCGACGACGAGGCTCCCGCCAAGGGCGCCGAGGACGAAGAGGATGAAGATCTGCCCGAGATCGACGCCGCCGAGGAAGAAAAATTGAAGAACGACGAATCCCTCAAGTGGGACGGGGACGACGACGACGGCGACGAGGACGCCAAGAAGAAAGACAAAGACGAAGATTCTGACGACGAGGACGAAGACAGTCCGAAAAAAACCAAGGACGACGACGAGGATGAAGACGAAAAGCCGAAGAAAGCGGCCAAGAGTTCCAAGAAACGATAGCCCTCGTTGCGCCCTTTCGGCGGCGGTTTACTCCCGCCGCTTTTTTGTGCCCGCCATCCTACCGATTCGAGGCCGGCGTTGCCTTTCCACCGGCCTTCTTGCACGAGATAGGGTCATGGTCTCATTCCCGCGCCTCCGCCGCCTCACCCTCTGCGTCGCTGCGCTCGCCCTGCTCGCGGGTTGCGCGACCGACGAGATCAAGGGCACCAACCCCGTGATCCCCACCGCCGCGACGACCGCCCAGCTCCGCCCCGGCGACAGCCTCACGATCGCGCTGCAGGGTGTCCCCGACCCGTCCACCAACTCGGTCCAAATCGACGATCAGGGCCTGATCACCCTGCCTTTCATCGGCCCCCACCCCGCCGCCGGGATCAGCACCGCCGATCTCTCCACGCGCATCCGCGAATCTTACATCGCGAAGAAAATCTACACCGCCGTCGATGTCGCCGTCACCGTGACCGAGCGTTTCGTCTACGTCGGCGGCGAGGTCGCCAAGCCCGGCCGCATCGTCTGGACCCCCGACCTCACCCTCACCAAGGCGGTCCAGGCCGCCGGCGGTTTTTCCCTCTACGCCAAGGAAGGCAAAGTCACCCTCGTCCGCGACCAGCGCGCCTACGAACTCAACGCCCGTCTCGCGCTGCAAAGCCCCGCGCAAGACCCGCGGCTCGTCCCGGGCGATTCCCTTCAGGTCCCGCGGTCGGCGTTTTGAGCCGGCTCGGCGGGTGTTTCTTCGTCCTTCTCGCGCGGCATGAAATACGCCACCGCCGCGATGCCGGCGCAGACGACGACATAGATCAGCGCCCAGATCGTCATCGCCTTGAAGTTTGTGTCTCCCTCGACCGCCTTGGTCAGCCACTTGTAGCCGAACTGCACGGTGCGAAAGAGAAACGCCGCGCTCAGCAGGCCGAAGACCACGGTGACGATCCATTGCGCTAAGCTGCGTCCTGGAAGGGGTGAAGTGGTGCTCATGCCGGAACGTTAGAACCGAATTTCACCGCAAGGCCAGCGCCATGTCTTTCGCAAAATACGTCAGGATCATGTCCGCACCCGCCCGCTTGATCGCCAACAACGACTCATGCCGGCAACGCGCGAGATCGAGCCAGCCCAGCTGCGCCGCCGCCTGGATCTGCGCGTATTCGCCGGAAACTTGGAACGCCGCGACCGGCTTCCTCGTCGCCTCGCGCACCTCGCGGATGATGTCGAGGTAGAGCCCCGCCGGCTTCACCATCACGATGTCCGCGCCCTCCGCTTCATCGAGCCCGAGCTCGACCAACGCCTCCCGCCGGTTCGCCGGGTTCAACTGATACGTCGCCTTGTCGAGCGGCTTTGCGCCTGCCCCCCGCGCGCTCCCCACCGCGTCGCGAAACGGCCCGTAGTAGGCCGAGGCGAACTTCACCGAATACGCCATGATGCCCGTTTCCGAAAAACCCGCCGCGTCCAGCCCCCGGCGGATCGCGCCCACGCGCCCGTCCATCATGTCGCTCGGCGCGACCAGATCGACGCCCGCCCGCGCGTGAAGCACCGCCATCTTCGTCAGAATCGCCACCGTCCGGTCGTTGGCCACGTCGCGCCCGTCCTCCGTCAAGACCCCGTCGTGCCCGTGCGTCGTGTAGGGATCGAGCGCGATGTCCGCGATCACCGTCAACTCCGGCAACGCCTTCTTCACCGCCCGCACCGCCCGTAAAATCAACGCATCCTCATGCAGCGCCGCGCTCCCTTCCTCGTCCTTGAATTTCGCGTCCAGCTTCGGAAACAGCGCCACCGCCGGCACGCCCAGCTTCGCCAGCGCCCGACACTCCTTCACGAGATCGGCCACGTTGAACCGCACCACGCCCGGCATCGATGCGATGCGCTCCGGCGTGCCCTTCCCGTCGATCACGAAGAGAGGCGCGATAAAATCCTGCGGCCGCAGCACCGTTTCCTCCACCAACGCGCGCAAGCCGGCGCTGCGCCGCAGCCGGCGCGGACGGTGGGTCAAATCAAGTTGGTTGGGATCGGCCATGGTCTGCTCGTTCGCCACAAGCTAGCACGCGAATCTCCGCCAATTCACGCTAATCTTCAAAAAAGGGATGGAAGCCCCGCCCGGATTAGCGCCAATTAACCGTTTATCCGGCTCATGCCCATCCGCCTCCACGACTCCCTCACCCGCGAGACCCGCGAACTCCGTCCCTCGCAAGCCGACGGCGTTTTCCGTTTCTACAATTGCGGCCCCACCGTTTACGCCCCCGCGCACATCGGCAACTTCCGCACCTTCGTCATCAACGACGTCCTCCGCCGCCTGCTCGAACTCGAGTTCGGCGCCGCCAAGGTGAAACACGTCCGCAACCTCACCGACGTCGACGACCGCACCATCGGCCAGACGCAGAAGGAAAAACGCCCGCTCGCCGAGATCACCCAGAAGTGGACCGATAAATTCCACGCCGACTGCGCCGCGCTCAACTGCTTGCGCCCCCATGTCGAGCCAACGGCGACCGGCCACATTCCCGAGCAAGTCGACATGATCGAGTGCCTCATGCGGAAAGGAAACGCCTACCGTTCCGCCGATGGCTCCGTGTATTTCAAGATCGATTCGTTCCCCGGCTACGGCGCCCTCTCGCGCATCAACGAGCGCGAACTCAAGATCACCAACACCGTCGCCGACGCCGACCACAAGGACTCCGTCTCCGACTTCGCCCTCTGGAAAGCCTACAAGCCCGAGGAAGACGGCGACGTGCGCTGGCCCGGCCCGGCCGGCGCGAGCGCGGGCCGACCCGGCTGGCACATCGAGTGCAGCGCGATGATCAAAAAGCACCTCGGCGAAACCATCGACCTCCACACCGGCGGCGTGGACCTTCTCTTCCCGCACCACGAAAACGAGATCGCCCAGAGCCAGTGCTGCAACGGCACGACCTTCGCGAACCACTGGTATCACAGCGAACACCTCCTCGTGGAAGGCACCACGATGAGCAAGAGCAAGGGCAACTACTACACGCTCACCGACCTCGTGGAAAAAGGCTATGCCCCGATGACCGTCCGCTACGCGCTCCTCATGGGTCACCCGAGGAAGCAGCTCAACTTCATGCTGGATTCGCTGCACGCGGCGGAGAGCGCGCTAAAACGGATTTCGGTCCTCATCAAAGAGCTCCGAACAATTGCAGGTTCGCATTTTGCCAAGGCAATTCCTGCAGATCTTTCCGAGGTCGTTAACGTCCTCAAAGATGATCTGAATACGCCCGCTGCCCTTGGAGTAATGTTCAAGGTAGCGAATGACTACTCCTCTTTGACGCCAAACCCGCAGGACGCAGCAAATGCCCTAAAAGGATTTGAGCAGATAGCTTTCGTTTTCGGCTTCGACCTTGAGCGCTTAGATCAGCCCACCGGCAGTGTCCCATCCGAAATCACCGTCCTCGCCGAAAAACGCTGGGCCGCCAAACTCGCCAAAGATTTCGCCGCCGCCGACGCCCTCCGCAAGGAACTCGCCGCCGCCGGCTGGTCGATGCTCGACAGCAAAACCGACTACAAACTCGAGCCGGCCAAAAAATAAATTACGCCGCGTGGCTTTTCTTCACCTTTGCCCGAATCTTTGCGATCTGTTTCGGATCAATCCAATCGAAGACCGGACCTCCATCCTCCGTCCAAATAAAAATCTGACCCTTTTTCTGGGAGAAATGCACATAGTCGGGATGCCCGATCTTTATCTTATCACCACTCGTCAACGTCAGCTCGACCGGAAATACTTCGGGGTTCGTCAGCAGCGTTTTGAGGTCGTCATCGTTCATTCTGTCACTCGCTAGCTTGATCCCTCTGCGAGGCAAGCCCTCACTCTCTTTCCTTCCATGTCCCACGTCATGTCCCCCCTCGAAGAACTCCGCCACTCGGCCTCGCACATCCTCGCGTCCGCCGTCCTCCGTCTTTTCCCCGACGCCAAACTCGACATCGGTCCGCCTACCGACACCGGCTTCTACTACGACTTCGACCTCGACCATAAATTCACCGCCGACGACCTCGTCAAAATCGAGGCCGAGATGAAAAAAGTCGCCGGCGAGAACCAGCCGTTCTATCGCAAGGAAATCTCCCGCGAGGAAGCCACCGCTCTCATC
>Ga0163148_10007020_pt1 | contig 10725 bp, 3 predicted proteins | sample OliLakLV19MP7P2_FD_148606 | JGI IMG/M metagenome (GOLD analysis project Ga0163148, IMG submission 148606) | Freshwater microbial mat bacterial communities from Lake Vanda, McMurdo Dry Valleys, Antarctica- Oligotrophic Lake LV.19.MP7.P2 | ecosystem: Environmental > Aquatic > Freshwater > Lake >... | reverse complement strand
TTAATGACCGATCCTTCCACTGGCTTAACCTCGGCCCAAGTACAAGCCGCTCTTGACAAGTGGGGCCCCAACGAAATTCCCGTCCCCGAACAACCCGTCTATGTCCTCTTTTTGAGGCAATTTGTGGGCTTTTTGCCTCTGCTCATTGAGATTGCGGCCATTATTTCGTTGGCGGCCCAAGATTATGTGGATTTTGGCATTATTTGTGGCATTCTCTTTGTCAATGCCATATTGGGATTCAAAGAAGAATATCATGCCATGAAATCCTTGGAAGAAGTCAGCAATTCCATTGTCAGTGAAATTCCGGTGCGTCGGGATGGAAAAACCAAAGTGGTCGTGACCACCGAATTGGTGCCAGGAGACATTTGCATGCTGGTGGGTGGAGCTGTGGTTCCTGCCGACATTAAATGGATTTCGGGGGATATCATGTCCATTGACACGGCGGCTCTTACGGGAGAACCACTTCCTCGCAAATATCCCTGCAAGGAATATGGAGATGTCTTGCTCTCTGGAACCACCGTGAAAGCAGGTGAATGTTACGGGCAAGTCATGGCCACAGCTGCCCAAACCGAAATTGGCAAGGCTCAAGAAGATATCCTCAAAGACAAGTCTGTCCAGGTTGTGTCTGTATTCCAGCAAAAGGTCATGATTGTGGTCCAGGCACTGGTCGGGGCGAGTTTGGCGGTGGTCATTACCGTCTTGCTCGTGGATGGTCTTTACTATGGAGGCTTTGAAAGCAGTGTCCGAACCACACTTTTGAATGCCTTGAGTATCATGATTGCTTCCATCCCTGTCGCCTTGCCCTTGGTCTTGCAAGTGAACCTGGCCCTGGGTGCATCCTTTTTGGCCAAGAATTATCATGCCATCGTCACCAGCATTCCTGCCTTGCAAGACATTGCTTCCATGGCCATTCTATGCAGTGACAAGACTGGAACTCTGACCACCGCCAATATGACGGTCATTAACGACCGAGTCTTTGCCGTTGGTGAATTCAAGACTCATGATGTCCTCATGTTTGCTTATCTGTGCTCTAATCCAGATAAGAAGGATGATCCCATTGACAAAGCTGTTATTTGTGGCTTTGAGCGAAGTCTGCAAGCACAGGAGGGTGCTGCTGAGTGGAAGCAAACGGCAATCGTTGGATTCAACCCCGAGGTAAAGAGAACGGTTTCCTTTGTCACCAAAGGAGGCAAGACGTACACGGTTGCCAAGGGTCTGCCCGCAAAAATCATTGACACAGAAGCTGGAGGAAAGGACAACCATGAATGCCAGTGGAAGGTTGAGGGCTACGATAACAAGAGGTTTATCCAAAATATTAATGACACTGATCGAGGACTTAGTACAGCAGGGTACAAGACTATCGCTATTGCCGTGTGTGAGGGAGATGCCCGCAACGAAGACGAAGAACACATTTGGAAGTTTGTGGGTCTCGTGCCCATGCTTGATCCTCCCCGAGAAGACACGGCAGATACAATTGAATCGCTTCACAGAGCCCATATTTCCGTCAAAATGATTACTGGGGATCATGTCAATGTTGGAAAAGAAACAGCTCGATTGATTGGATTGGGAACGAACATTCAAGCTGGTCAAGATATTCGGGATGCTACGAGTCAACAAACCAAGGATCAGCTGATCTGGGATGCTGATGGTTTTGCCTCAGTGCTTCCGAGTGACAAACGCGAAGTCGTCTTGACCCTCCGAAATACTTATGGGCTTGTAACTGGAATGACGGTAAGAGATCATTCATCGCATAGAAACACACGTGAAGATTTCGTTTCCCTTTTCAATTGCTTATGTTTTCCTTTTTGTGCCCTTGCTGTTTTCTCAATGACAGGGTGACGGAGTCAATGACGCCCCAGCTTTGAGCGCTGCACAGGTTGGTATTGCTGTCGAAGGAGCCACGGATGCTGCCAAGAATGCCGCTGACTTAATTTTGACAGAACCGGGTCTCAGCCCTATTTATGGCGCAGTGCTCGAGTCGCGCCGCATTTTCTCTCGCATCAAGTCCTACGTTATCTACCGTGTGGCAGCTTCTGCCATTCTTGTTCTTGTCTTATCGGTTGTCATCTTTGCAACTGGATGCGACGTCAATTCGCTGTTGGTCATCATTCTGGCTTTGCTCAACGATATCAGTATGATTCCCGTGGCCTACGACAATGCCAAAGCGACGTGTTATCCTCAGTTGCCCGATGCCGCCAAACTTGTGTTGATGTCACTATACTACGCCATCATGCACACTGGGGCGGGACTTGCTTTCATCTTTGTCCTCAACAATGCCGACTTTCTGGAGCATCCCATCGACTTGCAGCTTTGCGCCAACGCAACGCAAGGATTCGTATGGCTTCATTTGGTGTTGGTGACCGAATTCGCCATTTTCTCCGTGAGAGCTCCTAGATTTTTCTGGGAATCGATGCCTTCCTGGTACTTGATTGGTTCCGTTCTCTTGACGTGTGCCATTGGCACCATCGTGGCCATGCTTCCAATGGGGCTGGAAGGAGAAGAAGTCATTTTTATCTGGGTCTTCAATCTCATCATCTTTGCTTTGATTGATTTGGGCAAGGTCGCGTTCAGAAAGGTCATCAAAGACGTAACAGGAGGTGTCATTGAAAGTGATGAACTCGTACACGTGGAGAAGCCCAAGTCGGAAACTGTGAAGAAAGTGGAGAAATCTTTGCGTAATATTGCGCATCGCAGCATGTCCAGGCCATCGACCTCGCTGTCTCACAGCATCGTCATTACAGACCTTCCGTCGAGTACACTTGAGAAGGTGGTTACATCCTTTATGAGTCTGCGCCACAGTTTCAGTGACGGCTTCATTCCTCAAAAGAGAATGGGGCGTCGTGGTTATATTTCCTCTGAATTTAGCGGGGTGCCGGGTGCTCCCAGCGGCCACATGTCTCTTCCCTGAGAAACTGAAGAAGGGAGAGGATTTTTGCTGCCAGAAAGGTGCATAGAGTATGATAATTTCTATAAACATGAAGTGTAAATGTGAAGTGCAATATTTTAAAGTAAGAGTTACATTCTTATTGCTAATGGCAACTCCTAAGAAAGGGCTACTCCCGTATTGCTAATGGCAACGAGTATAGCTAACCAAGCTAAAGATTGACAACGAAAAGACAAGCAACTTTCCTGCCATCTCCTGCCCAAGCGTGGCTTTTGAAGCTGGCATTGCTTCTATGCAATACTTCTAGCTAGCTAGGATGGTAGGGTACCTATTAGTTTGTGCTGCTTCACTAGTAGTACTCAATGGCTTGCTGTTGCAGTGTACTAGTACCTACTAGCTATCTACTAGAGTAGGGGAGCAGGGTCTAACTTTCTGGTATTGCCATGCAGTACAGACGGACAGGCACCAACAGGGAACCTGGACGGCCATTCAATCAAATTAATCAAATGATCGACCATGGCGCATCTCACGTTGTTTCTTACACAATTTCTGGTCTTTTTTTACGGACGGTGAAGACATCGACCCCGTTTGGACTGTTGTGATACATGTAGCATAGCCACCCGCTTCTCCAACACAGGCAGCCAAAGACGTTGGCACACCTTTATAAACGAGAAACATTTCTGTCTCAGCGGAGCCATTTCAGAACATCCAGAAAAATCATTCACAACAACCACAAGAATGATTGGTCCTGCCCTTCCTCCTGAAATAGAGGGCGCCACCGTTCATCATGAAACGGGGAATGCTTCCAAACCTTGGACAATTTCGGATAGTTTGGGGCCTCAAGATATTGCCCGCAACAAGAGGTTGAAATCGGTCGCTAAATCCACGCCTTGGTTGGACGATTGGGAATTGGATCAAGTTGGGAGGTCGCTGACGGAAGCTAGACACGCGGTATCCTTTTCAACAACCGCCGGATCTGGAAGAAAGCGACAACGACTGGATGAGCTGTCACCACAACTATCAGTAGAAGAACCGCTTGGCTCTTTGCAAGAAGCACTGGAGCGCATGTCCGTCTGGAAAGTTCGAATGGACAACCGATTGCCCCATGCCGTGGAAAGTTCCTACCAATTGTCGCAAGTTCGTGCCCATTCCTTATTCCTGTCATCATCATCGTGTGTTGGCACGATAATAATGTCATCGGTCGAACAGTTGCGACTGGCTTATTCCAGTGCCATTCTGCGTGCCATTAATGGTTTGGCGGATGCCATGCAACAACAACGTATCGCTGCCCAAAGTGTGGCAGCTTCCTGTGCCAAATTGGGCATTCCCTCTTGGGTCGTGGATATTCGTCACGAAGCCACGCACAATCAAATGCCAAACTTGAGCGTCTTGCGATTGGCGGCCGCCACCTTGATGGATTTTTTTCACAAGGAATATTGGCAACCAAGATCCCTCGCGGCGATCATTTCCATCTCGACAGCTACCGTGGCGACAACCATGGAACAAACAACAACACAGGATCCTGATACATCGACTCTGAAAGAACAACAACAACAAGATGATATTGTAAATACTAATGACGTTGGGAGTAACAGTGGCTATGAATTTCCTGTCTCTCGATCTGTGACGACGGATCTGTTGCGAGATTTAATGGCATACACGATGCAACAAACAAAGGTCATGGAAGAGGAGATGAAATCTAAATCTTTATCATCTCCTGCAGGAGGTACCTTGAAGCGAAAGATCTCGTCCGCTAGCACCAAAAAATCAAGCAAAAAGGCACTTTCATCAAAACAACAAGCTTTTTGGGTAGTGGCCGCCAATCAAAGTGGCAGCAGCAATGATGATGACGAGGATGGCAGCAATGATGATGATGATGATGACGACGAGATGTATTTAGATGGCTTCAATGCACCGTTTTCCAAGTCCACCTTGGGGACCACTACGAATCGATTTGCGGCTCTTCAGGAAATAAAAAGCAAGAACAGCAAAACGAAGAAGAAGAAACAAAAGACTGACAAGGGCAGCAACGGGACATCCAATAATACTAAAGAGAAGAAGAAAAAGAAGGAGCGATCGGCACACCATCATGCCAAGCAGTTTTGCAAACATGGAACACATCATTTGGATCGGGCCTACCACATTGCACTCTTGTATTTGGTTTGGGGTGGTGCTACTACTACTAGTGCTGAGACTGGGGATATTCCAGCTGCCCAACAGCGACAACAAAGTGGCGCATTAATCCCCAGTGACGTTGTGAAATTTCCAGACACAGACGAAGGTATTCGAAATGCAAGACAGCTCTTTAGCACTTTGCTAATTGTTTTGGGGAAGGAATGGCCCGGATTTCTTCAGACATTGATAGTTCATCTGGTGGACAACATCTTGGTTGAGGAGCGGTCTCTGTCCTCTGCGGCTGGGGCTACAACTAGAGATGGCGCGGATACGAAGGAACAATCCACTGCAGTACAGGATGACGCTCATGCAAGGCGCAAGCTATATTTTCTTGAATCCTGGGTCCAATATCTCGTTTCTCGAGATTTTGTGGCTCATTTCTATGCTGATATAAAAGGCACTACCCGCAAAAAATCAGCCGGCGTTGCTGCCCCGTGGTCTTTTCTACAGAAGATGCGGTATCCATTGAATGGTATTTGCGATCGGCTTTTGTTGGTTTCATCGAGTCATGATAGCGATACAGAGGACAAGGTAAAAGGTGCTGCAGCGACAAGCCGAAGGTTAGGCGCATATTTCATGGATGCCCTAGGCGATCATAGGATATCATACTATGGTGTCAGGTTCCACGGCGAACCCGAGGTTTTAAGCGATGGCAATGAAGGGGGGGCTGGTATTGCCAGTCAGGCAGAGCAAGTAGCTTCAGACACTGTCATGGAAGTTGCTGGCTCTCTCGGGCAAGAGCAAGAGACGAAAGCTGAAGATTCTGACAACAAGGCTGGCTTTTCACTACACGAAATTGAGTCCCTTCTCGCCTCTGGGGAAACAACCTGCGAAGACAGCAAAGATGCGGGCGATTGTGAACCCACAAGCCACGACGCGGATCCTCCTCCCATGCCAATCGCAGCAGAACCAATTGTACAGCAAAACCTTAGCACGAATTTGGAATCTCGAGAAAAGCCAAGGCAAGCATGGGTCCGCTGTACTTTGTGGGAACCCTGTGCAATTGGGGCTGTGCCAGGTTATCCATGTTCTAGCTAGCTACTAGTAGGTGTCATCTCACGCCGCTCATAAGGGGAAGCACTGTGACACCCAAAATGAAGAATTACTGTATGACTTTCTAATTTTCCAAGCAACATGTAGGCTTAAAACAAATCCAATAATTCCTCAAAGCAAAGCCATTCGTTCTTTGCTTTTTAGTGGCACAGTGTTGCACCAAGCAGATGAATAGTGTATAACTATCTTCAACTATCAATGTCACAGTGAGAGCATAGTTTAGTAAATGGTTACTTCTGGCTATCACATACTTCGGCCAGAAAAGGATGCAAGAAGTTTTATTTGACCACGATAATAACAATCTATCAGGAAGACTATACAAGATGCCTGCCTACCACAACAGTGAAGGTCTGGTGAAAATTGCACAATGGTTCAACAGTGTGGACTACTATATTTGATTGTCTTAACAGCATGTGCCCATAAAAAGATTGTCAAGGTGTATGTCAGGTTTACTGTACACATTTGATATTAGCAATGAAATGTTGTGACTTCAGACTTTTTTAAGTGTCTAAATAACATCAACAGCCTGAATCTTTCGATTGGTTTCAGTATTAACATGTGAAAACATTGGTTCTCTTTTCTATCAACCATTCATTTGAAGCTTAAACCTGTTGTTTTTATGTTAGTGGATGGAATCCACCCCAACTAAAACAAACTTCTAATGTAACTATCCCAAAGAGCCAGTGCAGGAAAATATGAGTATTTTTTGTGGGTTGCAAAAGGCAACCAAGCACGTGAGATTGTGGAGCTAGACCAATGAATCTACCTAAAAAACTATTTTTATCTGCAACAAGATTATTAATTTGCACTGATTCTACAGCATGCAAGTCAACTAATGAAATGACATAACAACAAACAATTCGGCTCTCTTATAAGAAATTTTGATGACGGAGAAGTTGTGCTTTGTGATGGCTGTTACACAAGGGGAGCCAGAATGAAGCACACAACTATTGCCTGGCTAGTAAAAATGGCTTCTGTTGGAAAGCTACACAGTTCTTATGACTTAACGTAGCAGGTGTGTCCATCATTCTTACACCGACATTAAACAAAGTAGCACAGTGGCTTCCAGCGTGCGGACAGCCAAGTCTTCCCATTTGTTCATAGAGAGCCCCAACGCTCAAATCCCATCATTGTGTTCTTAAGTGTGAAACTGTAACAGCAACAGTTGTGTCCTCTTTCTTTGATAGCAGAGCGGGTAGCATTCATCTGGATTCCCTTGCAGCAGCATTGGGAGACAAAAGATGCAAATGTTCAGCACAAAATGTCAAAGATAACACATGACAATGACAAGAGGAACAAATCATTCCCAAATGATTTGGTTTGCTTTCAAAACTTCAGAATGGATCTTTTGCCTTCATGGTGCCCCTCAAGTATGAGAGTCAGTGCATTGTTAGACAAAAATCGTTGATTTGTCTTCAAAAGTTATCAAATAAGGCCGCAAAAAGATCACTATATCATGCTGCATACAAGTAAAAAAGTGGCACTTGCTTGCAAGTGAATGCGTTTCAAACTTTGTTTATTTTCGCCCTTTGTGTTTGGACCCAAAGGCAAGGCTGAAACGTTCTTGGCCACCATAGCAATGATAAGCTCCTTGGCAATTTCTGTCATGTTTTCCTTAGAGGGGAATTCCTTTGGAACTGGAATTCCTTGGGAACAGACCTGGAGAGGACTGGTTCCAATAGCATTGATATATATATATCAAAGGAAGGCCAATTCCCAAGCCCAGTGTTACATTTGGAAAGATGAGAGACACAAAACAATGTCCACTGGCAACAACCCAGGTCCTCAATCAAGCAGTTGGGGAAGCCAAAATTCCTCACCCCAATCATGGCCAGTCTAATTCCGAGGGGGTGGGGGGCATTTTCATATTTTATATGTATGAAAAGTTTTGCAAAAGTTAGCACTATTTTCAGTTACGAACTGTGCTAGTAATGCATTGCACGATAGATCGACAACAAAGATGGACAACCTGAACGGGACGCCGCCAGTGAAAGAGCGTAGGTGGCGAAGGGAAACTATTGGCAAGCTTCCTCCTTAGAGTCCTTGATGGCATGCGCTAGTCTTCCTCAGGCATCCTAAGATCATTATTACCATTCGACTATCACAAAAAGCGAAATTGATCACGATGATCTCTATAATATATGTAACCGTGACTAGTGAATACAGTATTAGCTGTGTATATAAGGGCAATACAATATCGATTAACTTTGATATGCATATTTACAGCCCAACATTCACAATTAAAAAAAAGAAAAAGAAGATGCCGCTGCTTGTGGTGGCACCGTTTCTTCTGAAAGCTTACCACGCCAGGTGTTTCAAGCTGCTCTGACGAATGATGGCTCCGGGGCGTTCCGGTACGCTTTTGGCACTGCCACTGCTCGCACTTCTGACAAGCACTGCCGGATCCATGTTGTTGTTGTTTTTGGTGGTGCTCACGCATCGGCTACTACTGCTTCGGGTGAGCCCGCCAGCATCATTTGTGGATGTTGGTTTGTTGCTGCTCGTCACAACCGATCTTCGAGAGGAACCTCTGGCCAGTCCTTCCTTTCGACTGGACAGACTCATCCGCTTGGAGCGCAGCTTGACGATATCACTATTGGTAGATTCGTCACTCATGCTCAAGCTTGTCCGTTCGCTCCTCGACATGGTTCGATTGCTGCTGCTCGTGAAAGGACCATCCCGTTTCCGGTTGCTACTAGGGCATCTGGTCGTTCGTATTCTTGCCGACGGTGACTTTTGCAGAGGGGATGCCTTGTCGGTAGGTCGTTCTTGTCGACTTTCATCCTCCTCCAAGTCCAAATGGCAGCTGCTGGATTCACTCAAAATCTCCCGACTTCGCAGTGACTTTCGGGATGGACTTTTGCTAAGACTCTTTCGACTGCCCGACGACCGCCTCCTACTGCTCGTACTCTTACTGCGGGCAGACTCGTCGGCTGCTGCTGCTGCTGCTGGATCTATCAGACGGTCAACATGGTGCTCCATATTCGAACCATCATCTTCCCAAGTCAAATCGGTTGGCTGCTCAGCGTGCGGATCGAGTGCAAAGGCATCTTCCCCAAAGGCGTCGGCCCAAGACAAATCGCCATCGATGCTGCTGTTGGAAGACTGATTGTTGTTGTTATTGTTGCTGCTACGCCCAGCTGATTTGGTCCTGCGTGGTTTCGAGGGAGATCCACCATGTGAGGAAGATGAGAGTCTCCTTCCAGCGGAGGAACTGCGGGCGATACCCTCCTTTCGTTTCGAAAGGCTGTTTCTACTAATCCTTGACTGCTGTGGTTTTGGATAGGAATTTGCCAGATCTACTTCTTCTTTCTTGTCCTCTTGATCAAAGAAGAACAAATTGTTGGCGCTATTGGAAGAACGCTCCAGATCAAACGAATCCTCCAGGGCATTCCTGCTGCTGCTGTTGTTGTTGTCGGTACTGTCACCCAGTCCAGCGTCGTCCGAGTTGGAATTGTCGTCGTCAAACAAATCTTTCACATCGGACTTTTCGATCATGAGTTTCGACAGACTCTGACTTCGTTCTAATCGGTTTATGAGACTCCGACTTCGCTTCATTTTGGTGGCGTTGTCCTCATTGTCGCCGCTATCATCCTTGTCATCGTCGTCGTTCACCAGCGCTAGATTCCTCAAGCTTCTGGCCTTGATCATTTCCCTCTTTCCAAATCGACGAGATTGCAGCGACATTCTCTGCTCTCTTGGGTTGGTGTTAGTACTGCTGCTGTTGTCTCCGACTAACATGGTGATGGTTGTGAGCTAGTTGGTCTTGGTGGTGTGGGGTGGGTTGGTGAAAAGGGAAGACGAAAAATGAAGCTACTAGGTAGTTCTAGTAGTAGAGTAGAGGTATCGTACCTTGTAAATGCGACGCCAAACAAGCAATAGCAAGATAGAACAAGGGGAAGTGACCCGTCGCTCGCCACAAATCACCGGGACTTCCCAGGATTTTGCTCGTTTGTTATCAGAACCCAGTACGGACGGAGTAATAAATTAAAATGAACCAGTAATAGAGCCTTGCCGTAGGCGCGGTACTGGATGGGATTACTTATATCTACGTGGACTCTACGTGGTGTAAGTACAGGTGTCAAAATTACATTGAGGTCGTGGGCTCGTGGCTCCTCATCTATCTGTTTGTCCCGTTGAGATTCTTATGTAGCGTTGAGTTCTGTAATTATTCATAGATTTAAAGAATACATCATCGAACAAGAACAACATTACCACACCGTCCGATTTCTTAAAAACTTCCTATTTAATGTGTGCAGTCATCTTAATCAAACAAACTTTCTTGCCCCCGATGGAATTAATGAGTCGTAGTTAGCGAGGCCATGTGATCCCGCTGTCGTCCTTAAGCAATAATGGATCAATATATAGTGGCTGAGTCTTAATGGTTTATTATTGGAACTCTATTTAATGCTAAAGACTCTCCATGACTCGATGCCCCAAAACGATGCCAAGGCGTTCGGGACGCACATTCGAACGTTAAAATGAACCCACGTCACAATCTCGTACTGGGTAGCCCTACTACTAGTACTAAGAAGTGTTAGATAGTTGTCAGCTAACTACTGTTTAGATGAAAGTGGCTAACCAATAGCTTATGCATCTAGAGGGTAGCATTT
>Ga0163148_10007016_pt1 | contig 10727 bp, 10 predicted proteins | sample OliLakLV19MP7P2_FD_148606 | JGI IMG/M metagenome (GOLD analysis project Ga0163148, IMG submission 148606) | Freshwater microbial mat bacterial communities from Lake Vanda, McMurdo Dry Valleys, Antarctica- Oligotrophic Lake LV.19.MP7.P2 | ecosystem: Environmental > Aquatic > Freshwater > Lake >... | reverse complement strand
ACACTCAAAACGAGATTGATGACATTCAAGAAAATATTGATGAGTTAAAGGACGCGCTTGAAAATGAAACCGAACCTGAGCATAAGGCAGACATCAGGAAAGAGATTGCCGTTCTAAAGGAACGAGAGAAAGTCCTAAAGGAACGAGAGAAAGTCCTCAAGAAAGAGATTAAAACCAAGAAACCGACGGACAAGACCGTCACCGATCCAGAGAGCGCGAAACCAGAGCGAACGCCGAGAGGGAAAAAGCCAGCGGAGCCAGTAGGAAAGACCGTCACCGACCCAGAGAGCGCGCAACCAGAGCGAACGCCGAGAGGGAAAAAGCCAGCGGAGCCAGTAGGAAAGACCGTCACCGATCCAGAGATCGCGAAGAAATCGCTTGAAACAAAAGGCATCACGACTGAAACTGCCGAAAACGGGACGCACACGCTACAGTTCAAAGACTCCAACATCGCGCTGAACCTTGACAACGCCGCGCTCGTTCGCTATGCCCAGCGGATCGCAGGTGAATACGAGTCCAGTTTCGATTCAGGAATAGCGAGACCAAAGCGAACGCCGAGAGGGAAAAAGCCAGCGGATCCAGACGCTCTTTCCTCCAAGTTCACAGATTATGCAGACTTTGTCAGGGATTCACTCACAGCTCATGCAGACGATGTCAGGGCTTCACGCGACAAGCTGCGCAACTTCTTCATCGAAGACATGACCATCCTGTCGCAGGTCGCGCCCAAATCCGCAACGGCAGCCAGGGCGCTTGCTGCAAGCAGGGCGAAAGTCCAGGTGCTCATGCAGGCGGCCGTTCCTGCCATTGATGCGGCGGCTAGACAGAAAGGGTACTTCGCCACGCTCAGGAAGGTGCTCACTGAATCGCGCCTGCTCGGAGCCAAAGACCGCTGGGAAAGTTTCGCCAGAGAAGTCGAAAAGATGGACGATATACAGTTCGTTGCACAATGGGGCTACAAATGGTCGCAGATCGCTGAGAACCTCGGGTCAGAAGAAGCATTGACTGTACTTATAGCGTCCGGAGTGGAAGACGCTGCCAAAGACGGGTTCGTCACGCTTCTCGACGATGCTGCGGCGAGAGTCAAGTCAGTCATGGGCCGTGCAGAGTTTGAAGCCGAGGGCAAGACGCCTGAGTTCAAACGGGCTCTTGAAGTCTACCAGCGAGAGTTTGAAGCCGCGCTCAACGAGAGCCATGCCAAAAACGAAGGCGTGTTCAGCGATTCTCTCGGGCCGCACGAAACCTACTATCCGCTTGTACCGCTGGACGAACTAGGCAAACCACTGCGTCCAGCGCGAGGAGCGAAAATAGGAAACGACGGACGAAGGGTCACGATTGGGCGAAGGGCGACTCTACAAAAGAATAAGAACCAGCACAACCAGTTCACCACCGGACACGCGCCAGACTACGGGACCGATGCCAAGTCGTTCGCCGACAGCGTGGCCAAAGCGTTCTACGACAACGATCGTGCAAAACTCATCGACCGATTGGAGCAAGACGGGATTCTCCGAAGGGTCAATCCCGGAATCTCTGTACAAGACAATCCGACGATCGACATCGACGGAGTGGAGTACGCCGCGAAAATCCTTTCAGCAGGGCCGAACAAACAGGTCAAGGTCCCTGTTTGGCTCGGGAGTGAGATCGGTCACTTGCTCGAATCCAAGGGCGACCTTGTCAACGAGAACATATCAGGAGTCCTCCACAAGATCAACGAATACGGACTGGTCGGGCCGCTCGACGCCGCTTTCCACGCCAGCAACCTCGTTGGCGTCTTGGTCGCAAGCACTCCGCACCTTCCAGGTGGATGGTTCAGCAAGTCTATAGGCAACACGCCGCTGACGAAGATGGTGAACTCGTTGCTTCAAATCTCGCAGATCAGAGTGGGGAGTGAAACGGTACTGGCAGAAATGACAGAACTCGCGAACATTGGGGCGCTCCCGAACAAGGCTCTGTCCATGACGATGAGCAAGAAGCACTCCGAGGCATACGGGGCAGAACTAAAGCGGTGGTCGCTCGGCCCTGCCCTCTATGGGCTGAACGGGATCGACGTTAAAGCCAGAGTCGTCATGCTCAGGATCGCCAAGGAGGTCAACCCTAAAGCGACTCCTCCCGAACTGGCAAAGTTCGTGAACCAATTGGGCGCCTACAACACCGCAGTAGAGGCACAGCTCGAAAAAATGCTCAAGGGTAGTGGAATTTCTCCGTTCTACACCGCAGGAAAGACGATGTACCTGAACGGGCTCAAGGCGAACATGATGACGACAGAACTCCCGACCTCTGGACTTTCCAAGGCGAAAGTCGCAAGCCTTCGAGTCCAGCAACAAATCTCAGGAGGATTGGCCGGATACTTGGGCACGTGGGCAGTCGCCTACTATGCGGCAAGGTCGATGTGGCCGTGGGAAGAAGAAGGCTCACAGGTCGGGAAAATTCCACTGGGCAACGGCAAGTCGGTCTCCATCGACTTCCTTGACCCTATCGTCGGGCGCGGATTGCGCGCATTGGGTGTGAGGGGGTTCGCCGACACAATGAGCGCAGGCGGAACACTAGACCAAGCAGTCGATGCAGGATTCAAGGACGTTGTCAACAGCGCTCTGCACCCGTTCGTGTCAGGCCCGGTCGTCCAAGGGCTTTCGGTCGCAGCCACCGGATTCGAGCCGCACCTTACGAGCCTTCGCGACATTACCGGAAGGGGCAACCTTGGGGCAATGAGGGGAGCGCCCGACGTTGGCGGAGGCGTCGAGCAGATCGCCAAGAACGCGGCATACGGGGCACTTTCAGTCAACTCTTTCTACAAAGACATGGCCGAAAGCTTCGGGCTCGTTCCACCGACATATCCAGAGCGGGCGGGAGAAGACCGCATAGACCTCATCGCCGAGTCTGTCCTTGCCGTGGCGTTCCCTCGATTGCTGTCCGAAACTCCCGACATCGCCATAAGGAAGGAACGGCTGGAAAAACAAGCCAAGGCGACGGAGAGCGCGACCGACGAGACTATTTGGCAGATCGTGAAAGACGATGTCGGGAAAGAAGCCGAGCACATCGTCAAAAAGTACAGACTCGCGCCGAAGCCGCACAAACGCAGGCGCGAGTCAGAGGACGACTTCAACGCCAGGGTCAAGAACATGGCAAAGAACTGGAGCCTGCGGCTTGAGTCGATCAAGGCGCGAGAGCTTCCAGAAGAAGCCGAAAGAAGACTCGCCAAGGAAGCGACCGATGAATCGTTCAGGAGCCCGAGGGGCGGATGACCTCGTGGAACGAACATTTCGGAACGTGGAACAATCCGCGTCTGACCAGTCCAGACTCATGAGGGCCGATTCGGTCTGCTTTCCTGAACTCCTTGCGGACACCGGACATCGTGAGCCGCACCGGTTCCCAGTCAAAGTTTTCCCTGAGCGACATTCGAGAGGGGTCGTCCCAGCACTTTAGCCAGACCCCTTTGTGCTCGCCTGTGTCGACGTTTATGGCGTCCAGCCTCAAACTGCCCTTGTCAACGGCACAGTAGACGAAGGTTGTTGAAGAATTTTTATAAGAATGTCCCGGTAGTGTTGTTATCATCAAAATCATTGTGGCATGATTGTCACACGAACGGCGTGTCTGTAGAAATATGGGCATACAATAAAGGACACAAACGCTTACGCGCAAGGATCGAACATTGAAGTACATCTCAAACGAAAACATGGACCTGATCGCCCCCCATTGGTTCACGCAGGCCGCAGACACGTTGAAGGGCCTGCATGGTGCCTTGCCCGACGAGGCGCAGTGCTTCTTCGTCTTGATGTCACGGGAGTCTAGCTGTGAGGTTCTATCGCGGGTGGTTTACAAAGGAGGCTACGATGTATTGGGAGTCAGCTCCATCTCCTTGCTACAGATAGCATTAAAGCAAGATCTGCGCGGCGTTCCAATCGAGGCCGGAATTCGCGCTCTTGTTACGTTCCCGTGGTGGGCGAGAGTGATGCCGTGCATAAGGATCCTCATGGGGAGGACTCCAAAGTGACGAGTGCCCATGTCCAGAACCTGACCAAGCTCACACCGACTCAGCGAAGCGTCACCGAGATGGCTTGCAAAGGGCAAAGCGACCGCCAAATATCAAGGGCACTGAGTATCAGCGTGTGCCACGTCTCGAAGTGCCTCAGTGCAGCCAAAGGAAAACTCAGGATCACCGGAGACGGCCCGCGACCTCTCGTACATTGGTGGTGGACCTCTGGCCCTGGCAACGCTGAAATCCGTATGGCCGCAGTATCGGACGCGCTCAGAGACCAAGTAGAGGCGTCCAACCAGATCATTGGGCACTATAGAAACCTGCTCAAGGAAGGACGATTACCATGAATAATTCAGAAAAAAACCACAAAAACAGTGCCGTGGCGGAAGTATGGCACCTGCTGTCACCGTGCCAGCAGGAGGCGGTCGCCTTCGCCTGCGTGGGAATGGACGACTCGGCTATAGCGATCGAGATGGGAACATCGTTGAGCACTGTGCGGACCCATATTTTCCTCTCGCGCATCAAGCTCAGCCTCCAAGGCAAGTCGCCAAGAATGCTGATCGCCTGGTACTACCTCAAAGGGCCAGGATGCAAGGCGTGAGCGTCGACCACACTCTCAAACCCGATCCTGACGACCGCGACGCGGCCATCGCCGCAGGGTTGCAGATACTCGATGCGGCAAGGACAGCGACCGCGCAAACTTTCGGAGACGAGTGCGTCCCACTGATCGCGTTCGGGATGTGCGCAGATATTTTTGCGAACGTGGACCAGGGAACAATCCCCAACGAGAAGTTGCGCCGCAGGGTGCAGAGCGCACTCGGGCTTTTGAGGGACACGTTCAAGGACACCGCAGAAGCCCTCTACGCCCACGGGAAAATGGAGCGGGAGAAGGTCGTAGTCCTGGCGCCGACCGGAGTCCAATTTGAACGGACCGATTCCTAGAAAGGAAAAATCATGAAAATACAAGGAACACTCGCCCGCCTTGGACAAGGCGGAGTCAACGATGGAGAACTTTCGGTCAAGGACCAGCAACTGACCGTAGGGTTCGTGCTAGACCAAGTGGACAAGATAGAGCGAGAAGCGTTCATCGACACGATCGACGAAATCGAGCTGACGATAGGGGAGCGGCCACTGCTCGCACTATGAAACGACCAAGGCGGTGGGAAACCCCGCAGCCTTTCTACTTGGATCGACAAAACAGTGACCACCACCATAGCAACGATAGGCGCCATCGTCCTTTTTTTTGTCATCAATGAAGCTCTCACCGCCATGAAAGACTACTGCCGCTACATAGACAGGACGCTCGGAGACGACGATGACGTTTGATCCGACCAGCGGCAAGGTCGTGTTCGAGAAGTGACCCTTTCGGAACTCGCCTCAAGGCTGTCGCAGGCCAGTCCCAAACGTATCTCCGGATCGAACGGCTTTGAAGCGCTCTGCCCGTGCCACGACGACCACAACCCTTCGCTCCACATCTGGGAAGGAGACAACGGATGGATCAAGGTCACGTGCCGCACCTGCGGAGCCACCGATAAGGACGTCGCATCAGCCATCGGCATAGAGAATTCAGACCTGCGGTTCTTGAAAGACGCCACGGTGAAGACCGGCAACTCGAACTGGACTCCGCCCGCCGCTGAGCACGACTACCATAGGGCCGACGGTTCCTATGCGTTCACCAAGCTGAAAATGGTCGACGCCAACCTCAAGAAGGACTACCCTCGGGTCGTCAAAGACCAAGCCACGGGAAAGATTCTAAAGGGCGCGTACCAAAAGTTGCCCAGGTGCGACAAAGACCTCCTCTACAACCTCCCGGCCGTCATCGCCGCGGTCCAAAGTGGCGATCCTGTCCACATCGGAGAAGGCGAAAAAGCCGCAGACGCGCTCAACGCCATAGGAGAAGTCGCCACCTGCCAACCAGACGGAGCCGAAGTCCTCTCCTTTGGAAAGTCCAGATGGCTCGACAACTATAGTGACATCTTCAAAGGCGCCGCCGTCATCGTTTGGGCCGACCGCGACGAAGTCGGCGAATGGTACGCGTCCACCGTCTGCGCATCGCTCAAAGGTAAGGCGACGATCGTCTCGTGCGTCCAGAGCAAGACTCAAAGAGCCAAAGACGACGCCTTCGACCACATTGGATCAGGAGGATCGCCATTCGACGGACAACCACGGCCAGACCTTGTGGAGAAAGTCTCCACACCACCAAGGAAAGAACCGGCCAAAGACCCACAACGCCCACTAGACTCGCCCACCGACAAGCCTCCGTTCGACGTATCGGAAACGGTAAAGCCACAAGTCGTAGTCGGAGAACCCTACGCAGTCGTCAGAGACAAGGTGTTCAACGCGATCGTCGCCTACAACGACCCGGCCAAACTGTTCCAAAGGAGCGGAGTGCTCGCGCTCATCACGAAACACGACAAGTCGTTCAGGGTCCGAGACGCAATGGACTACGACCTAAGGTCTATCTGTGCCGACGCCTGCGATTTTGTCAAGTGGTCAGAAAAGCAAGGCAAACTCGTAGTGTCGGAGCCACATCCCAGAGTCGAAGCTATGGTCAGGGCCAAAGACTGCTGGCCAGGAATCCCAATTCTTGACGGGCTCTCGGAATGCCCGCTGCTAAGGTCGGACGGTACCTTCGCCACAGAAGTCGGCTACGATGAAGACACTAGGGCATACGTCACATGCGGACCTTGGGCGTCCAAGTCGACGCACGAGAATCCAGCGCAATGGTTGTGCGACGAAGTGCTCGGCGAGTTCCCGTTCGAGGACGAAGCCAGCAGGGACAACGCAATGGGACTCATGGTGCTTGCGTTCGTCAGGAGGATCATCGAAGGGCCGACACCAGTCCACTACATCGACGCCCCGATTGTAGGGACCGGGAAAACCCTGCTCGCCCAAACTTGCCTCTATCCGTCGTGCGGGTTCGTCGGCGCAAGCACTCTGCCAGAGCGTGAAGAAGAAAGGAAGAAGTCGATATCCAGCTTCCTTCTCGAAGGCGCCCAAGCGATCATCTGGGACAACGTCGACAAAAGGGTCGATTCAGGAACGCTCGCCGCCGCCACCACCAACATCAACTACCACGATCGAATGCTCGGGTCCAACGCAGTCATAGACGTACCAGTCAAATGTATCTGGGTAATGACCGGCAACAACGCAGAACTCAACAAGGACATGGTCAGGAGAACTGTGTGGATCAGGATCGACGCACAAATGGAAAGGCCCAGCCAAGGGAGGAAGTTCAAGAAGAACCTCACGGTCTGGTGCAAGGAAAACCGGGAAGAAATCGTCGCAGCGTGTTGTCAAATGGTCACCAATTGGGTCGATGCAGGAAGACCGCTGTTCGAGGCCAGAGGAATGGGAGGGTTTGAAGAATACGCGCAGATCGTCGGAGGTGTGCTAATGGCGAACGGACTTGTGAACTTTATGGCCAACCAGGGCAAACTCGAATCCCACGCAGATGCGGACAGCCTAGGATGGGGAGCGTTCCATGAAGCCGTCTACGAAGACAAGTCGAACTCGTGGTGGAAAGTCGGAGACGTAGTCGAGACCGCAGGAACGATAGAAGAACTCGGACACGCGCTAGGAACAAACCCGGACGGAAAGAGGCTCAAGTTCGGAAGGTCCCTCAAAAGGAGAGAGTCGGCAGTGGCCTCAGAACTCAGACTAATCGTCGGCAGAGACCCCCACACCAAACAAAGCTGCTACAGACTAGTGCCGACCAAGGGACACCCGAACTACGACAAGTTCGCGGACGGGTCAACGGACGAACCTGTCTTCGCGTCACACCAACCGGCGCAGACCAGCCTTCCGTACAAAGAAGACTGACACCGCGCAACTTGGACTTCAACACTGCCGCTGTCTAGCCTTCGACGTCGAAAAACGGGTCGGCGTGGACATCCGAAGGCTGTTCGACAGGATCGCCAAGCCAATCGCACTCCTCATCGAAAGGCTTGGGCCAGTCATCGTTGCAGACTTGGCAGGCGCCAGAACCGTCCCCGTGCTCAGGCCCGAACCGACGCTCTGCGGACTTAGCGTCCTCCAGCGCTATCGCCCCACGGGCCGACTCCACCCGAGAAGGCTCGTTCATGTAAGGGACCACAGCCCGAAGAACCGCCGCAGCGCGCTTTCCGCACACCGTCACCCGTTCGTCGACCTTCGATGTTCCCGGGCGGCGCAGACGCAAGACACACTTCGCACCCATGATCCGCTGGATCCGAAAAACGTCCAATTCATCGCGGGAAACCACCTGGACGATGGCGTAAGAGCCGCCGTCTGACCGTTTGCAACACTTTGTTCTGGGCCCCGAAGCCTTCTGGACGGAGATCGTTCCACGAACATCGAGGACCGAAGCCAAGTATTTTAAATCGAGTTTTGTGTTCATCATAATTATTATACACTGTTTCCTATTGGTTTTGGGCAGGCGGTTTTGTCCGTATATAAGCAAAATTTTGAAAAATAATGGAAATCCGTTGAAAATAAACGGGAATACCCGCAGTCTTATTATTTATTTCTATTATTTTTAGACTCACTGCGGGTATTGCGGGTATTTCAGGAATATGCTTCAGCCAGTAGCGTGAGAAAACGAAAAAGAGAAACATAAAGATCGTGCGGAAATGCGCCTCTGTGTGTTTTCCCATACGAACGGCTGAAGCATATTCCGGAATACCCGCAGACCACAAAATCGTAGGTTCAAGTGAACCTGCGGGTAATACCCGCAAGGACAGAGCAAAACACGTTTGCTGTAGACTCAATTGAACCTGATAATAAATACCCGCAAGGCCGTTAAACGACCAACGAAGAAGGGTAACGGCTCCGGACAAGAGACACAAACGCAGAACCACTGCCGCCACTCGACATCAACTTGTCCCAAACAGAAGAAGGAACACCGTCGTAACGGTAAACAGCACCCGATCCGAAACGAGCGTAGACCGAGCCACCAGAATAGGCCAGCTCACGAGCGTTCCTAACGTCAAAATCTTCCCAGGGAAGCGTAGACAGGTCAACAGACATAGCAAAACACTATGCCACAGCACAACAACACAAGGTTTTTAAAAAAATCGCGACTGAGGAAAACTCAGGTCGGAGCAGAGGGAATCCCATACCGTGACCCCCGCCATGGGGGGCCCGGGGGCGCGTTCCCCGCGGGCGTGTTCTACCGGGCAGGCGTTTCAACCGGGCATATGCGCGGAAAGAGGCTGTGTACGCTCGAGACTATCCTCGCCGGTACACAGTCCGGGTCGGACACTGGCCGGGTCGGACACTGGCCCACGGAGAGGGTCGGCGGTTTTCCCCCCCGTGGAACAAGGTGGGTGTTTTGTACCCTGGCCATGGCCAGAACGGCTGTGCGTGTCAGTCGGGTGTCAAAAAGGTAGCTTCAGGGTCATGCCTCAGTGCGTCTCGAATGTAGCGAGACATGGCCGTCTCGTGCCTCCGGAGCATCTTCCAAGGCTCGTAGTCCCCTGAGCCTATCCACCAGCGTACTAGCCTCAACGGATCACGCGCCGCAAGCAGCGTATGCGCGGCCAGGGTGTCCGTGCCCCTGTGCCTCAGTTCCTCGGGAACGACCGTGTCCCACCAGCAGCGTAGTTCACCTTGAATCTCACGCTTGATGATCAATGGCTTTACCCCGTACTCGACCATGCAGCACCACTTGACCACCTGTATGCAGGCGACTGGGAGGGAGCGGATGCGCTGCGGTTCCGCCGGCCCCACAGTCCGTGTCCTTTTTCGGATTCCCGTCGCGATCATCTAGCCCATGGTCCTAGTCTTCAATTATTAGAATTCGCAACATTCTAGTCTAATTTTTCTAATGTTCCAGAACCTCGTCGGTTTGTACCTATAGATATAAGACTCTTCCGCCATAATCAATGCTGGCAGCACGAGACAGAACAAAATGAACACAACCACGACCACCAAGCGAACCAACGCCACCTCCAACTTTTCAATCGACACTAGCGACTGGCCATCGGGCATAGCACGTGAGCACGCTTTAGACAAAGCTGTTGAACTTGTCTTAGGGAAGATTGGCAATCTCGCGAAGTACAAGTACAACGCTCTCGTCGCATGGCTATCTGACCTTGACACGCCCAATGCGACGGGACAATCTCTCGCAGAGAATTTAGAAGGGGACGGCATCGGCCATATGGAAAAAGCAGGATTCCGCGCAGGCAGACTCGGCTGCAACTTCTTTCTAAGCTATATGAACGACTGACACCCTGGACCGGGGAACCGGTCTCTCGGAGCCTCTGCGGTTCCGAGAGGCTAAAGAGCCTCAAGAAAGGATAAACAAGATGACAACCACCACCACCAAGAAGACAATGAAACTGACCATGGACATCGGCACGGCTATAGCCGAGTACCTTCTCTACTTGGACCAAGACCTCCAGCCGTCTGCTCTTTTCGGAATGAAAGTGACAAGCGACGGTTCTCGACTCACATCCGCACTCGGGTCAACCGCCGTCTACTCGCACCCGCCCATGGTCTTCACCATCTCAGAGGAGATGGTGAGGTCTGCCCTTGACAACTTGGCAGAGGAGTCAGCTAGAAGCGACGCCTTGGACTCCGATTGTGAATCAGACTTGTGGCTAGACGATTGACACCTTGGACCGGGAAACTGGTCCCTCGGAGCCTGGAGGTTCCGAGAGGCTAGAGCCTCAAGAACAGGACAAAGACAAATGAAAACCAACACGACGAAACTTAAGAATACCGCAAGAGAGTCGGCACTCGCCGAATTGCGCGAACTGCTGCGACCTGGCGA
>Ga0163148_10007015_pt1 | contig 10728 bp, 4 predicted proteins | sample OliLakLV19MP7P2_FD_148606 | JGI IMG/M metagenome (GOLD analysis project Ga0163148, IMG submission 148606) | Freshwater microbial mat bacterial communities from Lake Vanda, McMurdo Dry Valleys, Antarctica- Oligotrophic Lake LV.19.MP7.P2 | ecosystem: Environmental > Aquatic > Freshwater > Lake >... | reverse complement strand
CGATTTTAATGAGTATGGGCAGGTTCACGGCGCGGCGATAACACTTTGGGAAGAACAACAGAAGAAGGACTCCAAGTTTGCCACCAAGGAGAACCAAAAGCGAGCTCCAGCTGACTTTATGGACAAAATGAACGCTGCAATGTTGGATGGAACGCTCGATTACAAGAACAATCCGGATCACTTACAGAAGTGCGCCATTGCGGCTCACGGATATAATTGCGGACTCCGTGGACAAAAAGAACATTCCGACTTGCCCATGGAGCACATCAAGTTTGGTAAATTCCCCGAGTCGCACAAGGACAAGGAGTTGGCTGGTAAATTGTGGGGCGGAGTATTTATGCCCGCGAATGACAAGACCCAGAAGATCAAGCTTGGCAAGACGACCGTAGATAGGGACGTTCCGAAGATGTTGCCGTATTTGGATAATCCCGCTTGTCCATTGAATCCGTATGAAATCATCCAACTGTACAAAAGCAAGTGTCATCCGGATGCGCTGAAGTTTTACGCAAGACCGGCCAAGTGTAATGAGAGGGAGAAGTTCTCCAAGGAAGCTGGACGTGACGTGTGGTTCTGCCCATCCGGAGGTTCAAATGCGAATTACAATCTTGGAAAGAATCGGATCACACAGCACATAAAGGAGCTGGCGGACTTGCTCAAGTGTAGTATCGAAGAGATAGACTCCATGACCGGTCATGCACTCCGTGCCGTGTACATAACCGCGTTGATTGAAGCAGGATTGAATGCCACCGAAGTCGCGGAAGCCGTTCGACACGCAAGTCTCAATCCGCAAAAGACATATGCGCAAGAGTCGCAAATGCGAGCCAACAATCGCATCAAGGCAATGGTAGATATGGACGCGAAGAAAAGATCGGCGGTGGATTCTCCAGAAAAGAAGCCAAAAGTAGTAGAGAACCCATACAAAAAGAAGATCCCATTCGCTCCGGGACCACCACCTCCAGGAACATCCCCTAATAAATGGGAACGCTTCCAGCAATTCGAGAATACGGAACAAGCTCGGCCTGAATATCCACAACATAGTGTTGTCATTGATAACCGAATGCAAGTCCCAAATCCAGGAAGCTATCAGCAATACGGGCAAGGTCCTCCTCCTCCACCGCCGCAATGCATGCAAGGTCCTCCTCCTCCACTGCCGCAGTACATGCAAGGTCCTCCACAATACATCCAAGGTCCACCGCCACCGCCACAGTACCAGAATCCAATCGTATGCCACCAACCAGCGCCGCCGCCATATTGGCAAGGGCCTGTAAATGGAAACACAATCGGAAATGGCCATGGTCAGTACACTGGATGTCAACAACAGTATAACGGATATCAACAAATTCAACCAAACATAGTATACCATCAACCGGCTCCGCCACAACAGTATCCGGCATACCAACAGCAACAACAGCAGTATTCGAACTTACCAGGAGGATACAATCGGCCAATGGATCCGCCGCCAAGTCGTAACATTTGAACGCCATTGTGGCAAATATCGGGTGTAATTGATTGAGTTTTCCAATTTGATTTGGATATGGATTGTACTGTGTTTTGTACGGATAACGAAATTTGTGAGATAAGTAACCAAGAAATGAGGGATTGATTTGTACTTTTTGATCAATCGTAGATATTTCAACGGTAAGCGATGAGCGGGAGTATGTGATATGGAACACACATTGTTCCTATCTATGGGTAAACTAATCGTACTAATATTCTCAACGCTAAAATAACAATGTTGTAGAGGTACATCGTGATATTAGCTAGTTGAATATACTCATTTTGTGAAGAAGTAATTTTCGATAACATGATAGAAGACCAACTAATGTAGCATTGCGTAATTTCTATTGTAAAAAATCTAGTACTAGCTGATTTACCGCCGGTTAAAATACTTAGACCAATTTAACGCACGGGAAATTTACTTAGGTGGATAATTTCCCGCTAAACTTCATTCGTGCAAAAATGCAAATGTATGACGTACTCATTTTTGTATAGTATTGGTGCAGAATTTATAAAATTCCTGTAGAAAATGTACCAAGGCCTACACACAATCTAGGAGGGCGGTTACTCCAGTTTCTTTCCTTTTAAACTAATCATGTATTTGTTCAGGATACAAAGGAAAATCTAAGGCATGTCTGCTAATCATGACTTTTAGGCTTCCCCAGAATAACCAGTGCATCATAAATTTTGCATAAGCGAAGGTTCCAATCATTGTTCAACATGCAGCGACAGCTCTTCCGCATCCATTTTAGGGACCTCAGGTCTCAGTAGTTACTCTCCATAGCCGGTCTTGCTCTCCACCAGTATGAAAAAGAGGCAAGCAGCTTGATTTTTTTTTAAATGAACATGATTAATTAAATTAATGTACTCATTAAACAATTCCTAGAGGCAAAGTGTTTCTTTTCTTCTGGTATAGATGCACCAGCACTTCTTCCGCGCATATTATGTACAAATGATTAGCACACGAGAGCCCATTGCCCTAAACACGCTTGGTGATATCTGTACTCAACGAGCACAAATAAAGGAACCAAACATCCAACAAATCGACGACACGAGCAAATTGTAGGGTCCTTTCTCGTTCCTTCTTTTCAATCCCTCCAACTATCCGGAATTCACCCATCACATCCTCATATCCGCTCTGCCACTCATACTTGACGATTTATTTCGAAGTATTGGAAGCCGAATTGATGGGGGGTAGCTGACGAATCAATTCATCCACAGCGGCGCGGATTTGGTCCTCGGCCGACATTTCGCGCGGTTGTTGCATGATATTCTGGCTAGCTTGTGAAAATTTGGCTTCCCTGCTTCTGCATCTGCTTTGCTTGAGCAAGAACCGAGCATTGAACTTGGGACGATAGACAGACAACCAGTGTCGTCGTGTCGATGAATCGTAACTGGTCCTGTTCATGATAATAAAAGAATTTGTATGACGGAAGCAAAATTAATGCATAAGAAAGTTATCAATTAACGGAATGACACAATACTCGAACATCAAGCAAATCAAAAGGGGTAGAAAACGTACCAAATCTTGCCAGCATCTCGTCCCTTTGGAGCCGGAAAATTCAAGCAAAATGTTCCATTTGACTTCACTTGGAGTCCTTGTTGCAGTCCTTGTGTGACTAGCCAATCCGCCCGGGCATCTTGCAAGTGTTGAAGAACAATTGTGGACACGTGATGCATGTAGACGGGGAAAACACGATCATCTTCAACTTGAGGCGAAGAAGAATCAGCGAAGGCTCGCCTCTGTGCGATATGACTCTGACATCCGATCAAACTGCCCACTGCAGCTGGGGCATTGGCAAGGCGGAAGGGTGCGACAGCAGTGGAGCGTCGAGCGTTGACACTCCAGTTGCGTTGGACCAAGGACATGATAGAGTTCATCGTAGATATAGTTAGTGATAGTTTTAATTTGAATCAAACCAAGACTTATTTTACAAATTCTTTGATAGATCGACAAATAAAATAATAATACTTCGTTCAAACTTTGCACAGATCACCTTGAAGAGCTTTTTGAAGTGCCAAGGAAAATGATGGGGGAAAACAATAGAACAAACGTACCAAGGTAAAAAGTTCTGGTTGAAGCTGCTGGTGCCGCCACGCACTAAAACGCACTGAAAAAGAAACTCTGTCTTTTCTTCCAGAATTTGTGATTGATCTCACCCCTGTCAATGAATTACGTCATTGATTCACATCAAATGGGGGTTCCGGCGCGAGCCAAAAAAATGGAGTTTCGGTCCTGGTGCGCGCCCTTCATGAAATTTGCCAGGGCCCAGCTTCTTAGTTAGCCGTTACCGTACTAGTTAGTACTGTAGTGTAGCTATTTACTACTATCACTGACTTCACCACCTGGTTTGAAGCTGAAAGACATTCATGAACACACTCATTGGCAGGTGGTGATGAACTGGACAAGGCTGTCATAGCACGCTGGTCTAACAAATATGCTAATAGATAGCTCGCATTTTGTACTGTGCTGATGGAATCAGCTAAGAAAAATTTATTTTACTCCCTGGGTACTAGTGGCAGTAATCGAAGTCCGAAAGCTGCAAAACGTTCCAAATAGGGGCGAGGCCATGCTCAAGATCGACGCGTACCACTGTGACACCGACCACGAATCAAGGAGCGTTTTATATCACTTCTTAGTGTCTTCAGCTTGTCCGTTCATCGGGCCGTATGACGTATTGGAAGCGTAGCATAGGAACGTGTTGCGTGTCATTTCGCTACTACCTAGCAACTACATGCAGCAAGACCTACGTACATCGCCACTGATTATTGCATTATTGGAGCAAAGATTGAATGGATTGCGAATTGTCAGCATGCAACAACAAAGTTGAAGAAAGCAACACAAAGTCCTCGTCTTTTGTTTCGCCACTACTGCCACAAATGTACGCCTTTTTAAGACATCGTAATACACCATCATCAGCTCCATATTTGTGCCAACTGCTATAGAGCCTCCAGATCTGATTGGCAATGATTGCACTAATCTTTTCTCGACGCCCGTAAGTCGCAAGATTTGAAGGAAGATCGTGGCGAAAGAACGCGAAGAGCTGCCCCAATGCAGCATCCGACAGACTCTGCAGCTTGTCAGTAGAATTGATACAAATGTACGCCATTGATAAATCACCGTCCGTAGCAACGTCGCTACACCATGAAGCAAGCATTACACTCAGAAGGTCAAGACCGATGACAGCAGCTGAATGCTGACAAAGTAATAGTTGTTCAAGATTCGACAAGAGAATCTCTCGCCTCTCCGCTGCTTGTAAAACTTTTGTTGCAGCAGCAAGAGCACAAGCCATGCGCCTCATTGTTTCCAGGTATAGCTCGGCTCTGGGTGCAATATACTTCTTAGCGAACCACGAAAACACCTTGTTAATCTCGCGCATTGCCCTAGTAGTGCCTTCTGCGAAATAGTTTGACTTGGCCAGCTCAAGCAAGACAAGTGCCCGCAAAACCTCCCCCGAGAAGCTGTCGTCCTCTCGGAAGGTGAATACATTGAATTTTTCGAGGCACGCTAGAGGAAGTTCTGTCAAACATGCGACGTACGTCTTCATAATGGACCCTTCTTCAACGGCAGTATTTTCACCCATTGATGCCCCCCATGATAATTCACGGAGGTCGGCAAATACTCTTGTCGTGACGAAGAATTCGAACCAGTCCTTAGTTTTGGCAGATACATTGTTCTGTTGACCAGCTTTTCCAGTGAGCTTCAGTACTTTTTGTAGGACCTTCAAGAACTCAACCAGCAGGTCAGTCTCGTCGGTGGAAAGAGAGAGACACACTTCCCACAGGTTTCCAGTCCCATTCTCCAGTAATTCGGTTGGTAAAGACCGAACCATTCCCTCCAGACAAGTGACAAATTTCAGCGCAGCTTTGCCACCTCCTAAGAGAGCGTTGAAGGATACCAGTGGCATGATAGAAATCTGCAACGCCATGTTGTTGAAATCTCTGCCATCAAACATAGCCTTTCGACGGCCGTTTATTTGCGCCGACAAGAGCGAGATGCACCCTTCTTTAGTCCATTCGTTCTCTTCACTTATCAGTGGCTCTAGAAAATGTTTAGCAAAATGGCCGGGCAAGGAAAGGGCTTCCAAACAACGCATGTACCGAGTCATATCAGATGTTTGGCCCGAGCTTTCTCCTTTATGTGCTTGCTGTATTAACTCCATGACTTGACTCAAAAGGGTTCCCGGTTGAGCTGTTGGTAATAAAGCAAAATCTAAATGCAAGCTTTTCAGCTTAGAGCCTGCCGAATTCGACAATGGCTTCTCTTGTGTCGGGGCAACACTGCCAACGTCACTGGGCATATTCTTGATGGACGCGAGCAAGCCAAGAAGCATCACTGCATATTTAGAGTAGTCTGCCCTTGTGTAGTCAGCGTATGTATCAAGAGCCTCAGAAACAACGTCAAGTAGGCTATCGACGACCGCCATCGGCAAGTCTTGGCGAAGCTGGATGCTCGCCGTGAATAGCTTTGCCCCAAAACCCAAACACGGAAAGGCGCAAACCGATACAATTGCACCGATCAAAGGTGAGATGCATAGATTGTCATCAAACCGATTGCTGGCCAAAAACTGTCTGACCACGAGAGGCGATGGCTTCGTTGATGTTCCATTGACCGCATAAAATATGTCTTCACTTCCGTACATCTTTTCATCTCCCATCACGCCTTGCTCGAAAACTCTACCATATTCTGCCACTATTACATTGTACTCATCGTCGGTGAGCACACCAGAGAACTTGGACTCTTTAAGCACGGGTACCAAAGCAGCACCCTTGCCGCTTCCCCACTGGAACCTCTCCAGCAGAAAAAGAGTTCCAAGGAGAAGGTCTCCATTGACTTCCGAAAGTGATGGCAGGCAAAGACCCAGGGATATGAACAAATACTTGGCGGTCTGGCTCTTTGATGGGAAAATAGAGAATTGTAGAGACACCGAATCTGCTAGGGAACCGACAAGCCCAGGGGTCGAGACACCACTCTGCAGGCAAGCCACCAAGGTAGTAAGCACGTCACTTCTGTCAACTGTTTCTGTACAGCCCAGAAGCTCTTCAATGAGAAAGCCGGCGATCTGGCCCATTTTCGACTTTACCTGGCGAATGTCTCCGCCTGCCACCCGATCTATTTGGGAAATCTGGGATATTGCTTGTGCTATTAGAGCCAACCCATAACAGGCCCCCATACTTAGTTGACCACCATAGCCTTTCACTGATTGTTCTAATGTTCCAATGATTTCAGTGACTCTTTCTAGGGATCCCATGCGCAACGCACAGACTGCTGACAGTGCGAGTGAGATTTTTGATATGTCACTGTTGCTGAACTGGAGGTTTTTGAAAGCATTCCAAACGTCGCTCGAAACCTGTTCCAGTATGACTTGTTCATTTTTGTCCCCTCTCGGTGGAAAGTAGACTGATATAGCCGTCATTGTAAGGTACATGGCATCACTATTTCCAGTTTGCGAACCCCACCTGCGCACATCGTCAAAGATTTGTTTGATTTTTGTCGCATCGAAGAATTGACCAAGGAGCCGTGAGCTCGCATTTAGAAATCCCTGAACAAGAAACACAATGGCATACGGGTCTCGTTCTTCGGAGAAGGACACTTCGGAAATCAAGCCGAGAAATTTCTGGAGAGATTTCCCTTCAAAACAAAGAAGCCTAGCTATGCTGGAAGATGTGGACGGCATTTTCTTGTGAAGGTTGACAAGTTTCGAGGGTGCCGGAAGTGAAGCATTATCCTTGGATACCGACTTGCTTTGATCCCCTCTTCGTTGCTGAACATGGCGAGTTCCTTTTGTCTTCCAGAGCATAGCAGCAAGGGCCTCTTCTTCAAAACGAAGCAATTTTGAGTTCAGCGCCGTCAGTACTTCGTCAAAATCATCAACCATTCCCCTGGCTCCCGCCGGTAGTTGAATGCCGTGGATTGCTAACTTTCTCAGTGAAATAAATCTCGATGCAAGTTCAGGTGGCTTCTTGTGGTCATCTTCCTCCTCCTGCCAAGAAATAGCTGCTTTGATGCCATCTTCATCAAGGCCAAGCGCATCTAGAGAATATCGTGACAACGAGTAATTAATGTTCCGGCGGATTCTTGCAATAAGTTCCATCGATGCATCTATGTCCGGTGCAACATTTTCGTATTGGAATCCTAGATCAATGAGCAATTGCACAGATCCGATCACCTGCGCCGAAATGTTTGGTGCATCACCTTTCTGCTCTTGGCCTTCGTCTTCCTCGTCACTACTGCTCTCCTCCTTGCATTCTCCGTCGCCCAACAACAAGGCCAGAGCTTCTTGCATAACTGGAGGAAGGTGTCGTACATCCTCAATGTTATGGACGTTGCACAATTTTTTCTTTAGAACCTTGAGAACCAAGTTGAAATCAAGCTCTTGAGCCACAACGAGGTAATGAAGCGCTAGAATTGCGTAGTGTACCAATAGAGCGTTCATGGCTGAATCAGAATAATCCTCAACGAGAAACTCCTGGATCCATCCGATGCAATCAGCAGTGTCGCGTATCAGGTCGTCTTTGGCCAAATCAGCAATTGATGCCGCCACCGCAATGCGGACCTCCAACACAGCAGTCTGAATGTGCATACTACTGGGAGACAAAGAATCAGGACCAGAAGCAGCCGTAGTTTTTCCATTCCGGTGAGCGCCAAGTGTATCCATGATCCGACGATAAAGTCGCTTGTTAGCCATACAGAGACGAGGCAATAGCCTAAGAATCAAAACCCTTACGACCACAGGATTCTGCGGCTCAAGCATTTTCGAAAGATGATTCCATGCCTGCTGCGCACATGTTGGGTCAACCGAAACACTTTCAGCAAGAAACTGCAACTTTCCCAAAAGTTCATCGGGAGACTTTTCCACTGCGGCTGCATTTATATCAGATATCAGTCCCGGCATTAATAACAAGCCAAGATGCTGGTATTTCCTTAGCAAATTCTTAAGGAATGTACGCGCAGAATCACGCAAGCCTTCTGGGTTGACTATCTCCATCATGGACATTCCCAGAAGCAGCGTCTCGATTTGTTTTGGTGCCGAAAGATTGTCAAGTTCCCGTACATCAATAGAAACAATGAACTTTAACAGTTCGGATGACTCGTCCCCCTCCTCTAATAGCTGCACCACATGACTTGTGTTTGATCTATCCGAAAGACCCATGAGCTGCTGGTTCACCCCCTGCGAGGTCTTCAATAGGTGCTTCGCTGCTACCTTGCAAGAGTCATCTTGAAGAAAGATTGACCCCACAGCGCTGGTCAAACCTCGCGCAAATGGTGACTCAGACGGCAAAAGATAGGAGAACAATGTCAAAATACTGTTCGATTCTCCCTTTAAGGGTGTCGATAATGCCATGGTCGACAATCTAAAAACTACCGGTGTGTTGAGTTGCACCATCGAGTCATCCATTTCCACAATCAGTCCATTGAGCTGCTCGAGAAATGGCTCCAGCGAAAGTCTATACAATCCAGCTCCTTGGGCTGACAGTTTCGGCAAGATTTTGTTCAACACAATTTGAAGCCAGTCGCCTAGCAGCCGTTCAGAAGCTATACGTTCATCCGTGTCTTCAGAATTGGTAGCGTGCACGACAAAGGCAATCATATCCGCCAACTCCATGAGCCAACTTTGGGCCAATTCCCTCCAAGCAGGTCGGTCCTCTCTTGAAATTCTTCCTGCCGATGGCAAGACTAACAGGAAGATATGCAGTGCTTCAGTCATCCATCGGAGAGCCGCCCAAAATGTTTTGAATGTATCCGTGGCGTAGATGACGTCCCAACACAATCTACGGAAGCACAGTGGTAAAGTAGGGTCAGCAACAATAAAAATAAGCGAAATATCAAACTCATCGGCATCCCTTTGCAGCGCATGCATGACCGTTCGTAACAACCTCTTTGCCTCCCCCAACAACTCTTACCGGTAAAGTTCTTGCAAAAGAAGTGTTTTTTCAGCGTGAGGTGTGGCCCACAAGGTGAGTACACATGATGCCATGAGAGGAGACAATTGCCCTGGTATTCGTTCCAATTCCTTGATAGACCTCGCGAATTCTCGTAACAATATGGTCCGTCCCGCGGAAGACTGCATGCGTCTATAGGTTACAGTAAGAATTTCATCTGCCACTCGTCGTTTCTGGTTGTAGATGTAGAAGTTGTTGCTAAGCAAACTTGACCGTTCTGGTTTGTTGCCAAAGGCCGAAAAAGTGGCATAGGCTCTAAGAGCCGCTGCGAGTGTTTCGTTGAGACCACTTGCTTCGGCATCTTCATAGGCACCGCCGCCACTGTTGGGCAATTCGTCCAGGATTTGTTGTTCGCACTGCAAAATATAATCGGGCAGCCATTCTTGCCACGACGTTTCATCCTGGTCGCCAGTACTGGTCTGTGTAGAAGTACATTTGGCAATGTTTCGATCCATGACCAATTCTCCAAAAAACGCATGGGGAATGGAGGGGTGAATGCCCCGGTTGGCGAGACAGTGCAAGATTCTTTGTCTCAACGTCCAAAAATCCGCCGCGTCGGAACTTGGATATTCCATGCTCTGCAAAAAGGCATCGGCCAGCTCTCGCCCCAGAGACGATGCTGCTTGGTCGGGCGGACGGGGCAAAAATGCCAGTGCCGTTTGGCTTTGTTCGGAGGGTCGCTGTGCTGAAAATTGACGTTGTAATCTGGTCAGAAGCTTTTCTATTTTTTCTTCTGTTTCTTTGCGACTCTTACTGGGACGTTGCTTCTGCTGCTGAATTTGTTGCTGTTGGTGTTGCTGATTTTGGTTCTGACTTGTTTGTTGTTGACGCGAATTTTGCTGCTGCTGTGGCGGTGGTGTAGGTTGTTGTGTTTCATTTTGTTTCTCCTGCAATCCACTGCTTTTGGTGGGCGAGGACGCCTTTCCCTTTTTTACATTCTTTACATGCTTTTGTTTCTGCACCGAAGAGGCTGAAGGCAATCTAGCGCCAATCTCACCAGGTGGATCGGCCATGGTATTTTAGATACTAGTATTTTAAAATTAAAAATAAGTATTCTCTTTCTAACCGTACATGCGCCCACAACAAACAATAATCAATGAAAGGTTACTGGTACCGGTTTGAAGGAAGAGGGCAGAATGGTGCACCGGAAGATAGCATGCACTCAAAGACAATGAATGAATGAAGATGGGGATGCACCGCCATGGTCACACAAAAAAATGACACCGCGATCTCCCTACCATTTTAACTCCTTTGGAGCTCGTACATGTTTTCCGTCCTGCCTTCAAC
>Ga0163148_10007014_pt1 | contig 10729 bp, 13 predicted proteins | sample OliLakLV19MP7P2_FD_148606 | JGI IMG/M metagenome (GOLD analysis project Ga0163148, IMG submission 148606) | Freshwater microbial mat bacterial communities from Lake Vanda, McMurdo Dry Valleys, Antarctica- Oligotrophic Lake LV.19.MP7.P2 | ecosystem: Environmental > Aquatic > Freshwater > Lake >... | reverse complement strand
ACGTTTGAGTTCAAGAACTCTAATCCTCCACTTGATCAACTACGCTCACTCGTTGAGATGTATGTGGCGCTTCTATTGACTACTAACAACCTGAGCACATCAGGCGTTCAGTCTAACCTAAACGGCACTATAGCCTTTCCATCTGGCGTTGCTATGATGATTGATAAGGCCGAGTCTATGGATGATGTGAATGATCAGCGTCAGATCTTCATAGATAACGAGCCGCATATGTGGCGCATCTATGCTAAGTGGCACTCGCTATTGAAGTCTCGCGGTGAACTATCCGAAGCGTTATCCTCTCTGAACATCGATGAATCCGGTGATCTTATAATCAAGTTCACCTCACCTAAGCCCATCGAGACAGAGCGAGAGCGTCTTGAGGTTCTTGGGATGAAGAAAGACCTAAACCTAATCACGATGCTTGATATGCTGAAGGCCGAGTATCCAGACATGAATGATGAGCAAGTGGCTGAGAAGCTGAAAGAGATTCTCGAAGAGAAGATGGAGGCAGCTGTTGGAAACCAAGGGCAACAAAATAACGAGCAGTCGGACGACAGCGCTAATCGACCTGGGGGAGATATCGACGGAGACCAAAGAAGAGATCGGGGAGTTCCTAGTGGAGCAGATCCTTCTCAAGGTGGCGTCGAAAACGAGTCCGGTGACGGGCGAGAAGTTCCAGAAGCTCAGTAAAGAATACAAGAAAACAAAACAGGCCAACGGACTCAACGGAGTCGCTGACCTTCAATTTTCTGGCGATATGCTAGACTCGCTTGATTTCAACGTGACTAAGACAGGCATCGAGATAGGCGTCTTCGGATCAGATGCGCCTAAAGCAGATGGCCATAATAATCTATCGGGTGACTCAAAGCTTCCAACGCGACAGTTCATACCTGCTGAAGGTGAGGGGTTCATATCCTCCATCGAGCGTGAGGTGGATCGTATCATTGCCGATGCGGTATCTAAGGACTCGAAGCCTGACCTATCAACGTTAGGTCTTATCGAAAGCAAGTCCGAGCTATATGCCTACATCACTCCGCTCTTTGGTTTAGCATCTCGCAGCGAGGTTAGACTTGCGGTGTTGCGTTCTGATGTGTGGACTCGTGCGCTTAGCGATCTTGGTTTATTGGGGTTACTGTGAGCGTTGAAGTTAAGCTCAAGATACGCGCCGATATACTGAAGGCCGTTAGCGATTCACGCACCAAGGACATCGTATTTAAAGAGCTTATCTCGATGATAAAAGAGTTCATATCTAAAGGCATCTCACCTGTGAAGGGTGAGCGACGTTTCGTAGGATACAAGAACCCAGCCAAGTATCCAGCCGAATTAAAGAGCAAGCGACCTGTTAATCTATACCTATCTGGCGATATGCTCGCAGCGCTTAAGTTCTATCCGTTAAGTAATACAGCGTTCTCTATCGCTATCAAAGGTGATCAAGGAAAGAAAGCCGCAGCTCATAACAACGGAACCGACAAGGGCATACCAAGACGCCACTTCATGCCGACAGAGCGCGGTGAGGAATTCAATGTGACTATCACAAGAAAACTCCGAGACCTTTACGCTCGTATTTTATTTGATATAATCAAACGCAGTAACAGTCGGTGACTGTTGCTTACAGGGCGGTGCCCGAAGGAAGGAATATCAACATGACAGAACCATTAGTAGAACCAGTAACAGAGATCACACCAGAGGAGACAGTTCTTAAGTCGCAATATACCGCCGACAAAGACAAGCTCTTAAGTGAGATCCATAAATACAAAGCACAGCTAAGAGAGATCACGACTGCAAGCCAATCTCAGAAGGAACAACTTCTAAGAGATAACAAACAGTATGAAGAACTAGCTTCCATGTACAAGACCCAGCTCGATCAATCCACTGAACACAGTAAGCAACTGCAAGACGCCATCGTTAATGATAAGAAGTTTAGCGCGGTGCGTGAAGCTGCTATCAAAGCGGGATTGCGTCCTGAAGCTATTGCCGATCTTGAGTTAGTGGCGCTTGATAAAGTTCAGGTTGAGAAATCTGAGACTGGAAGAGTAACGGTTATGGGTGTTGATTCGTTAGTCGACAACATCAAACTATCTAGGCCGCATTGGTTCGGATCAACCAAAACTTCTATCGCTGGGAGCATGCCTAATGTTTCTTCTGGTGGTGGACTTGTAACTAAAGAAGAAATAGTTAAACTATCCTTAGACGCTAAACGGAGTGGAGATTACACCGCCTACGAGCAAAAAATGAGACAGTTTCAAAAACAATCAAAAGGGGTGTAAAATATGTCAGATCAAATCCACACAGCTGAAACCGAGTTTTCGGCAATCGTTCCAGAAGTTTGGAGTGCTCGTTACTACAACGTACTACTTGCTAATCTTCCATTCAATTCAATCATCAGCCGCGACTACGAAGGCGAAATTCAGAACCTTGGCGACACAGTCAAGATCTCTTCTTTCCCTGAGTTCTCTGCAGCTACTGAACTCGCTGAAGGCGCTAAGGGCGATGCTGACGCAATCACTGTTACACAACAGTCTTTGGTCATCAACAACCGTACCTACAAGGACTTTATCGTAACTAACAGAGCACAGCTTCAGTCGCTTCCCGCGATGGACAAGCTTCGTGAGCTTGCGATCTACGCGATCCAAAAGCGTGTTCAAGCTCTTATCGTTGCAGCTATCTCTCCCAGCGCTTCTGCACCTGATCACCAAATCGGATACGATGTTGCAACTACTCTAGGCTTGGCTGACTTGCTCGAAGCTAAAGAATTGCTAGATGCTCAGGACGTTCCTATGGCTAACCGTCACGCTGTTCTCGGCGCTGCACAAACTAACGACATCTTCAACATCCCTGGATTCACCAGCTCGGATTTCATCCTTGACGGTTCTCCTTTGACTAGCGGTGAAGTTAATCGTGCATTGCTTGGATTCATGCCTCACATGACTACTGAAGTTGGCGGAGTATCTTACTTGTTCCACAACTCGTTCATGACTATCGCGGCACAGCAAGGTATCAACGTATCTATCTACGACCTTGGCTCTGAAGGCAAGCGAGCAGCTCGCGTAAACGTAGACACGCTTTTCGGTCTTAAACAACTCGACAACAAGCGCGTAGTTACAATTTCATAAGGGGGATGCTATGAGTGAATTCAAAAATGATAACGTCCTAGTTAAAGAATACGAGTATGATTTCGCAGTTGATGGCGGCGCTACAGGTGTTTTCACCCTATCTGCTAAAGCTAACAAATCATCTCTTCCTGTGGGAGCTATTAAGGTTTCTCACTTGGTTCTCGTGAACACTACTCTCGCTGGATCTGGCGCATCTGCCATTATCGGCGTAACTGGTGACACTGATCGCTACATGATCCGCACGGCTGCTGCCGGTGTTGCTGCTGGTCTTGAGACTAGCTCTGCATCTGCTGTCTTCCTTTCAGCTGCTAACTTGGCTGATTGTATTATGACTGTAACCGGAGCGGCTTTGACTGCTGGCAAGTTGAAAGTACTTGTTAGCTACGTCAATCCTAACGCGTAACTAATTGTATAGCCTCTCTGGAGTGTTTCCGGAGAGGCTCCCTTATCAGGAGTAAAGCATGATCTTCCCGCATCTTGAGTTAGAGGCAGTCGTACAAGTGAACGACCGAACGCGTTTAAACGCGTCTAAGTCTTTTGTAACTCAGAATGAATCGGCGATATCGCTTATTCAGATTAGACCTATCGCGGGCGGTGACTTTATCGATGTCACATCGGATATGTTCCTCGATTGGCAATACGCCGCATCGGGCACAGTATCGATCACCGCACGAGTAACAGCGTCAGGCGCTAGTGCTGAAGTAACGAGCACCGTATCAGTGCTCACCTCCACAAGTGATAAGCTGTTCTCGACCGATAGCGACCTAAGGCTTCAAGAGTCAGACATCCTTAGCTGGGTAGAGGCTGGCCGTAATTCATTTTTAAATATTCATCGCAGAGTTCAGAAGCTCATTGTTGAGCAACTTCGTCGGGAGGGATTCGTGGATGTTGATGGTGTTCCTTACACCAAGTCAGCGTTCGTGGATGTCGAGGAAGTTAAGCAATGGTCAACCTTCTGGGTTCTGCAATTAATATTTGAATCAATATCTAACGCCACAGACGACATCTTCCACGAGAAAGCTAAGCGCTATTCGGCTCTGCGCCTGAGCTGGGAGAAGAGCGTTCTACTAAGAATCGATGCTGATGGAGATGGGACTGTGGATACTGACGAAGGCGTCGACACAGCGTTCCCGTTTGTAGCTAGACGATGAGCGCGTTCACAGCCATTCGGCCCTACTTCCGATCTAACCTTGTGGCGTTGGGCTTTAAGGAATGGACAGACGGATTCAAAGTGGAGAACATCCCTAGCGCTAAGCTAGAGAAGGCATTTCACATCGAGTCACCGACTGGCTCTCGTCGTAACTCCTACGACCAACAGGCGCAGGATGTGGAGATAGACGTTACTATCCGCACATTCCGCAAGGGGTTTAAAGATCCTGCCTCTGCTATCGACACCACCATGTCCGACTTGGATACGATCCTTACTCGTTGCCTTGCTAGTGAGCGTAGGTTCGGAGCGCAGATTAAGAACATCACCTATAACAACCACACAATATCGGCGATCAATGACACAAACGATAATGCCGTGCTATTGGAAATTAACTTTATTTGCTTTATAATTCTTTGTGTCTAGGAGGGTAATATGACTGGAACAGTAGCTAAAGTAACCATGAGACCAATGACCGTAACTTGGGGTGCTTCATCTCTGGGATTCACTGATGGAGATATCGAAATCCCATTCACTGAAGACGTTGTAGATGTACTTGCTCACCAGACTGGTTCGTCTGTTCAAACTGCGATCCGCACTGGTAAGAACATCGAAGTCGCTCTCACTTTAAAAGAAACTTCTAAGGCTTCTTACGAGTACATTTTGAAACAGTCAGGCTCTCTCGCCACTGCTTCAGGTGGTGCTTCTGCTGTAATCGGATGGGGATCAGCTAAGGACTTTACACAAGTTCTTTCTCAAGCTGCAAAGCTTACTTTCCACCCTGTTACTAAGGCGGCTTCTGATAAGTCTGAAGACGTTGCTTTCTGGCTTGCTTATCCTATGCCTGAATCAATGGTTTACTCAGGCGAGAATCCTTCCACGCTTTCTGTGACTTTCAAGATTTATCCTGATGCAGCTAAAGCGGATGAGTTCAAGCTTGGTGTTATCGGTAGTTCCACTAGCGGAAACTTTACTGAGATTGAATAATTATGATCGAACTTAAAAAGAAAGTTATCTCCGTAAAGAGTGAGGGTGTCGTGTATGAAGTACGCGCTCCCTCGAACCGAGAACTAAAGGCATTTGTAGACGACAAGAGCACAGACGACTTAGCTAAAACTATCGGCTTCCTTGGTGTACTTGGATTGCCTGAAGCTATTTCTTGGGACTTAGACCCTACGTCTTTGGCCGAGATTGTTGAAGCATTGACGCCTCAAAAAAAGAAGTAAGCGAGCTAGATTTAAAGCTTGCTCGCATGGCCCGTTTCTACGGCTTCTCCTTTGAGGAATGGGATGTGTTCGACTCTCAGCCTTACGCTCTTGCGATGGAGAGGATACAAGCGATGGAAGCATTATCTAGTTACACGGCAAGCGATTGGCCGTACATGAAAAAAGATAACCGCGATAAGGTTCATCGCGCTATTAATAAAACTGCATTTCCTAATGTTAAACCGCGCGGTTTAACTTTCGACGACCTAGCAAATATACAGGGAATGGGTAAAATATAATCATGGCTGACAATGAAGTAATCATAGACGTTGTCGCTAAATTAGATAAGGCCGAAGCATCCCTAAAGAAGTTTGAAGGAACAGCTAAAGACTCAGGTAATGCCGCTGGCCTTTCTCTTAGCACAGCCATTGTAGCAGGTGCTGCATTGGCTGCTGCTGCTATCGCTGCATTAACTCTTGGCATTAAGAAAGGCATCGACGAAGCTATCCTTCAAGAGGATGCTATCAATGATCTCAACGCTGCACTTGCGCGTAGTGGCCAGTTCTCAAAAGAAGCTTCTCTCGGGATGCAAGAGTTTGCTGTCGGTCTCCAAAAGGCTAGCATCTTCGGTGATGATACTATTCTTAAAACCGCTACACTTATCCAATCGCTAGGAAGGCTTTCAACTGATGGCCTTAAGACTGCAACACAAGCCTCTGCTGATCTAGCCGCTGGCCTTCGTATCGATCTAAGATCAGCCGCTCTACTTGTAGGCAAGGCTGCCGTTGGTGAAATTAGTTCGTTCTCAAGATATGGGATAGTGATTAAGTCGGGAGCAGATAACGCGCAGACATTCGCTAATGCGTTGAAGGCGATTAATCAAAACTTTGGAGGAGCAGCAGCTTCTCAGATCAACACATTCGGTGGAAGATTGACACAGGCTAATATCGCTTTCGGCGACTTGTTAGAGGAAGTTGGAAATCTAATTATCAAAAGCCCTGGAGTAGGTGCAGCTCTAGGCATTATTACTAAGGCATTTGTTGATATGTCAGTAGCTGTTAACGGCCAACAGCAAACAGGTATATTCGATAGGATTATTGTTAGCATCCTAGACTTCGCCCAAGAATTAAATACCTATGGCGTCAAGGCATTTGAAGCGACTATAAACGCAATCCGTAATATTGGCGGCGTTGTTGTGCTTGTCGCTAACACAGTTAAAAACAGCTTAGACGCACTCACCGGATCGGCTAGCTTTAGCAACATAGTAGACCAACTTAAAAAAGATTATGAAGGACTTAATAAAGTCGCTAATGACACATCATTCAGTGACTCGATCACTAGTGGAGTTCAAGCCCTTAAGACAGCAGTAGTAGAGGCAAAGCCCTTAGCTGAAGAATTTAAAAACGTAATACAGTCGGTGGTGCCTGAGTCAGGACCATTTGAAGCGTTCCTAGCTGAGAACAGATTACTTCTGTTAGCTAACAAAGAGTTATACATTCAAGAGGCGATCAACCTTAAGACGTTCACACAAGCACAGTTCGAGCAGCTTCAGCAATTAACAGCCGCGCCGCTTGATACAGCAAAGCAGAACTTGCTTGATTTCCAAGCTAACGTTCAAGCTGCAATGGTTAGATCCGCAGGATATGCAAACATATTTAAAGCAGGTTTCGCTAATGCGTTTCAGGCCGTAGGTGCTGCACTCGTAAGTGGCGGCAATATGTTTGCCGCTTTCGGTAAGGCGGTTCTCGGAATGTTCGGCGACTTAGCTATTCATATGGCACAGTTTTATTTGGCTCAAGCATTAGCTAGCGTCTTAGCATTTAACTACGCAGCAGCAGCGGGATCATTCGCCGCAGCCGCAGGTTTATTTGTTCTTGGTGGTGCGCTTAAAGCTCTAGGTGGTGGAGGCGGTGCTTCTGCTTCCTCTGGAGCTGCTGCTTCAGGTGGAGGCGGTGGCTCAACCGCTGCAATCACAACACAACAACAACAGCCGGAACAACAACAACGAAGCACCGCTGTAACAGTGAACGTCCAGGGTAACATACTTGATAGACGCCAGACAGGTCTTGAACTGGCTGAAGCTATTAACGAAGCATTCAGTGCTGACGGTGTTGTAATCGCTAGGGGTGCGTTCGTATGAGCTTAAGCAAATTTTATTATGGCTACACTATAACCTCATCGAATAGTATTTTGAATTTCAACGAAGGCGCAGGTGAGCTAAGTGCAACCATCACTATTGACTCTTACACTCCTACTGATTTTGCTACTGCAATTCAGACAGCATTAAACGCTGCAGGTGGACTGACCTACACCGTTACCTTCAACCGATCCACTCGTGTAATAACGATTGCAGCAGGTAGCAGCTTCTCACTACTCGTTACCACTGGATCACAAGTAGCATTATCTCCATGGAGTATTATGGGATTCACTGCTAACAAAACATCGGCCAGCTCACACGCTGGGGACGCTGCTTCTGGCAGTGAGTATGTTGTTCAATATGAGATGCAGGATTATGTGCCATCAGCACGTTGGACACAATCGGCAAACGCGACGATCAATAAGACAGCATCGGGTCGTGTCGAGGTAGTTCGTTTCGGATCTGAATCATTCATGCAAGGCAATATGAAATACATAACTAACATTGCCCAGCCGAGTGTGGGTCCGATAACGAACAACGCCAACGGTGTAGCTAACTTCATTGAGTTCATGGACTACGCTATAACCAAGGGACCTTTGGAATTCATCGCAGACAAAGACGCGCCAAACACTTTCGAGAAGATGATACTTGAATCGACTCCCGAGAATAAAGATGGCGTGGGATATAAGATAAAAGAACTATATGATCTTAACCTTCCTCAATATTTTGAGTCAGGTACTTTAACGTTTAGGGTGGTGATATGAGCGTATCAAACGGCAACGACGCAACGTCAACGGTGTTTAATAACGCCTTTGTTTCTAAAACGACTAACAGCTCAATGGCTGGTCAGCTTAGCTTAGCTAACACTGCTACCGAGTCGGGAGCTACTGTATCAAACATTCAGCGAGAGCTTAACTCTATAGCTAGCTTCATGGGAAAGGCTACGAATCAGGCAGCATCGGCGTCCCCGACTTGGACGACTAGCGCTGTCGGCGCATCTGCTAATGATTTATTTGATCGTGTTGATGCTATATCTCAACGCTTTCCATTGACCTTTTCTAGCTTTGATAACGAGTCTCTAAACTCTGGGCAAGTTCTTTTCGGCAAGGTGGAGCAATCTGGAAAGCTGTATTTTGATTCGGCTAGTGGATATCTAGGACTGAACATGGGCGGCCTAGAGTCCCCTGACGCTGCTATCGACATACGAGGCTTCTTAGGTTTTCGCCATGAGACCATTGCATCAAGTGGAGTTTTCGTTAGCACATCACAATCAACGTTGCAGCAATTCACTGCGGCTAGCGGTGTAGCTGGTTTCTCTCCTAGACTTGAAAGCTCTAACTTCATTATCGCGCTTAATAAATCAGCATCTCCTATCGTCGTGGTTAACAACTCTGGAAGCGCAAGCGTTGGCCATAAGATTCTAACCGGCACAGGTGGAGACACTTCTATCGCAGTAAACGCGGCGGCTATCTTTATCAAGGATCAGTCCTCTGCTTCTGGATATTTTCACATGATAGGCGGTGGTGGAGGCGGTGCTGGTGGCGGGTTAATGACTCAGAACACTTTCAGCAGCGCGACCATTACCTGCACAACCGATGCTAGGCAATCATGGCGATCAACTGCCTCGGCTGCTTTCTCGGTCACTTCTTTTAACGTGTCTGCTTTAACAGGTGGCGAGGAGATCGAAGTGGTTTCATCAAGTGATACGAACACCGTTAGCATTGCATACAATGCAACAGCGGTTAAATACCAAAATGGTAATTGGTCTGGTGGGCAATGGAATAGCATCAGATACGCATACAGTACAGCGGCCAGCGGGATCAGGGAGATTTCAAGATCATGAAATATTTACTATTACTATTTGCGGGAGCGGTGTCGGCTGGCTCATTACGCACAAGCGATGCTCAACAACATCTAAACGCCAACGCACCTAGAAACTATATCCTCAACTCGGGAGCTGAGAAGAACACGCTCAACGTAACGGATGCTTCTGCTATCGTCACACGATCCACAAGCTCTCCTATGATAGGGGACGCTTCTTTCGTTATCGACGCTACAGCAACTTCACAGCTAGCAGTTTTTCAAGCGTCTGATTTGCAGGGTGGGCTATTAGGTCAGAGCTGCGAGTGGCAAGCTAACATCATTGGAGATGCTTCTCTTTACACTATGTACGCAACGCTAGCTGGTAATACGGTAAGCGATGTTATCACTGGTATTAACTCAGGCACTAACTCACAGCCTTACTCATTAATCTTTCCATGTGGAGCAAGCACAACAGACGATCCCGCTTTCGTTATCGCATCCACAGGTAACGCAGCATCTATTAAGGTCGATGGGATTTATCTTGGAAGGGTGTTGAGCATTGTAAGCGGCATGGTCATCTATCCTTGGATAACATACACGCCAGTCTTCACAGGATTCGGGACTGTCACGGTTCAGAACGCACGATATCGCCAAGTAGGTGACGTTGCAGAAATAGAAGCCACATTTACACCTGGCACCACAACCGCCGTTGTTGCTCAAGTGTCTCTACCCACGGGACTTAGCGTGGCTTCTGGGCTGCCTACTCTTAGTACTAGCGGGACATGGTTTCGTGGTGTTTCCGCCACGTCTAAAGGAGGCACAACTGTTAAAGCGTCTGGAGACACTTCAATCTTTTTCGGTCCTCTAGCTTTTGGTGACGTGGGCGTCAACGCATTAACTAAAGCGGATGCCAGTAGTATCATTTCTAGCGGTCAAATCATGAGTTTCAAAGCATCGGTTCCAATCGCCGAATGGGTGGGATCGGTTCCTATTGTACGCGGTGACACAACAGACTTAGGCGGCATTGCCTTTAGCGCGGCTACAGCATCATGTGCTTGGAGCACAACGAGTGCTACCATGGCAGCTTTCGGAGTAGACTCAGATTGCCCTGTGCCTACAGTTAGCGGAAACGTAACAGCTCCCGCTACTAAAATCCCAGCTTTCATCGCACCATCTTTAAGAGCAGGTCGATATAAAGTCGAGGCGTTTAGTAGAATCTATGGATCACAATCAAGTTCAGGGTCTCAGACTTGCACTTATGAGATATGGGATGGGACAACTAGCGGAGGCAAGGTTGGATCTGGTACACAAGTAAACACGGGGT
>Ga0163148_10007010_pt1 | contig 10732 bp, 5 predicted proteins | sample OliLakLV19MP7P2_FD_148606 | JGI IMG/M metagenome (GOLD analysis project Ga0163148, IMG submission 148606) | Freshwater microbial mat bacterial communities from Lake Vanda, McMurdo Dry Valleys, Antarctica- Oligotrophic Lake LV.19.MP7.P2 | ecosystem: Environmental > Aquatic > Freshwater > Lake >... | reverse complement strand
CTCTAAGGAAGCGGGGTCAATCGGTTCACCTTTAGAACTTGCATACGTAACAGTGATGTTAAGATTTTTCTCACTATCTTCTTCGGCTCCTCGTGCAGGTACACCTTGCGTAATTAATCGTACAAACAAAACTCCTTTACTGCCACTTACTATTTTTAAGTTTCCTGCCTTCACGCCATCAATCGGTAAATTTACTTGTGCTAACGTCATTTCGGTATTAGCCGTTACTTCTTTGCCATTGTAGGTGTAAGTAAATTTCAAATCTCCTTTCTCTCCACCCGCAAACGCACCAACAGATTTTAAGCACCACGCCAATGTTTGTGTACTCATCCAATAGTTTGAGTTGCTCATGGATTCAGAAATCACTTTCACCAATTCAAAACTTTTGGTGCGATCGTTCAACAACAAAAGTGTTTCCAGAATGATCGCTTTATCGCGCAAGTCCGATCCATACGAATATGCCAACTCCTGATACGGTTTTATTTGCGTTGGTAATTTTTCAATCAACTTCTTTGCAGCTTCGGGTTGACCAGCCTTTACATACGCTGCGGCCAACATCCACGCTGCCGCTGGCTGCATGTTGCCTTGTTCGCGTAAGCGGTTCATCGCACCCAACTCGGCATCGCCCGAAAGTGCGAGTGTATACAAGCGATACGCCTGAATCAGTTCACTGTTGCTATACTCCTGATTTTTGCGCCAGCTCTGCGCTTTGCTCTTCTGAAATTTCTTCCAGCGCCTGATCATATCATTGGGCACATAGTAACCTTTCGTTTCGGCTTCCAACAGAAAATGGCCGGCATAGGTAGTGCCCCAACTGTCTGAATCTTCATGACCGGGCCAGTATGAAAATCCACCATCGCGATTCACAAAAGTTTTCAATCGCTCAACTCCTGCTTTCACATTTCGCTGAATGGTATTCTTCTCTTCATCCGACAGCACTTTTATCTTATCGAGATACAATTGTGGAAACACCGATGAAGTAGTTTGCTCGATACATCCATACGGATATTGTAACAAATAGCGCATGCGCTGACCTAAGTTAATCGGTGGCAAACTAGAGACTTCAAGAATAGATGAGTTAGTTCCCGCCACACCAATTGGTGTAACCGCACCCGACCAGTTGTTACCTGCTTCAAGTACTGCATCCTGCACTTGTGTGATTGATGGATTTGGATTACGGATTTCAATTTCAATTTCATCCGTTGCTGAATAATTTCCGGATGTGGCTGTTACCTGAATCTTTGCTTTTCCGGTTGCAGCTTTCACTAACAATCCAAAATCAAGCGTAAGATCAGATTCGCTACCCATCGAAACGGTGCGCAAACTTTCATCGGCAATGCTCACCGGACCACTAACCTTGATTTCAACCTTAACATTGTTAATACTTTTCTCACTCTTGAATAACGTGATCGGCAATTTTACACTTTCTTCCGGACCAAGTACGCGCGGTAAAGTTGCCAGCACCATTAAGGGCTTGCGTACCGGAGTTGCTTTCTCTGCACTTCCATACGCACCGTCATACCCGGCTATCACCATCGTTCTTACCGAACCAATGTATTGCGGCATAATAAAGCGATGCTCTTTGCTACCACCATCCAGTGTGATCGGTCCAAAAAATAAAACAACTGGCTTAAAGCGATTTGCCTTTGAATCATCTTCCTTGGCCGCTAATTCACCATCGCCACCGAGTGCAAGCAGTCGTTCAATCCGCGCACCAAAAGCGCCCATCACCTGATCATACAAATCCCACGTCTTCACACCCAACGCTTCTCGTGCATAAAAGCGACTCCATGCATCAGGCGTTTTAAATCGCGTGATGTCCAGCAAGCCTTCATCTACCATAGCAAGTGTGTAGGTCATCTTGTGTTTCGATTTCTCGGAAACTTTAATCACTACTTCTTTGCCAGGTTCCAAAACCTCAGGCATCGTAATAATGGGTTCGAGGTGCGTTTCCGGATCTTCTACTTGTATTGGAACAACTCCATACATGCGAATTGGTAAATCGTTAACGGTTTGGGCATGCGGTTGTAATAATGTAACACTCACAAAAACATTGGGAGTCATTTCTTTGGTAACATCAAAGTTAAATTGGTTGTCGCCTTTCTTTGTTTCAAGCCAATAGGTTTGCAACACGCGACTTCCATTTTCAACACTAATTAATGCGCGACCATTATCGCTTCCCGGAATAACAAGATTTGCTTTTTCACCAATATTGTAAATCGGCTTATCGCTGGAGAATGAAAGCATGGTAGCGCCTTCGCCATCATTGCGCGCGCGCCCAGCCCAACCTGGCCAATCAATGTAAACAACTTTACCAGTACTGTGTCCACTTTGTGAATCATAGGCCTTTACAAAAAAGCGACCCCACTCGGGATATTTTATTTTGAAATTCCAGGTTGCTTTGCCATTGACTGTGCGCACTTTTCCGGTAGTGATCGGTTGGGAATAATTGCCCGACATAAAATTGACTGCACCTTCGGAGCTATCCCACCACCAACGCCAGTTGATTTTATAAAGCGACATCTCAACATTTCGCGAAAGCGGATTTCCATCTGAATCAACGGTGACAATATCTACACGATGCGTAGTATCGGTTAACAACATGCCGCGCGCTTTATCACCTTGCGGGAGACGAATTCCCGTAAGGGATTGATAAGGATAAAACGGAATGCTAAACCGATCGATACTAAAGTTGCCACTCTCTTCGTATACCTTACCACGGAACACAGCATTCAAAGTACCCGGTGCTTCACCACTTACTTCCAGGTTTGCATTTACTTGTGCGCGACCATCCGCATCAGTATAGCCATCAAAAATGGATTGTGACTCGCTATAAAAATCTATACTTGGATCATCGAACACATAATCTTTGTACTGATCAAATTTTGTATTTCCCTTTGTAAGCAACACTTCAAACTCAGCACGCAAGTTTTTACCAGGTGCACCATGCAACCAGTTTACTTTTAAATCGCCCGACACATTGTTATTGCCAGCCGACAACTTATCGACCCCAAAATCTAAATTAATTTTAAGCCTGTTTGGCTTTACCATTTCAATTTTGATTTGCTGGGTAAACTCGGTGCCGCCTACTTTCACGCGACCCAACCAATTTCCGGTTGGAGCTTCAGCATCCGTGGCGGTTGCAAACTTGTAGAATCCATTTTCTGAATTGGACCGTACTAGTCTTGATGTAACCTGGCCTTGCGGGTTTTGCAATTCAAACACAACCGGGTGTGAAGCCGGAAGACTTTTCATTTTGTCTTCCAGAATAAAACTTAAGTACAACGAATCGCCCGGGCGCCATACACCACGCTCACCATATAAAAATCCTTTCAACCCTTTTCGCACGTACTCGCCACTCACATTAAAATTACTAAGTGAAAGCGACTCGCCATCTTGAAGTTTTAGATAGCCGCGCTGCATACCATTTTTGGCAATCAAAGCGAATGGTTTTTCTTTTGAATCGATGATGGCTTTTCCATCGGTGCTGGTAGATGCAGTGCCAATCAATTTCTGCTGAAAGTCATACAACTCAACCTGCACATTGGAAATTGGTCGCGTGGTTTTCAAATCATTCACCACGATAACGGTTTTACCATCGGCTCCGCGTTTTGCCAGCAAGCCCAGGTCGGATGCTAACACATTGCGTTTAATGTTTCTGTTGCCAGTATAGTATGAAGCGTGGCACGGATTGTCGCGCTGCTGCCAATCATAATCATCGCCATAGTAATAGTCTTCGTCATACGAATCCCAATAACTTTCTTCACCTGATTCTTCATCCCACGATTCTTGTTCAATCGAAGCTTCGGTATTTGCTGCACCAGCATCACCACCATCGCACACATAGGCGAGGTATGATTTCTTAAACCCGATACGAACCTGATAAATAGCACCCGGCTCGGCATTGATCAACGTTGAGAGATCAAGTGTAAACCTGTTCCATTTACCAAGGTCGGTTACACCAGAACTTTCCAATGAAATAGTTTTCTTTAGCACAGGCTTGCCCACACGCCTCATTTCCTGATTGCCATCGTAATCATTTACCTGCAGAAACTGCAGCACATTGCTTTCATATACTTTAATGATTTGCACATCAGCAGATTTTAAATTCACTGCCTCGAACGGCATCACTAACCCATCGCTTGAAGGCAAAACAGTTCCTTTTCCTGTAAAGCGAACAGCTGGCAACACCTGTTCAAAGGCTACATCGTATGTGGCAGCCGCACTCATCTTATAATTTAGAATATTTTTTACTCCCGCTTCAATCGTAATAGTTCGCGAACCCGTTTGCCGCACCGGTGGATACACCCGGATTTCATTGTCTTTGATTTCGAAATCAAGACTCTTCAAATCAGTAATCCGAAGCAAGCCATCTAAGTTTTGAGTTTCGTTAAGTGGATCAGAAAATTGGACAACCACATACTGACTGGTTCCTTGCTCTACGCGCACGTTGGTAATTTTAAAATCGCCCAATGCCGGAATTTCCACTTCACGATCAATAGTTTGTTCAATACCCAATGCAGTTCCTGTAAAAGCTAACTTCACAACACTCGCATTGTCTTTGCGCGAAACTTCTTCCACAGAAAATGTATGCTGCTTTCCCTCAGGTGTATGCACCCAATTAACTTTTAAAGCGGTACCTTCTTGCTGCGCGGCCAACACTTTTTCAATCGCATCACCTTCGGCAAAGTCGGCCGTGTATAAAACACCTTCAATTTTCTGGCGCTTCAAATCCGTTTTTACATACGGCTTTATGTTGTCAACGGTCACTTCAAAATTTTGCGGAATAACTTGTACCGTGTATTCAAAGGTGCTTAGTGCTTTAGGCACTTCAATCAACCGCGACAATTGAAAGTTAACTTCATAGATCTGACCGGATACTAATCGGGCGGCTGGTTTAAACTCAACCGTGCGCCTGTCCAACCAAACGGTTTCACCTTTTACAGCCGGACTGAAATCAAAAAGCTTTGCGGTGGTCGGTGCGCCTACTGCCAAACTATCCACCACATCTTGCGACAAGGCTATGCGAATGGGCGAGCCGGAACTAATAACCCCGGCCGTGTAGGACGAAATATATTCGCCAAAAGCGGGGTTAATGGCTGAGTTAAAGGATGTTTTAGCGCTTTTACTGGGGATAAAGTAGAAGATTGCAAGGCCTGCAATGGCTGCGGTAACTACCCCGATAAGTATTTTTTTCATGATCCAGACTTAGGTTATTAAGAATAGGAAAGATCGCAAAATGAATAGAGAAATTGCGAACCAACGTATTAATATTTCGAGGTTAAAATGGGGTGGTTCGGTGGTTGGGTTTTATAGTCTTTGGATGAAATTGAGGATATTGAAATTCTATATAATACAGTAACAAAATATGGACAATGGATAAAATTGAAATTAAATATGACAAAAGGAAATTGCTGATTGGCATTATCATTTTAGTAGCACTTGTGATTGGGTCAACGTACATGGCATTCTTCACAAAAACATTCGCAACAAACCAGATACTCAAGATTGTGATAGTACTGTTGAATCTTTTCGTTATCTACGGTGCATTTACAACATTTAGAAAAGTCCTTGACAATACCTCAGTTATTACATTGATGAATGCTCATATTGAAATCAATGAAGATGGAAAGCCCCTAACATTCTTATGGGCTGAAATAAAAGAATTAAGAATTGAGAAAAAGCAAAGTGGAAAAAGTGAAGTGAATATCTTAACTATCAAGTCTGAAACAAGAAAAGGAGAACTAAATATTTCTCCTTTGGAAAAAGGCGTGGACGATATATGTGCACTTATTAGAAATTACAGACCGTGATTATAGTACTTCTGCACACTTGGGTTCAACTAGGGGAAATGTGTCGAAGTTTGCGCTTGATTGTTTTATAGTGTCGCTAGTTTTTCTTCGCAGAGTCTAGGCCTCGGAACCCCGCTTACTTATTTATTGCCCCGCTTTTCTACTTTCCATCTATTCCTTCCTTCAGAGTCCCCAAACGGGAGACTCCGCACGGAGTTAAAAACTGCTACGAGTTTCTCTTATCTTCTACGGCTCCCATCTGACACTTTACCGCCACCTACTTTTTTAATCACAGGAAAATAAATGTTGAAGGCTGCGCCCTTGCCTTCTTCTCCCTCAGCATCTATAAATCCATCATGCGTTTCTGCAATTTTCTGGCAGATTGAAAGACCAATTCCGGTTCCACTATATTGTTGGCCATGAAAACGCTGAAACATTTTGAAGATGTCTTTTTTATAAGCAGGATTAAAGCCAACACCGTTATCTGCCACAGTAATTTTATAATAATCATGTTCACTATTGGGCATGGTGTCCTTCACGGTTTTTTTGTCAACCAACTGGCTGCTGATAGTGATAATGGGGGATCTGCCTTCTTTGGTAAATTTTAATGAGTTGTTGATCAGATTTTCGAATAACTGCTTTATCAGAAACCTGACGCCTTGAATCACCGGCAGGTTTTTCCATTGCAGGCTTTCTCCTTTTTCTTCTATGCTCTCTTTAAGGCTAGTTTGTAATTCGTCAAGTATTACATTCAAATCGCAATCCACAAATTGTTTTTCTTCATTTATTACTTTTGTGTATGAGAGCAGCGAATCAATCAATTTTTGCATGCGGCCTGCCGAACTTTGCATGCGAAGGATGTTTGTTGTTACCATCTCCGGTATATCGGCTTGATGTTTTTGTAGAATAATCGAAGCATAAACCTGAATTTTGCGCAGCGGCTCTTTTAAATCGTGGGTGCTTATCCAGTTCATATTGGCCAGCTCTTCATTGGCTTTCTGCAGTCTTTGGTTTAGGGTGAGGTAGCGGAGTTCTTCTTGCTGCATTTCTGCCAAATGGAACTGGTGTTGAATGTAGGAGCAGATCACAGATGCTGCTTTGATTTCAGGCTTTTGCCATGCTGCACTTTGACCTTTAACAGCCTCCTTCCACAAGGCAAAAGATTTCCGTGGGGTAAGGCTTTGGAGGGTCGTATCTAAATTCATTGGTTTGGATGGATCTCCCCCCCAATTTACTGTCTTTTCAAGCTCCTTTCTCATCCACGCTATTCCATTTGTAGAATCTTTACCTATCCGCAGGTAAATCACACCGGCAACCTCGCCTCCCAAGTTTGCAGAATGGGGGTAAATTTCGGCAAGCTTTGAGGTTTCAAAACTGGTCTGACCAACTGAAGTGAGCAGCCAGTTCATTAAATCTTTTAATTTATCTTCTGGCGGAAGAAGGCCATGTTTATAAAAAGTTTCATTAAAAGCAATTACCACGGCATCTGCATTCAACAGATTTTTTAATTGAACAAGAGTTTGTTCGTCTGCCAGGCTTTGCTCACTACCTGCCAGAATTTTTTGCAAATCATCAAGTTTTTTTTCTGTTTGTTTTACTAGTTCAAATTCATCGGCCACTTGGCGCACGTCAATTTGCGAGGAAAGAAATACGCCCTGAAGGTGAGCTGACAGCCGAACATGATAGGGAATGTGTTTGGCTGCGTAATGATGACAAGCAATCAGACCCCATAGCTTGCCATGATTGAGAAGGGCGATGGTGAAAGTAGCGCCAACACCCATGTTGATTAGATACTGAACGTGGATGGGTGAAGAACTGCGCAGCGTGGAAAGCGTGAGGTCTACGCTTTTATTGTCTGCATTTTCATCTAAGGCAAAAAGCGATACATTGGGCAAATGCACATTGGCAATCATACGTATGGGATTCCGTAAAAAAAAATCCCTTGCCTGAACAGGGATATCGGTGGCCGGATAATTCAAACCTAAGAATGGCTCAATGCTGTCTATCCTGTTTTCGGCAAACACCTGCCCGTTGTAATCCTTATCAAAGCGGTAAATCATTACCCTGTCGTATCCGGTAATCTTTCTGGTTTCCTCTGCCACTTCTTGACAAAGCATTTGCAGATTGTCGGCCTTTTCTGTGGAGTAAGCAAAACGTTTTGTTTGAAAAAAAAGATCGGGCAATTCTAATCCCTCTTGCATAAAAGGCTCAAACTCCATAACAATATTTTCTTTTGTGGAAAAGGTGGTTATGTGGAAGCTTTGGTTAACCAGAATGAAAACAAAAGGCTTTTCTGGCTCTTCTGTTTTTGCAGAATAGGCTACAAAAGAATCGGCATCTTCTTTATTAAAAAAATCTATTAAAGGCTTTCCAAGAATTTGTTTTAAAGGCTTATTAAAAAGCTGAGTGCAGTTTTCGCTGCAATACTGAATGGTGTTATCAACTTTGTTCAATGCCAACAAATAGCCAAATGGTTGAATGCTACCCGGAATATGAATAGGTTCCGATTCGCAATTGGTAATATTTATGTTGTCTGGATTAGCAAGATTCTTAAGATTCATGATTTGTGAGTTGAAATGAAGTGTTACCAAACCATTGATGCAATATGCTGAATGTTTGTGAGGCGCTTTCAATAACTTCTTCTTCCATACCCGATGCTGCCAAACAAAATGGCGCTAAAAAGCCTTTCCACTTGCTGCCGGTTTCAGATCCATACACTGTAAAATAGTTTGCCTTGCCGGCAATAGCTTCGGTTCCAAGAGTTTTTTGTAAATGTTTGTTTATAACAGCGCCTCCCAATACCGATCCTTCAAGCACATACATGCCGCCAAGTGCTGTTGCATTTGAATGATAGACTTCTGCAAAAAATTGTTCGGGTATGGTAGCAATGCCTGCTTCATCAATACCAAGCATATTTAGATCAGAAACAAGAAGATGCGTTTTGCGCCTTTCTTCAATGTCGGTAATGCTGTGTTGAAGCAAGGGAAAAACAATTTGTTCAAAGCCTTTCACAAAGCCATAAAGCAACGAAAGGTAAGTAGCATAATCAGCAGCAGTTACCTGCAATGCAAGCAAGTTTTTTGAAGCGGTGGTTTGCTCTAGCAAGCTGTGCTGAGGTGCTGTGCGGCTTCGCAAGTTTTGTAAAAAGATATCCATTTGAGCGTATCAATTGTCAGTTACTTATTTTCTGTTACGGCCATTCTTTTTGTAGGCAAGAGGCAATGCTATTCTTCAAATCAGTGTAGTCGGATGATTTCACCATGTAAAAATCAGCGCCTTTATCGTAAGCTGCTTTCATTTGGTCTGGGTGGGAAGACGTGGATAGTATTATTACGTTGATATCTTTCCAGCGTTGGTTTCCCTTAATTTCCTCCAGGCAACGCATGCCGTTCTTTAATGGCATATTAAGATCTAAAAAAATGAACTCGGGAAAAACCTCTAATTCTTCCAGTATTTTCATCAACTCCATGCCATTGGAAACCACTTGAAGATTTAAATCAACTTTCAGATCGGTAAGCGCTTCTTTAAAAAGAAAAACATCTTCCTCATCATCTTCAGCCATCAATATTGTTTTGGAAAGCATTTTAAATTTGAGTTTAGCTTAAGAGAGTAATGGAAAGCAATGGTACGCTAGTTTGAATTTTAATTGGTGAAAAACCATTTTTCTATGTATGCTACTGGCTGTTAGAAGTCGAATTAACAAATGATACCTTTTTTGTTTAATGCTTTTAAAAAATACAAGCCTTTTTATGAAACAGAGCGAAAGGCTGGTACTTGTTCAGTACTGTAAATTAGGATCTCGTCAAGTTCGACAAGTATTTCCAAGTAACCAAGGGCAGGTCAACTGGTAATAAATACAGTTATCGCAATAGATCCCTATTTTCGACAATGAACTGACCAAATGTGGTTGGCTGATGGCCAGTTATTGATTTAACGCAATCGGTCATGGCTGGGTCTTTTTGAAATCTGGGCAAGTAATGAAGCATAATCATTACTAGAATGAGCATGGTTGGCATTTGCTCTTTTCTTTTGGCTAGATAGAAATTAAGTAAACTGGGTGATTCAAAGTGAATGTCTACGCTAAGTATTTTGCTTAATTCCGCAGCCATTTCATCTAAGGTTAGTTTCTCGTTGCAGGTAAGGTCATATGCTTGGTTAATATGCTTTTCTGGTTCAAGGATAACTTTAGCAGCTACCTCGCCAATATCACTCACATCAATTAAAGTAAACACTGATTTGCCTGCGGGAAGAAATATTCTTCTATTTTTTACTAAGTCGTGATGCAGGGTAGTGGTAAAATTTTGCATAAAATATGCTGGCCGTAAAAAGGTGTAGGATATTTTACTTTCGACCACCAGCTTTTCAATTTTGTGATGGGGGCTAATTGCACTTTTTTCTACGCCTTGAACAGATAAAAAGATAATGTGCTTTACCGAGCATTTAACTGCCATTTCAATAATTGGCTTAAATATTTTATCGACTTCGGAAAGCTGCGGGGGGCGAAGCAAAAAAAGTACTTCACAGTTTTCAAGAGCCGTCTGGTAGGTGCTGCTATCTTCGAAATCAAATTTTATCAGCGTGACATTAAAGTCTTTTAACTTACCCTTATCCTTTTCAATATCGCGTATACCTGCACAAATACTTAACCCCATCGTTATTGTTGGTCGCCTGACCAACAATCCTCAACTGTTAATACATCTCAACTCTTCCATGTGTATAACTAGTCCAAACTCATCGCCCAAACCATCATAATAGCGTGCTGAACTGTAGCGATATTCTGTTGGGTGTTGTGCTAAATTCCAATGTGGTTGACACGGATTATTATGAACATACTCCAATTTTTGCTTGAAGAACTTTTCAGTTATCAAATCAATGCTCATCGAATTACGTTTCCAAACCTGATACTTCCGATCTTTCAATCCAACGTACAACAACTCCAG
>Ga0163148_10007006_pt1 | contig 10734 bp, 8 predicted proteins | sample OliLakLV19MP7P2_FD_148606 | JGI IMG/M metagenome (GOLD analysis project Ga0163148, IMG submission 148606) | Freshwater microbial mat bacterial communities from Lake Vanda, McMurdo Dry Valleys, Antarctica- Oligotrophic Lake LV.19.MP7.P2 | ecosystem: Environmental > Aquatic > Freshwater > Lake >... | reverse complement strand
GAATGGCATGTTTATGCATGCCATGGGGGGCTTTGCCAACCTGAGCAGCTTTGGGTCTAACTCCACGACATGGAACGCGTGGGACCGCCACCGCATGGGTTGGTTTAACCCGAACAAAACCTATGCTATCTCCGCCACCTGTGTTTCTACCGGTCGGGAGGTGAACCTTGATTTGCGCTACCGCGACACCGTTGCTTGCCCTGGCATGGTTTTCGACCTGGATGATTTTATTGATTCAGGCGATGCGCTGCGACTTGAGCTGCCTTATGTTCAAAGCGAAAATTCATTGGCGCGGCGACAGTATTTGTGGCTGGAGAACCACCAGATTCGCCCGGGAAATGAAGATCATAGCCCGCGCATGACCAAAGGGATTTACGCGTACATTCAGGTGGGCAAGGACGACACCACAAGTTTTGAGGAGCCCGGACTTTACACGGCGCCGCTCAATGCGTATGGCCATTTCGACCTGGAAGTGGATGCCGAACAGCAGGCATTTTCGTTGCGCAAAGACCGCGCCAATCCGTTTACCGGTCTGCATTTTTCCATGATTCCTGCGTTGAATACCATTGAGCCCAATGCCAAAGTGAACAGCAAGGGCGATACGGTTGATCGCTACGAGCAAATGATTCTGCGCGAAGAAACAGTGTATGGAAAGTCTGTGAATGTGGGCATGATTTCGCTGGGGCCGGAAGATTTTGTGTTCGAAACGCACCCTGCTTTGGGCACCGTGTACGATGCTTTTCAAGCCGGCGATCGACTTTCTGTGGCGGATAATCCCGCAGCGGTATCCGTTTACACTTGGGAAAGCCGCGGCAGCAGTGGGACACCGCCTTTTGAAAAACCCCGACCCCAGGATAACCGGACCATTTACCTCAACGGCATCCGTATTGACCTTTTAGAGCAGCGCCCGGATGGAAAGATGCGCATTCAGTTGGATTGGAGAGCGCCAGCGCTGGAGGGTTTCAACCGATGGTGCGGCAACCTGGTGGCGCAGGAGAACGTGGTTTTGGCAGATGGTGCGGAACTGGTGTTGGACCTGGGCATGAGCCCGCAAAAGCCTTTGGAGCCGTTGCGCTATCGCAACGAATGGGTGTTTAGCGACACCACCGTTTTGCACCTGCGAAAAGGGGCTTCGCTAACAGGAGGGCAAGGGAGTTGGCTGGTGTTGCGCGCCGGTTCCCGCCTCATCTTAGACCAAGGCTCGTCGCTGAACCTGGGTCCGGGTTCCCGCCTGGTTTTGGAGCCGGGAAGCGTGATGGAACTGGCTGAGGGCAGTTCATTTTCACTGGGCAGCAAAGGACAGATTCAGGCTAAATTTGGGAATATCATCGATCGCGGAGCAGCGGTTTCGCTCGATCCGAGCGTTCAAGTAAAAAACAAAGGTGGGAGTCTGCCCCATTGGTGTGAATAAGTTTTCCTATCCATAACATATTATTTATCATGCGAGTGCTTTTGATTATCGTGCTGAGTTTGGGTGTTGGGGCAAGCGCTCAACCCTTGTATTTCCCCCCGGTCAGCGGCGACGTGTAGGAGAGCCTTTCGCCCGAAAGCCTCGGTTGGTGCACGGATCACTGGCCAGCTTTGCGGACTTACCTTGACGGCAACAACACCAAAGCGTTTTTAGTGCTCCAGGACGGCCGCTTGGTGTATGAAGAATACTTTGACGCTTTTACCCGCGACAGCATTTGGTACTGGGCTTCGGCAGGCAAATCACTGACGGCCTTCCTGACTGGTATGGCGCAACAAGAGGGCTGTGGTTGTTGGACCGTGGGTGCTGGTTTCCGGTACCACGGGTTATGACTACGCCTCTCATACACTGCCCGATGACCTGGTTGACCAAACAAGAAACACCCTGGAGAACATCCGGAAGGCCTTGTCCCAAGCCGGCTGCTCTTGGGACCACGTAGTGGGGGTGCACTCTATCGTTAGGCCGGAGCAAGACTTTTCCCGTTGCTGGCCGTTACTCCTTGAAGCCTTTGCACTTCCGGCCGCTTCGCAGTGGTATGCCGCGTTAGCGGATCCGTGCATGAAGGTGGAGATGGAGGTTACGGCGTGGAAAGCCTGATCGGGGGCAAAATTAAGGGGATTAAGCGCTGGGTCGGTTTGCGTTCCGCATAGCGCCTCGCAACTGTTCAGCAGATTGATCATTGGTCGGGCTTCCCTTACTTGTTCTTCCGCTTGAGCTGGTAAGGTTTGGAGGCATCGAGCAGAATGGCTTCCTGTACGATTTCATTCATAAGTTTCATGGGAATAGCTGAAACTTTTTCGATTTCAATGCCGCGAATCTGTTTTCTCCCCTTGCTGTCAAGCATGCCCTGGACATTGGACAGTTCATTGCCGCGGATAAAGGCAAATTCGATGTTTCCATTTTTTTGCGGGTTTAAATAGCAGATCCAGCTTCTTCCATAATAAAACGGAATTTTAAATTTAATTTTGTCGGCTAAGTTTAAGTTTGTTGTTAGCCATTTGTGGAGGTGCAGCATCACCTCGCGTTGATTTCCCTCAAATTGAAAAATGAAATCTTGGACGGGCGACATGGCTGTTTCTAGTTGACTTTAAGGGTACTTGCAAGTTGCTGGTGGGTACTTTTTTTCGTGCATTTTTATAGGGCTAAATAATGTATATATTATATTATTATTCTTTTTTCACTTCATATTTTCGGCTCCACGAAACGATAAGCGGTGTGAAAATTATCGTGGGCAGAAGCCAATAGAGAAAACCTGGAATTTGGCTGGGCAGGTGTCCGGCATTGACCACCAGGAATGCCGTGAGCGCGGCAATGAAGCCGCCCATCATTCGTTGAAGATGGGCAATTAGCCAGAAGTTTTTTGCTTCAGCCCTCCCTGTGTAGTTCTTAAAATCCTGGCGAACAAAAAGCAAGCCCACAAGACCAAACGTGACAAAGACCAGTCCAAACGAGTTGGCATTGATCAAGCTATAAGTGCCTAAGCAGATGAACACGACACCTGCAGTTAGCATCGTGATGGAAATGGCCCAGTCCAGGCGTTTAGGCTGGTTGTTCTGGTGACGTATTTTTATCTGGATGTAACGGTTTCCTGTGCCTACCATATACAGGGTAAAGACACCAACCATGAACAGAAAATAGTTCGGGTTAAGGACGGATAGAACAAGAGAAGATAATCCTGCCGTTAGCATGGAAAAGAAAAACAACTTCCCGATCCGGACATGATTTTTATCCCCCTTTTTTCTGATCACATTGACAAGTCCTGTGAGCAGACCGACTGCTCCTCCAACAATGTGCAAAATCAAAAAAATCTGGAAGATGGTGTCCATGGTCTTAGATTTGTTAAACGGCACTTATCATCGGGCCCGGCACCTGGTCGGGCAGAAACTGCTGTTGATCGACTGACGATAGCCAAGGCATTGCTAAAGTAGTGTTTCTATGTAGCGACTAGTTAGTACAATTGGCACGGTAGACCTTTTAATTTGCTGTTGTTCCCCAAAAGCTTCTTTTTGTTAAATTTAATCGATTAAGAATAATAATAAAAAATTAAAATAATATGGCTCTTGAAGAAGCTCTCTATAATGTTGGGCATTCAGGAGGAGGAACTGCTTACTATTTGGCTGGCTGATAAACTATATGATAAAGCCAAGGATGAATATTTTACGAATAATTAATATAATTAATACTAAACTATAATAATGTGTATATAACTAAATTATAATAATAGTCTATGTCAAGCACTTACCCCCCTAAACTTCCACCCCCACTACTTCGCGGTACAACGCTTCATACAGCGGCAGTACGTTTTCGATTTTAAAGCGAAGGGCCTGCTCGTACGCTGCGGCGCGGAAGCGGGTGAGCATCTCTTCGTCGCGGAGCAATTGTAGGGAGTATTGCGCCATGGCGTCGATGTCGCCCACGGGGGCCAGGAAGCCGGTTTTACCGTGCAGGTTGATTTCGGGAAGACCGCCCGTATCGGTGCTGATCACGGGGACTTGGCAGGCCATCGCCTCCAGGGCGGCGAGACCAAAACTTTCGCTGTCAGAGGGCATGAAAAACAGGTCGGAGACGGCGAGCAGTTCTTCAACAGCTTCCTGCTTGCCCAAAAAGGATATGGATTCACAGGCGCCAAGTTCGCGGCAGAGGCGTTCGGCGGCTTGACGTTCGGGACCGTCGCCGATAAGGAGCAGTTTAGAGGGGATCTCGCGGCGAATCTGATCGAAGATGCGCACTACATCGCCCACGCGTTTGACTTTGCGGAAGTTAGAGATATGAATCAGAATTTTTTCGCCGTTTGGGGCAATGGCTTTTCGAAAGTGCTCCTTGTTCAGTTTTTTAAAGCGACTGAAGTCAATAAAGTTGGGGATGACATTGATCTCGCGGGTCACCCTGAAGTGCGCGTAGGTCTCCTGTTTAAGCCATTCGGAAACGGAGGTAACGCCGTCGCTCTGGTTGATGGAGAAGGTCACCACGGGTTCGAAACTCTCGTCGCGGCCCACAAGGGTTATGTCGGTGCCGTGCAGCGTGGTTACCACTGGCAAATGATGCCCTTGCGAGGCTAAAATCTGCTTAGCCATGTAGGCCGCCGCGGCATGGGGAATGGCGTAGTGCACATGGAGCAAGTCCAGGCCTTCAAAACGGGCGACATCCACGATTTTGCCTGCGAGCGCTGTTTCGTAAGGAGGATACTCGAATAGCGGGTAATTGCTGCTGGCTACTTCGTGGTAAAACAGGTTTTCGTGGAAGGAATCCAGTCGAAAAGGCTGCCGATAAGTGATGAAATGCACTTTATGTCCCCGGTTGGCAAGGGCTTTGCCCAGCTCGGTGGCCACCACCCCGCTTCCGCCGTAGGTCGGGTAACAGACAATGCCAATTTTCATGGAGTCAGAGTAGGTGGGGTCAATCGGGTTTAAAAGTGCGGGTTGAGCCTCTGCAGTTGCTCAGGCTGCAACAACACTTTCACCCGCTGAACAGTTCAGTGAGCGGGGTAAAATTCGGCATTTTGGGTCAATGGGCCCGGGCATTGGTAATCGGGTAAAATAATCATCAAAGGCATGTGTGATATTAGAACATTGTGTTGATTTTAAATCAAACAGAAATTACTTTTACACAGTTTTCAACTTTTACCCAATAGAGCAATGGATTTAGCACTTACTCCCCGAGAATTGGGTCAACGAATCATGAAACTTCGCAAGGCAAAGGGGTTGTCGCAGCACGATGTTGCCCAAAACATTGCAATTTCAAGATCTTCTTTTGCCCAGATCGAACTGGGTAATAGGTCTTTAGATGTTTTCGAACTTCAACGTCTTTCTATAGTCCTTGGGTTTTCACTGGGAGCTATCCTATCCAATGAATCTAAAATTACTGATCAAGTGCGGCAAGTAATAAAGGTGGCAGCGCTTGACAATGTACTTAGGGTTTCTGAGCCTGAACTTCGCATTGAAAAATTCGTCAATGTGACGCTGTATTTGTTGGAATATTGCGCTGGAAAATCGAACATCAATGAGTCGGGTATTTCAAACCTCTTATACTTCTGTGATTTTAATTATTATGAGATGTATGAAGAGCATTTAACTGGAGCCTTGTATAGAAAATTGTCAAACTATCCAATTGCTGAAGTATTTGATAGCATGATAAATCATATGATTAATACAGAAAAGATAAAACGTATAAAAGTAAAAATACAGGGGATCAATTCAATCCGGTACCTGCCTTTAGAGAGCGCTAATCTTGTAAGCTTAAACGCTGCTGAGAAAACTGTTATTGACCAAGTGATTCTTCGTATGAGTTATTGGAGCGCAAGAATGATACAAGACTATTCTCAGAGAGATTTTCCACTGATGGCTACAAAGGAAGGTGACCGTATAAGTTACAACTTGGTTTTTTACCGTGAATTGCCTCATTCAGTAAGGACGTATGACTAAGGGATATGACTTTTGATTATTTACCAGAGTATGAAAAGGATATCAAGCGGCTATTAAAAATATAAAAATAAATTTAACAATATTGGCCTCACATCACGGCTTGGCCACAGTGTCCTGTGCTGCCGAAGGCAGTTCCCAGGCCCCCTCGCGCAGGGCGCGGTAGATTTCGTCCTGCACTTTGGTGCGGATGCTCTGGGTGATCAGGGTTTTGTTGTCCTGATCGGGGTAGACGCGGTTAGACAGGAAGACGTAAACCAAGTCGTATTGCGGGTCGGCCCAGACGATGGTGCCGGTAAAGCCGCTGTGGCCGAAGGCGTAGGGAGAGGCGGAAAGGCTGGCCGGGCTGATTTTGCGGCGGTCTGTTTCGGGTTTGTCAAAGCCCAAGCCGCGGCGGCTGTCGTTGCTTTGGCGGGCAGTAAAAAGCGTGACGGTTTGTGGCTGCAAAAGGCGATGCCCCCCGTAGGTTCCGCCGTTGAGCAGCATCTGAAACACAGCGGCCAATTCGCCCGCGGTTGAAAAAAGTCCGGCATGACCCGCTACGCCCCCCATCATGGCCGCGCCCATGTCATGCACGTAGCCGTCCACGAGCTGATGGCGGTAATAGACGTCGCGTTCGGTAGGCACGATGCGCTCGGAGGGCAGGCGGTTTAGCGGGTTGAATCCCATGGTTTCCAGGCCCATCGGCTGGTAGAATTGCTCGCGGACAAAGTCGTCAAGTGGTTGGCCACTCAGGCGCTCCGCGATTCGGGCCAGCAGGTAAAAACCCAGGTCGGAGTATTTGTACTCGGCTTTGGGCAGCAGGGGTGCTTCGGCAATACGGCGCCAGATGCTGTCCTGCCAGCCGCGGTGCATCCAGATGCCTTCGGCGATGGCCACGTTGAAGTCGCCTTCGGGGGCGCTGCGGTAATACGCCGGATTCAGGGTTTGGTCTTTGTTGAGCGTAAAGCGGTAGAAGGGAATCCAGGGTTGAAGGCCCGCGCTGTGGGTCAGGATGGCGTCCATGCGCAGGTCCGCCACCGGTTTGCCGGCAAATTCCGGCAAATATTCTTTGACGGTTGCGTCCAGGCGAAATTTCCCGTCGTCGTACAACTTCATCACCGCCAGCGTGGTGGCAGCTACTTTGGTAATGGAAGCCAGGTCGTAGAGATCGTCCTGCTGGACGCGCAATTGGCCGGGGTAACTGTGCAGGCCGTAGGCGCGGTCCAGAATGACGTTGCCGTGGCGCGCCACCAAAATGCGCAAGCCCGGTGCGGCGCCTAAAGCGAGCACGCGCTGCGCGATGCTGTCGATGCGCTGCACGGCGGCGTTAGCGAAAAATTCCTGTTCGGGCACCGAGGGTTTGAGCCGGTTGGCGGCCAGGTCAAGGCCGGCACCGGAAGGAAACGAAGCACCGGCGCTGACCGGAAGCCGGCCGCGGATCGGAAGTTGGCCAAACAGGGCGCGGGCTGCGGCCTTTTGACCGTCGGATTGTTCGTCGTAGGCGCACAACAGTTGTGGAGCGTACGGAAAACTTTCCACCGAATAAGGCGAGCCGAAAAGCACCAGAATGATCCGGCTTTTCTGGCTCAGTTGTTGAATGAACGTTCGTTCAGTTTCGGTGATACCGAAACCTTGCCGCGCCGAGCGGGTCATGCCGTGCAGACCCACCACAACCGCTTGGTGGCCGGCGGCCTGGTTCAGCGCTTCCGAGTAGCGGGAATCCGCTGAACCATCAGGCAAAACCAGCGCCGGAAAGGGTCCGAATTCCTGCAACTGTGTCTGGAAAGGCGAAGTGCCGCTGCGGCCCAAGTCCACCAGAAGCAGACCGGGTTTGCTGCCTGATTTGAAGGGCAGAATGCTGTCTGTGTTGCGAAGCAGGGTCAGCCGCTGCTCCACAATTTCGCGGCGGATCCACTGGGCCTGTTCGTTGTTGAGTGCGGCTATCAAACCTTCGGTTGGCGTGGGCGCGTAGCGGTCCAGCCCGGCCCAGGCTTTGGCTTTGAGGATGCGCAACACGCGGGCGTCCAGGTCAGCCGTGCTGATTTGGCCCTCGCTGAGTGCTTTGGTAAGCGCCCGGATGGCCGCCGGAACATCTTCGGGAAAAAGCAGAATGTCGTTTCCGGCCACAAAGGCTTCGACCTCCAGCGCACCCGGCGCGTAATGCGAACTGACCCCTTTCATGTTCAGCGCATCGGTGATGGCAAGACCGCCAAAACCCAGACTGTCGCGCAACAGAGAAGAAGTTATGGCAGCAGAAACAGACGCAGCGCGGTTCTTGCGGTTGTCCAGCGACGGAATATGCAAGTGCGCGGTCATGACGCTGGCCAGTCCCTGACTCATCAGCACGCGGAACGGGTACAATTCCAACGAATCCAGCCGCGCCCAGTCGTGCGCGATCACGGGCAATTCCAGGTGCGAATCGGCGTCGGTATCGCCGTGGCCGGGAAAATGCTTGCCGCAAGCCAGAATGCCGTTGTGCTGCAAACCTTCCATGTACGCCAGGCCTTTGAGGGCCACGTTCATGGGGTCTTCGCCAAAAGAGCGGTCGCCGATGACCGGGTTCAAGGGGTTGTTGTTGACATCTATGACGGGCGAAAAGCTCACGTGTACGCCCAACAGCCGGAGCTGCCTGGCGGCCTCGGCGCCAAAACGATAGACAACCTTATCGTCCGAAATAGCGCCCATACTGAGTTGGCGCGGATACAGGACGGTGCTGTCCAGGCGCATGGAGGGCCCCCATTCGGCATCCATGCCCAGCAACAGCGGAACTTTGCTTATGGCCTGCAGCCGATTATTCAGGTTGACTTGTCGAAGAGGGCCGCCCTGAAACCAAATCAGACCGCCAATGTGTTGTTCGCGAATCAACTTGGCCAGTTCCGCCTCGTGGTCGGTGCCTTTGTTGGAATAAGCTGCTACCATGAATAACTGCCCAAGCTTTTCTTCGGTGGTCATGGCCGCTAAAAGCGAATCGGCCCAAGCGCTGGACAGCGCCCAAAAGGGCAGGGTTTGCCCGGAAACGGCCGCCAGTTTATGCGGCGCATGTGGCCCTTGGGTCAGCGACAAAGCCGCAGGAACGGACCCAGGGAAAGCAGAGAGCCCGACCAGCCCAAAAACGAGAAACATTTTGATCAGCGATAGCAACTTGTACAGCACAGAAGGATAGATACCCCGTTAACGGGAATATTACTGCGAAATTGGCTGAATTAGCCCGGATTGTCCCGCATTGTAACCCTTACTTGTGACAGGCATATTGTGGATTGTATTAATGTCAAACCACCCTGCGCAAAACCAACACAGGCAACTGGCCCTTCGCGAACGGGAATCCAAATCCGCAAGCCGCCAGTACGCCGTCGGGAATCCCTGCCAGATGGCGTAACTTTGGCCTAGCCAACAACCGCATTTCCCCGGCAAATCCTATCGTGTTTCGACCCCCAAAACCGCGCAAATTTCAATACCATTTCCGGTTTTCTGACCCGGAAAAGGAGGAGCGCGAAAAGCGCGTGCGCTTTTACCGGTCCGAAGAGCGCCGGGCCCGCGCAGCGGAAGCGGACGGGGAACAAGTGGATGTTTTTGGTCCGTTGAGCAAGATTCGGACCAGAGAGCGCTACGGTTCCCAGAGCAATCGGCGCATGGTCTATATTTTGATGACCTTGCTGGCGCTGGCCTTTTTCGTAATTTTTCGCTGAGGCATCCCGGCACGGTGCCGACCATGGACATGACGGCACTCATTCAACGCTTACCGGAGGCAATAGCCAATCAGATCGCCGCCGGTGAGGTGGTGCAACGCCCGTCTTCGGTCATCAAAGAACTGGTGGAAAATGCCCTGGATGCCGGTGCAACGCTGGTGCGGGTCTTCGTGCGCGATTCCGGCAAAGCCCTGCTGCAAGTGGTGGACAACGGCAGCGGGATGGGGCCGGAAGATGCCCGCCTGTGTTTTGAGCGTCATGCCACGTCCAAAATCTCCCGGATCGAGGATTTGTTTACGTTGCGGACCATGGGTTTTCGCGGCGAAGCGCTGGCGGCCATTTCGTCCGTAGCCAAAGTGGAATTGCGCACGCGCCGCGCCCCGGATGAAACCGGGTGGAAGGTGATGGTGGATGCGTCCAAAGTGTTGCTCGAAGAGCCTTGCGAAGCACCGTTCGGCACTTCTGTGTCGGTGCAGCACTTGTTTTACAACGTCCCCGCCCGCCGCAATTTTTTGCGCTCCGGCAACGCGGAAATGCGCCGAATTGTGGACGAATTTCAGCGGCTCGCGCTGGTCAACCCCGATGTGCACCTAACACTGGACCACAACGGGGTAGAAATGTACAACCTCAAACCCGCCAACGCGCGGCAGCGTGTTGTGGCCGTGCTCGGCAAGGCGTCAAATGAACGGCTGGTGCCGGTTTCTGAACAAACGCCGCTGCTGACGGTGGAAGGCTTTGTCGGCAAGCCCGACTCCGTCCGCAAGCTGCGCGGGGAGCAGTATTTTTTTCTCAACGGGCGCTTTTTTCGCAGCAGTTATTTGCACCACGCGGTGCAGTCCTGTTATGAAAAGCTGATTCCCGAGAAACATTACCCGCTGTATGTGCTCTTTTTAGAAGTGGACCCGGCCCAGGTAGATGTCAACGTGCATCCCACCAAAGAAGAGGTTCGCTTTGAGGACGAGCGTGCGGTTTACGCCATTTTGCAGGCGGCTGTCCGGCACGCTCTGAGCCGGTTTAGCACTACGCCTACGCTGGATTTTGACGTGGATCCTGACATGGCGGACCTGGAGGCATTCCGGCGGCCCGTGCGTTCGGTGGAAGGGGATGTGCAGCCCATGCCAACGGCTTCGCGAACCTCCGGCCGGCTGGGGCAGGGGGGGGATTACGGACAGCCTATGCC
>Ga0163148_10007005_pt1 | contig 10738 bp, 10 predicted proteins | sample OliLakLV19MP7P2_FD_148606 | JGI IMG/M metagenome (GOLD analysis project Ga0163148, IMG submission 148606) | Freshwater microbial mat bacterial communities from Lake Vanda, McMurdo Dry Valleys, Antarctica- Oligotrophic Lake LV.19.MP7.P2 | ecosystem: Environmental > Aquatic > Freshwater > Lake >... | reverse complement strand
ACGACAATCCGTTTTGAATCGTACCCATAACAAGGGTGGTTTTATCAAGGAGCCGTGTGAGGTGAAAGTCTCATGCACGGTTCTGAAGGAGAGGTAGGAATAGAAATGCTCCTATCGACTCTAACCCGAGCGTCAAAAATAACACACATGGCGTTGCTTAATCAGGGTATGAAAAAAATCAGTTGAAAATCCCCAAGCTTTGTCGATACTGGTTTATATGACTGGCATATTTAGCCTTTCATACCGTAAATCAGCAACGCCGAAAAAATCAAGCTAAAATTGCTGATTTTTTGGGTGGCTCCGTAAATAAAGTGTCTCATTTGTGTATTCAGGGATATCCAGACAATCTAGAAACTCTATCCAGATGTGATAATGAATAGAAGTCATAGAAAAGCCACAGATAAATATAGCAATCCTAAATCATTTGTAAATTTCTTACTCCCTCCCCGAACCCGCGGGGAGGGTTGGGGTAAAAAATTTATGACTCCTGCAAGGATTGCTATAGATAAAAATCTTATGATAAACTCTAGATCGAAAACCTCAAAATTTAGGATACGAATTTGGAAGATGGACAGCACAAAAATTAGCAACATCTTTATAACATAGTGCTCCAATAAAATTAAGTTAAGCGCCAGTTAGGAGGATATTAAAGCAAAAAAAGTAGGTTTACCTTTGGAAAAAATATATTTTAATAACTAAAAAAATCTCCAAAAAGACAGCCTTTAAACACAATATATCCAAATAGTTAACATTAAAAATTAACCACCTAACGATTATAGATCGGGTTTTTGGACAAGAGTGGATTTAGTTTTATAGTTACCAGAAGAAAGAGTTGGTGTAAAAAATGCACCCGACAAACTGTCATAATATCCCACATTCCGCACCCTCAACTGTCACAATCGGTTTTTACTTACTTTTATCGATAGATTAAGCTATAAATTATACTTTTATACCGTGTTTTAACTGATACAAATTTTAGGAAAGGCATAATTTATCACTTGAAAAATCGATTTTTCTGAGTAATTATACTGTGTGACACCCTAGGGTGCGGAATGTGGGTAATATACAGAATAAAAAGCAGATTTAATGTGATAAAATAACTAAGAAATTCAGAAAAAAAGTGTGTATAGTTTATAGATAAAGGCAAGTCAGATGATTTTTATAAAGTTGTAAAATTTTTTATCAATAGTTGATTTATGAATGGTAGAGGCAGGCAATTAAGCATCCAACTTTGCGGACAAAGGAGCAAAAATAGTTATCGTCCTTGAGCAGGCAACTTTTTATAATAAGGAAGACTCCCTCAAAAAAAATGACACAGAAATACCTAATCTTAATTGAGAATTCCTTCCTGAATAGAGTCCCGACTAGAATTTAACTTAATTGGTGTGGTCTTCGATAAAAAATGTATTGCTAATCGACTGTTTACATAAATTGAAGACCTAGAGTATTTATTACATCCCCTCTTAAATGAAGGAGAGTTAATTATTAAATGGCGACGAAAAATTACAAACAAGGGTAATTGTTGTATCACAGTTTAAATGCACAACAGCTTATCGATCTCATGCTTATATTTTGGTTGATTTATCCTTGATTAAAACTATTCCCAAATCCTAATTTATTGATTGGATTCAACGATTTAATTAATCCAATAAATCAATTCCAACCCTTTTATTTTTATGTTTGAGCTAGCTTATTTCTTACTTCTTTAATTCGCAGAGTGACAGAAGAGGGATATCAGGGTTGGGAGCACGCGCTGACAGGGGCATTTTTTTTGCGGAGTGGTATAACTACTCGGAATCCACAAATATGGCAATTCGTCAAGCGCTAGTGGGAGAGGGTAAATTAGTATTGGGTAGAGAAAAATCTACAGGAAGTATCGAAGTGCCTGTTACATTCGCCTTGCCAGCAGGATCAGGCTGGTAAAGTTGGATACGATCGCGCCCAAGTCGTTTAGCTTGATATAGGGCTTGGTCGGCTGCGGCAATCAGAATTTCGGCTCCCGATTCAGATGCAGGAACAATACTCGCTACGCCCAGGCTGAGAGTGACGTACTCGCTCACCTGAGAACCAGCGTGAGGAAGCTGCAAAGCTGCGATTTTGAGCTGTATGTGTTCGGCTACCAGCACAGCGCCTTGAATCGCGGTATTTGGCAAAATAACGGCAAATTCTTCGCCTCCGTAGCGAGCTACTAAATCGGCGGGGCGATTGACGGCATTGCCGATCGCCGCAGCGACTTGTCGCAAACATTCGTCTCCCCCTGGATGCCCGTAAGTATCGTTGTAACTTTTAAAAGAATCAATATCGCAAAGAATTAAGGACAGAGGGGTTTGTTCCCGCGCTTGTCTGCGCCACTCCATTTCTAAATATTGATCGAAGCGGCGGCGGTTTGCTAGCTGGGTGAGTTCGTCTAAACTGGCCAAGCGCTCTAACTTGAGGTTGGCGGCTTGCAACTGCTGGTATAGTTCTGCTTGCTTGATGGCGATCGCCAACTGGGTGGCCAGAGAAGACAGCAACTCTACTTCCAACTGCATCCACTGCCGGGGACTGCACTGGTGGGCCATCAGCAGCCCCCACAACTCGTCTCCTTGCACTAAAGGCACAACCAAATAAGCTCTCACCGCGAATTGTGCGAGCAAGTCAATTTGATATTGCGGCAAATCGGCGGCCAAAACATCGGCGATGGGTCGGATCGCTCGATGTTGGTACGCTTCGAGATAGAACTGGTCAAAACAGAAATTTTCCAGGGTTTCCCCCAACATCGGCTGGCAGTTGGGAGCTACAGATTCCACTGTTACCGCCCCCGTCGCCGGGGAGACGCAGAGAGTGTCGGTACAGGAGTTAAAGCGCACGATCATCACTCGATCGGCCTGAAGGAACTGACGCACTTCTGTCACTGTCGTGCTGAGCACTTCGCCCAAATCCAGAGACTGGCGGATGTGCTGAGTAATCGTCGCCATCAGCAGTTCTCGTTCGTTCTGCTGCCGCAGCGCCTCTTCTGCCCGCTTGTACTCGGTGATATCTTGAGCGGTGCCGAAAATTTGTTTGGGGCAGCCGTCGGCTGTGCGGGCGAAAACTTGGTCGCGGCAGCGAAACCAGCGCCATTCGCCCGATCGATGTTTGAGGCGATACTCCAACTCCAAAATATGCCCGTCAGGGGCGGAGGGAAATTTTTGCTGGTGGGCTTTGAGCCTCGGCAAATCTTCTGGGTACACCAAACTGGAATACAAAGCAGTTTGCATTTGTAAAATTTCTTGGGGAGTGTAGCCCAGCAATTTAGAAGCTTGACCATTGACGTAGACGTTTCGCTGTTCGGTCAAATCGTAGATGTACAGTAAATAAGGCGCCGCGTCAGCAATCTGCTGGATGAAATGCTGGCTCGATCGCAATTCTTCCTCCACCCGCTGACGCACTTGCACTTCTTCCAAAGCTTGATCCCGCATTGTGCGGTAAGCTTGGATGCGATGGGTGAGGTCGGTCACGTCTTGAATCACCAGCAGCGCGTAGAACGATGGGGAATTGACCCCCGGCCATATTGATGACGAAACTGAGGGTGCAGATTCCCTAGACACAAAAGCACTTCTTGGTGATCCGACTCCGACAGTACCGTCTGATTCCAACTCAAGAGTATGGAGAACCCAGTCTCTAATCTCCTGTTCTTCTATGCCAGCCTCTAGGGCCGGCACAGCAGTCACAGTAGTTTGCTGAATTCGCTGCTGGCCGTCTTGCCAAGTTGCCGGAATCAGGTGTTTGTGAATTTGAGAAGAAAAAATTGTTGGCGGGCCTCCTGCAAAGATTTGCTTGAAGCGAGTGGCGTACTTTAACTGACTCAGGTGAGGAAAATGGGTTGTGATCTTTGTTCCCAATATTTGGCTGCGGGGAATTTTAGTCCACTCTTCCAGACAAGTGTTCCAAAACAACACCACAAAATCATCTTGCAGCAAGCAGGCGCCGACTGGTACGCTGTCGAGAACCCCAAACTTTTCCTTAATACTTTTGCTCTCCTCAATCATAGACCCCCGGCAAGTTGATTGATAGCAGTCAACAAGGTGTCAAAGGAATTAACATTGAAAATAAGAATGATATCTCCTTCAATGTGAAGCCTTTCAATCATGAAACTGGTCTGGGCTAATAAAACAACTGTATCAGTAGCTAAACCGCCAGATATCAGCAAACTAGCAATCGTCCCTTCGCTATAAGTGGGAATTGAGTAGTTCAGGCGCTGCTGAAGTACGTTGCTGATTGCACCCATGACCCCATTAATTACAATATTTCCCACTTCACTCAGCGTACCAATTTTGACTGAATCGAGATCGTGAGTTCCAACTTCTTCCCCTGTAAGCATGGTAACGAGCATGGCCGCGCTGTTGGTGGGAAAGACTAGCTGGGCAATGCCTCCAAAGGAGCCTGTAAATTTGAGCTGGACGGCGGCGATTTGTTCGCCGTTGAGGTGCAGCTCTAATTCTTCTTGCACGTCGATGGGAGACAGGATTTGGAGGTAGGGGATTTGCAAGCGAATCGGGGAGTCGATCATGTCGTTCAAAACCCCTGCGGCTTGACCGATCCCGATGTTGACGAGTTCCTGCAAAGCATCGAGCTGTCGAGTGCTTAATTTCATTGGGTGCTCTCCTCGCTGACACTGAGAGCTTTTTTGATCCACCCAATCAGTTCATCTGAGTTGGGCATTTTGTGAATGACTGCCAGGGCTCCGAGTTCCATGCACTCGGAGCGGGTGCTTGCTTGGATGTCTGCGGTAATTACGATCACTGGAATTTTATATCCTCGATCGCGCATGGCTTGCAGGACTTCCCGACCTTCCATTTCCGGCATCAGCAGATCTAAAAGCATACAGTTTGGGGTTTTAGTGCCGAGCAGTTCTAGAGCTTCTGGGCCGCTGGATGCTTCCCAAGTCTCGTATCCTTCTGCTCGCAGGATTTTGCAGATCACCCTGCGAGTCAACCACGAATCTTCGACAACGAGAATTGATGTCACTACGTTCTCCTCCTTCTATTGTTTAGAACTGACCGGCGTTGCAGGTACTGCTTTTATCTTGACAGTAATTTAAAGTGCTGGGACGGTGTGTGATCGAGCTTCACTTGGAATTCCTGTTCTTAAAAACTAACGCATTAATGTGTTGGATAGTTTAGTATCTGGGACTATGTGAAGAAAAAACCCGGTTTCTGAATGAAACCAGGTTTGGGGGATCTCTATTGCTCCTAACATGGGCGCTCAATTATAGATTACCAAACGCTTCCGGAGGGACTCTACTCGCTGTTTTGCCGTGGTATTGTCTGGATCGCAGGCGAGAGCTTGTTCGTACATTTCCAAGGCTTGAGCTGTTAATTTCTTGCGTTCGTAGGCGTGACCCAGATTGTTGAGAGATGTAACGTATTCTGGCTGTAACTTCAGGGCTTCTTTGTAGTGGCGGATTGCGATGTCATACTGTTCTTGGCCAAAGTGTGCAAAACCGAGGGCGTTGTAAATAACAGCTTGATTTTCTTCGCCTTCTAAGTCTTTGGCTTTCATGGCTTTTTGAAACAGTACGATCGCCTGGGAGTAAAGCTTCTTATCTACATAGATACTTCCTAATTCGTAGTATTCCTGTGCTGTTCCTTTTTCTACAGTCAGCTTATTTTCTAAGCGTTCGAGAGACATTTCCAGCTTGCGAGTTTTGAGAATTTGGCGCACAACAAACCAGGAAGTGCTGCCGAGTATAGCGAGCAGGACTGACAGGTAAACAATCAGCAAATTACTATCCATGTTTTTCTTAAAATTAGGTAGAGCAGTGGAAGGTTTTATTTATTTTAAGGCGTTAGCAATCCCTGACATTTGCCTCTGCAACTGTATAGAAAACAAGGAAATAGCGATCGACCGGCCCGATCGCGATTTCTGAAAAAGCAAGAGTCCAGAAGTAAGAACAAAGAAGGAAAGTTGCTCTCAACCTCCTAAATTCATCAGGAGTTTTCCTTCTCTGGCAGACTGTTAAATCTTTCTTACTTCTGCTTTCTGCATTCTGAAAATCAAGCGAACTTTCAGGCTCCGGCTCGATTAGCCATTTCCACGACTTTACCGAATGTTGCGGGGTCAATGATCGCCATTTGTGCCAGCATTTTGCGGTTGATTTCGATGTTGGCTTTCTTCATGTTGCCGATCAGTCTGCTGTAGCTCGTGCCGTGCTGGCGCGAGGCGGCATTGATCCGAGCAATCCACAGGCGGCGGAAATCGCGTTTGCGTTTTTTGCGATCGCGATAACCGTTACGCAGGGCCTGCATCACCCGTTGGTTAGCTGTGCGGAACTGTTTCGACTGTGCGCCTCGGAAACCCTTGGCTAATTTGAGAATTTTTTTGCGGCGCGCTCTGGCGACATTACCGCGTTTTACCCGTGTCATCTTTAATTTCCGTTAAACTTTACAAGTATGGAAGCATTAACCGCACGTTAGCGTCGTTGGTTTCGTCAATGACGACCAGCTTAGAGAGACGGCTTTTGCGAGCTGAACTTTTGTGCTGTAGCAAGTGGCTTTTGTAAGCTTTGCGGCGCACAATTTTACCGCTGCCGGTCGCTCTAAAGCGCTTTGCGGCTGCTTTGCGAGTTTTGAGTTTTGGCATGAACTGGTGTTATTTGGACACAAGCTTCAACCGTATCACATTTGTGGTACTTTCTGCAAGGGAGATTTGCGGGTTGGGTGCGGCGCTGTATTTACTGCGATAACAGGATGGGCGATCGGCTAATCTTGCGGTTGTTTGCTGCCGTTAACACCTAGTATAGAATGTTATACCGCAGTTGCGGTATCATCAAGGGTTATCTGCAGGGTTAATATTTGAAAGCTTTTGGTGAGGCACGATAATTGAATTGAAGATGCAACATTAATTATTGATTCTGGCGCTTACAGAGTCCATTGAAAAAATCCTTTGGAAATATCCATTGGTCAGTAATGACAACTTCAAGGGACATTTCTTTGCTAATTATGTCAGAAATGTAGTGGCGAAATCAATAAGTGCTTCATTGGAATTACCCGAAATCTCTACCGTACAAGCTTCAGCCGGGCATGGTTCTTGGGCTAAAGTTCCTTGGAAATATTTAACAAGCTTGTAACTGAGAGTGTCCAGTCGGGGTTTTACTTTGTTTATTTCGCGCCGACTTCTCTGGCGTTTATCCTTCTCTCAATCAAGGAATAGCAGATCAAAGAAATAAGTTAGGACTTGGGAAGTCGAGGGATATGGTAAGGGCTTAAGCACAATTATTTAAATATAAGCTTGGTTCTGACCAGCTCAGGGAATTTTCAGAACCTCTCGATCTTCAGCTTGATTCGATTCCAAAGGCAACTACTTTTAGATGGTTCTGCAAGTTTTTGACCAATGGACTTCCTTTGTTGAAAGGGTTGTGTACTGAAAGTTAATTTCTACCCATGTCTACCCAAAACTACCCATTTTGTCCATCTTCCTCAATTAATTGGTCAACAAATAATCTCAGCCTTTCTTGCCAATCAGGGATAGCTTTGAGTTTCTCCTTCTGTCCTTCATACCCCCTAAACGCAATAACCGCCTTGTCTGTTGGTCGCGCAAGTCGCTTGAGAGCGCCGTATGTGTTGTGTTTTTGAAAAGGCATTGACACCACCTGTGTATGTAGGTTAATCTACTTGTACCACACATTGAAAGGTCGAATCAATGCTTTTGAGTTTCCGAACGGCATTAATCCCGAACAACAAGCAAATTACAGCTTTCAAAAAAGCATCAGGCGTTGCCAGACACAGTTACAACTGGGGGAACGCCCTGATTCAAGATTTACTCAAAAAACGCGAATCCGACAAAACAATCAAAATACCATCAGCCATTGACTTACACAAACTGTTGGTTGCCGAAGTAAAATCAGTTAATAACTGGTACTATGAAACCAATAAGAATGTCCCACAAAAAGCATTAGGAGACTTGCGTCAAGCTTGGGACAGGTGTTTCAAAAAAATATCTAAGCAACCTAGATTCAAGAAAAAGGGACAAAAAGATTCCTTTTACCTGGAATCAGGAACCAAAGCCAAGCCAGGTATTAATAACGATGGCAAGCGAGTCAAATTGCCATCTATCGGATGGGTAAAACTTGCCGAACCATTGCCGCTGACAGCAGTTCACAATTGCGTAATTAGTCGCACCGCCAATAGGTGGTTTATTGCCATCAAATACGAAGTTGAATTGCCAGAAGTTGCAACAAGCCGTCCGGTTGTTGGTGTTGATATCGGGATTAAAGAACTTGCTGTCTGCTCTCGAAATGGCAAAGTCTTTGTTAATCCCAAAGCTTACCGACGGATGAGTAAAAAACTCAAGCGAAAACAGCGGGGCGTAAGCCGTAAAGTCAAAGGCTCCAAGAATCGTGCTAAAGCGATTAAGAATCTGAGCAAACTCTATGCTAAAGTAGCAAATATCCGAAAAGACGCCATACACAAGCTGACCAATTATCTTGCCAAAAACCACAGTGAGATTAAGATTGAGGACTTGAATATTAAAGCGTTTCTGAAGAATCACAAATTAGCCGGAGCAATTTCTGATTGTGGGATGTACGAATTTAAGCGGCAATTAGAATACAAAACGATTAAGTTTTCATCTAAGCTAATAGTCGTAGATAGATTCTTCCCTAGTTCGCAGATTTGTTCCCACTGCGGAAAACATCGACACAAAATGCCCTTAAAGAATCGTGTCTACATCTGTCCTGATTGCGACAATGTTCAAGACCGCGACTTAATGCAGCGAGAAACATAGAACGTTGGTTTGATGGGATTTTTATTCCAAAACGTTCGGATTTGGCGGTGAGTTCCACCGCATCAGCACGGGCGAGAGTAGACAAACCCGACAACAGTCATGTTGTCGCTACGAAAGAAACAGGAAGTTAACGCCATAACTACTCATGTCCAGCTAAGTCGAGATTTGGGTAGCTATGGGTAAGTTTTTCAGAACGGTTATTCGAGCAACTTATCCTACCACCATTGTGGAAACTGGCGTCTTTGATCGGGAACCAGTATCCCAATGGGGGGATAGAGAGAATCACCTTACTAGGGGATGCCACTCACCCGATGCGACCGTCCTTATGATTAGGGCCTACTATGGCATTTGAGCAAGACTTAAGTGCCCAATAATTTGCTAAACTTATCCATAGTTAGTCGCCGAGAGAAAGTTCTATGTGGAAAGTGGCAGAATTCGCAAAATTAGTGGGAGTCTCAAGCTCTACGTTACGGCGCTGGGAAAGGGAAGGCAAGTTAATCCCTGAGAGGACACTGGGCAACCAGCGTGTTTATTCAGAAAGTCACCTAAATATAGTCCGGAACCTAAAGACCGGTAAAACGCCACCCAATCGGGCGATCGTATATTGTCGCGTCTCGTCCACTGGACAAAAACAAGACTTAGTTCGTCAGACACAAGCTATGGAACAATTCTGCTTGGCGCAAGGAGTTGCTATCACAGACTCCATTCAGGAGATTGGGGGTGGACTCAATTTCAAACGTCCCAAATTCCTGCAAATCCTACAATGGGCAATACTAGGCGAAGTCAGGGTGCTGTACGTGGCTCATCAAGATAGGCTGTGCCGATTTGGTTTTGAACTTGTCGAGCAAATTCTACAGTGGAATGGCGGGTCGATTATCGTCGCCAACGCCGAAAGCCTTTCACCGCATGAAGAATTGACTCAAGACTTGCTTTCAATAATCCACTGTTTTTCTTCCCGCCTCTACGGACTGCGGAAATATAAAGCAAAAGTTAAGAATATTGTAGAGGGTGTAGACCCTTGTTCGGATTCCTCTATACTTGATCAAGTAAAGAGCTCCAAGTAAGTTTAACTATGTTTGGCGTCAAACGATCGCTAAAATTGAATAACAATGAAGCGACCTTGATGGCAAAACACGTAGGATTTCGGCGCGTAGTATTTAATTTTGGATTAAGCCTGCGAACTCAAATGTATAGCGAGGGGAAGCTTTCAGACTCGAAGGTACTCAACGAAGTCAAAAAAGTTCTCACCAACCACGTCAAGAAACAGCCTAAATTCGTTTGGATGAACCAGTTGTCTAGTCGAGTTTATCAAAATGCTTTGATTGACTTGAAAGATGCGTTTAGTCGATATCGTTCCGGGAAAGCAGGTTATCCAAAATTCGCTAGCCGCCGGGATGGTCAGTCTTTTACGGTTGACTCATCTAGCGCAAAATTTCTGCTAAGTCCTGGCAGCACAATTAAGATTCCCACCTTGGGAAAGTTTCGACTTTACGAGGCACTTAAATGTGGTTTTGTGTCTCAAACTTTCACGATATCAAAAGAAGGAAGTCGCTGGCAAAGTATCCTTCTCTGTTGACGCGGAACGTTTACCAGTTCAGCAATCTGAATCAGTTGTAGGAATTTACGTAGGTATTAAATATGCCACCACGCTGTCAAATCGGCAAGTTTTTGATGCACCAAAACCGTTGATAGCCAGTGCGAAAACCAAGCTTGCCACTTTACAGCGCCCAGCATCAAAACAGGTAAAAGGTTCCCAAAACCAACGCAAGACTTACAATAAAATTAGCCGACTTTAAGCACAAATAGCTGGCACTCGCTCATATTTCCTTCACAAGTTAACAACTTATTTGGCTAAAAATTTCAAGCTAATTAGGGCTTGCTGAAAAAGCCTAAAACCCTTACATCAAAAGACTTTGGCTCGTTTGAGCGCTGAAAATGTGCAAAGATAGTAGCTAAAATGAGTCAAAAGCCCAGCACACCATCACTTTCGTAA
>Ga0163148_10007004_pt1 | contig 10741 bp, 14 predicted proteins | sample OliLakLV19MP7P2_FD_148606 | JGI IMG/M metagenome (GOLD analysis project Ga0163148, IMG submission 148606) | Freshwater microbial mat bacterial communities from Lake Vanda, McMurdo Dry Valleys, Antarctica- Oligotrophic Lake LV.19.MP7.P2 | ecosystem: Environmental > Aquatic > Freshwater > Lake >... | reverse complement strand
CTGCGCCTAACAGATTGAGAATTGCGCCGGCATACGCCAGGCGCTCGTTGGGTGGATCAGTGGAACGATTACTCAAGATCGACACTAGTGATCTCCTTAGCTCGTGGTCTCCTGTTACTCCTTCTCGTTATCTCCTGTGAATCCTCCGTCGCAGCGCCCGAAACGCCGCCAGCATCTCCGCATAGGTGAAGTTCGCGTTCCGCCCGCTCGGGTTGGGCAGCACGAACACTACGGTGTCGCCGATGCGCTCGGGCTGCGGGCCCAGCTTCACCACGTCCTTGCGCTCGGGAAACATCGCGCGGAACACCGTGACGCCGACCATGGCGATCACCTCAGGTTTGTAGCGCAGCACCTTGCGCCGCAGCCGCAGGCGTCCGGCGACATACTCCGTCGGCGACAGCGTGCTGATGCTGGGCGTCGCGCGCGGGACGATGTTCGTGATGCCGAAGTTGAACTCTGGCAACCGGTCATCGTCTTCGAAGGTCAGCGGCTCAGGCACCAGCGTCGATTCGTACAGCAGCCTCCAGAACCGATTCGAGAAGCCCGCAAAGTGATGCCCGCTCAGCGCCGAGCGCACGCCCGGGTTGATGCCGACAAACAACACGCGCACGCCGGGTTTGATGCGATCGCGAAGGGGAGGATAGGACTCGAAGTCAGAAGGCATGCAGATTTGGGTTGCCCATTGTGGATCGAGGTGGCGGTGTGCGGCGCTTCTCGTCCCTCCCGATTCCTGTAGGGCCTGATTCCTGTTGGGCCCCCCTTTATGGGGGGCCGGGATCAACGACCTGGCACGTCGCATCTTCTAAGTCAGGCATGCCGATCCTCCTGATGCTGGTTCTCGTGATCACCCAAGGCGCATCGCTCACCGTGTCCGCCATTCTCGCGCGCTATGTTCAGGCTATGGGCGGCGAAGCCGCGATGCTGGCCGTGACGACGCGGATCTCCGAGGGCGAGTACGACAACGGCCGCGGCCTGAACACGACTTGCCGAATTGTTGAAGAGGCGCCGGAGCCACTCGTTGGGATGGTGTATTTCTGGTCGGGAGGCACTAAGCACAGCTGACGAGTGAACTGCGGTTTCCGGATTGGCTCAGGACTTCGTCTTTTTGTTGGACTGGAGGATGAACCGCCACGAGGGAACGTCCTTGCCTTTGTAATCGTCAGGAATCGCGATACCGAACTTGCTGGGATCGGCGAGGGGTTTTGAGGCGCTCGATTGTGCCGTACATCGAAACGGTTCGAAGGTCGAAGTGCGCGGCCATCAAGGCGCTCGCCGGCGAGATCCCGATTGGTGGCAAGCTCCCCATCGCGTTGCCTGGATTGTTCCCGATTGGCCACGGGCTCACACGTGGCCCGGCTGCTCGGTAGGGAAGCACCGCTGAAGGAAGCTTGTAGACGAAGCTTCTGAGTCCTCGCGAGTGACCGACGTGCTGGTGGTTCGCACCCGCGACCTTCTGGACTGTTGGTTAGTCCTGCCGATCGCTATTCGTCAAAAAGGGCTCCGAGGTCACGACTGCCGCGTACTACCCGGACGATCACTACATCGCTATTGGCGATGCGGTAGAAGAGGAGATGACCACGCACTGGGAAGCTGCGAATGCCTGGGCGTAGATCATCCCGTGCACGACCTGAGGAGGATGCGCAGCGAGCAAGTCAAAACGCTGCGTTATCGATTCAATTAGGCGGTCAGCAATCTCAAGGCTGCCGCTATCAAGAAAGACGTAGAGGGCAAGGTCCTCGAGATCCGCTTCCGCTTGCGGTGCGAGGCGATATGCCATCAGCGGGAGGCCGAGCGTTCCGAGGCGATGCGCTGCCGAAGACGCTCTTTGATCTCGTCTGCCAGCGCCTGCGTCGACTCCGTCGTGAATGTTCGGCCTTCGCCGCGGGCGAGAGAGGCATCGGCTTCATCGATCATCGCCACGATCTCAAGCCGGCGGCGCTCGCGCTCTTCCCAGAGCGCCAGCGCTTGTTGAATCGCTTCTTCTTCGCCACCGATGCGACCACTTTCGATCGCTTTCTCGACGAATGCGCGCTGGTCAGGAGTCAATTCGACGTTCATCGGGTTACCTCGTGATTCGCATCGAGCGGGTCGAGCGCTGATAGACGCATTATAGCTGTTGACGACGATGCCATCGTCGATGACCAAATTGAAGTGGGAAACGTTGCCCTTGGACTCAGGGCCGTTCGCCCAGCATGCTCCCGCGATGCCGAGCTCACCGATGCGCCCTTCGAAATGAGTTTGTCCTCGTGGCTTGCGGCACAGCGCTCGTTACCACAGCCCTGCTTCAGAACGGCGTGACGACAGACCGCACCGTCGCCGGTGCTCCGCTCGTCAGGTCTCCGGCCTTCACACCTCGAAACGCATTCTCAGCGGCAGCGCCTTCAGCCGCTGCTTTCGTCACAGCCGCCACCAGCGCTTGGTATGCGGCGGCATTTGCGGCGGTCAGCTTCATCTCGATGAGACCGTCGGACGCGATCGAATTGACCGAGTTCCCGCCGGTCAGGTTCGTGATTTGGTAACTGCCGGAGGGCAGTGCCTGTTGAATCAGGATGACCGCCCGAGCGGCGGCGTGCAGGGCGCTGACGCGCCCATAGGCGCCGGAACTGTGGCCCCCAGGTCCCTGGAACTCGACGCGCAACCCTCCCGACTGCTGGGCGAACGCCGGCGTGCCGGCCGCGGCGACCGCGACAATGAATGCGAGCGAATGAATCAGACGCTTCATGACCGTATGCTCCAGTGTTATCGCGCGACTTCGCGCGTCCGCGTGCCAAGCGGGCCGATGGATGGCGGCACGACGGTGCCGTCCGCCGCGTGGAATCCAGACACGATCAACGCGGCCGTGAGCACGCGGTGCATACGGGCCACCTCCGCCGCAGGCGTGCCCCGAGTGCCCCACTCCCAGAACGCATGTCCGCCGGCGCCAGCGGCCGACGAAGCCAGGGTGAACTGATAGGTCGGGATGCCGGTGTTGGCGGGGACGTTGTCGTTCAGGCTGCCCGATCCGGCGCCGACCATCGGCGAGGTGATCGCGCCCAGCTGGATGCCGGACTGAAGCCCGGCATGGACCGCGATGTTGTCAACGCTATCCGCCACGAACGCCGGCCGCAAACCATACCACATCAGCTCTAAAGTGATCCCTTCCGCAGTGCCATCTTTGCGCCCATACCTGGCGTTCTCCGCCGACGCGCCCGCCTGGAACATGGGCTCGATCGTCTGGCGCATGTCGTCGAGCGGTTCCTTGCGCGTCGAGCGCATGTCAACCTCGAGCGAGCAACTCGGCACGACCGTGCGGCCGGCCGGCGGTGGTTCGCAGCTCGCGCGGCCGACGGTGTAGGTGGTGCGTGGTGCGCCTTCCCGGAGATCCGACGGGGTCTTGACGTCGGCAATCTTCGCGATCGCGGCGGCCATCGCCTCGGGCGCACTGGGACCGTTCCCGCCCCCGCGGGGCACAGGCGCCTTGAACTTCATTTCGAAACGGTAGCTGCCGATGAAGTTGACGGTGCCGCCGCCCTCGAGGCCGAAGTTGGCGACGAAATTGAGCGGATTGGATCCGGTGCCGAGCTTCTGATCGAATCCGTAGAGTTGCTTCACGCCGGCCAGGTTGCCCTTGCCCTCCTCGCCGGCGGTGCCGCAGATCCAGATGTCGTAGACCGGTTTGATGTGGTGTTTCTTCATCGCGGTCGCGAGCACGAATGCGTTTGACGTGCTCGGCATCATGTCGCCGTAACCGGGCACGTAGATGCGCACCCCGCCGCCGGCTTCGGCGTCTTTCGCATTGGCGAAGACCTTGCTGGCTGTGGCGTACTGGTCGTTCTCGACGACCCGGCCGCGAGCGTCGAATGACAGTTCATTGGGGATGGCGGCCAGATCCTCAGGCGTTGCGACCACCGGCAGTGCGTACGGTTGGAGCTTGATCCGGATGGATGGGTCACCCGCCTTCGGCAGTTCTTCCGGGTTGACGACATCGATGTGTCCTTCGACGAGCACCTTGGGAAACTGGCCCTTGTAGTGCTGCGCGTCAGCGCGACCTGAGTAGGACCCTTTGATCACCACGCACGCGTTGTAGACCGGCAGGCCATCGACGATGTTCGTATCGCTGGCTTCGATGATCCCGTCGGCGCGCGTCATCACTTCGGAGCGGGAGAACCCCCAGTCCTCCACCAGCCGGCGATGTATCTCGGCCGCCTTTAGATGCTCCTGGCGCGACGGCGAGGGGATGCGAACCAGTTCCAGGAACTGATTCCATCGCGCTTTGGCGGCCGCATCCGTACTCTGATCCTTGACCAGTGCCAAGACTTGCGGATCGTTGGCGATCTTCTCCGCCGCAGCGACCACGGGTGCCGGAATCGTCGCGGGGGTGCCGACTTGGGTCGGCGGGGGTGCCTGTGTGAGAGCGACGATCGAGGTCAGAACGATCGTTGCCGCTGTGAGAAGGGCTCTTGCGTGCTCAGGTCTTTTCATCTCGTCTCCGATTCACCATTCTGGTCGAATGGCTCGCCCATCATGATGCGAACATGCGACCTCCTGGTTGGTAGCCCCAGCCAGAGGCTGGCATCGGCCTCATCGATCATGGCCACGATCTCAAGCCGTCGGCGCTCGCGCTCTTCCCACAGGGCAAGTGCTTGCTGAACCGATTCTTCTTCGCCGCCAATGCGACCGCTTTCGATCGCTTTCTCGACGAATGCGCGCTGGTCAGGAGTCAATTCGACGTTCATCGGGTTACCTCGTCATTCGCATCGAGCAGGTCGAGTGCTGATAGGCGCATTGTAGCTCGGCTGAGCGTGAGCACCTGATCGGCCGCGAAGCCGACGGCACGGTGTGCATCGACCTCCCGAACATCTCCCGCCGCCACGCCCGCATTGCCGTGGCCTGGCGCGGGCCCCACAGGAAGAAGGTCTCCCGCCCCGCCTCCTGATCCCCGCTCCCTGATCCCTGCTCCATCGCCGTGGCGAGCCCGAAAGTCGAGCACCTTCACCGGGCCATCGGCACGCACCTGATGTTCGCGGTTTCAGATCGCGATGGATGATGCCCGCTTCATGTGCGGCTTCAAGCGCCTCGGCAAATCTGCTTCGCGATCGGGAGTGCATCGCCGATCGAGATCGGACCGCGCGAGATGGGCGCGGAGAGATCTTCTCCCTCGACCAACTCCATGATGAGGGGGTTGCTGTCGATGCCGTAGATCGCGGCGAGGTTCGGATGGTTGAGCGAGGCCAGCGTCTTCGCTTCGCGCTCGAAACGCGCAAGGCGTTCAGCATCGCCGGCACACGTCGCCGGCAGCATCCTGATCGCGACACGACGACCCGGTTTGGTGTCGGTGGCTTGATCCACGTCGCGCATTCCGCCGGACCCGGGGTGCGATGTGATCTCGTAGTGCGCGAGCTTGGTGCCGATCATCCAGGGTGCCGCGAATGGTCTCAGAGCCGGCTTGAGGCGGGTCTATTCACGGTCAACCGCGTCCGCCAGATCGTCGTATACCTGCCGGCGATGGGCGACGGCCATGACCCGGATCGTCTTGCGCGGCCGGTCGATGCCGTAGACGATTCGAAATCGCCTGACGCGAAACCGACACAATCCCTTTAGTTCGCGTTCGAGAGGTGTGCCCAGGGCCGGGTTCGTGCTGATGGCGCGAAGAGCAGCCTTGACCGGGCGCTTGACGTCCGGAGGCAGGCGGCGAAGCACGTCGGCCACGTGCGGCGGAATATCGAGAACGAAGGGCGCCATCTACTTCGCCCGTTTTTTCGCGGGCACGGGCGGGGCACCAAACACCTCATCGAACGACCGGCCCTTGCCTTTCTTTCCATAGAAGCGGCGGCTGTGACGAATCTGGGCCATCAGGTCGGGGTCGCTGAGAATGTCGAGCGTGTCACGCAGTCGCCGGTAGTCGTCGTAGCCGACGAGCATGGCCGCCGGCCGGCCGTTGCGCGTGACGACGATCTCTTCCTCCCGTTCGGCCACGCCGGTTACGAGCTCGGGCAGGCGGGCTTTGACCTCGGAGATGGGCAGCGTTCGTGCCATGAGGTCAGTCTACTTTTGACCAGAATTCTGGTCAACCGCAGTTGGAGCACACCGCACAGCTGCGTCAGTAGCTCTCGGCCTCGAGACCGGGGACGCGGCGGAAGTGCTCGACATTTCGAGTCACCACCGGCAGGCGGTAGGTTAATCCAGTGGCGGCAACCCAGCGGTCGTTTGAGCCAATAAGTCTGCCGCTCCCCTGAAGGTGGCGAAACGACTGCCCGTATTGCCAGCTCACTTCTGGCGTCGACGGCATAGACCATATTGGAGGCCTTTCTGCTGGGCAACATCAGGTCCGTTCTCAGACCCAGTGCAGGCTGCCTTCTCGTAACAGCGGAGCACCCGCAGCGCGCGCAGCGTGTTCCATCGGCTGGGCCGGCCATCGCCATGCTCAAGTGAGAATGGGACCCGGCCTGGGCGGGTGTTCTCCAACAGCCAGGTGCCATCGGGCTGCTGCTTCGATCGCAGCAACGCGATGGCCTCGCTGATGCGCGCGTCGGGCGCCTCGCCCACCGACCGGAAATAGTCGAGGGCCCGCAGCACGTCGTAATGCCAGCGGGTTGGAAACGAGAACTGCAGCCAGGCGGGATTGATGAGGTCGCCGGTGCTCTTGCGTCGGAGCAACTGCCGTTCGAGGAGATATTCCTCGCCCCGGCGCCGCACCGCGATGGATTCAGGAGAGCCGCCCGTGGCACGTTCGTGCGCCAGCAGTCCTTCGAGCACATTGATCGTGGTGTGGAACGACGAGCGGATGGAACCGTTCTCGGCTTCGCAATTCCATCCGCCATCCGCGAGCTGTTCACCAAGCAGACGGGCGACCAACCTGGACATGTCCTGATCGAAATAGACGCCGATCGTGACCGCTGCCCCGCGTGCTCCCACAGGCAGTGATCCCTGACCTCGGCCACGGCGCGACGCACGTGTTCCGCCTTTGGAGCAACACCGAACGCACATAACAACTGGAGCACGGGCAGGGTGGATACCTGGGAGGACTACATACGCGAGTGGTGTCGCCGAAAGGACTTCCGCGAAACCCTGCCGGAATTGCTCCAAGGCGAGGACGACAATTTCCAGGCTCACATCAGGAAGATCGCCGAGGCGGAAGCGGCGCAAACGAAGTGACGGTAACGGCAGATGTCCGTTGACTGCCGCGAGAAGCTACCCCGCAATGCTGGCATCGAGCACGCGCTGTCGGGCAGAGACGAACAGCAGCCGACAATCGGGCATGAGATAGAGGTGGCCGGCCTGGCGGCTGTCGGCGGCGGGCAGCACCGTGTCACCGGCCCCGGTCAGCGCGCGGGCGAGCGAACGGCGCGGGCGGGACGTCGTGTTCCAGCAGCAGAATGGTCGAGATCATGGGCGAAGGGGCGCGCCCGTTTCACACGAATGACGCCGCCGGACGCGACCAGCGGCTAAAGGAGCGTCTCTTTCATTTGGATGAAGTCCGGTTCACGATCGCAAACGCCACGGTGGCGGCGATCATGCCAACGGCCAGAGACGCCCACAGTCCTGCGGGGCGGCTCAACCACTCGATGGTGTCGAGCAGCAACCACAGTCCTCTAAAGACCAGGACCGAGGCGACAAGGAGCGCCATCTCCCAGAAAACCAAATGCCGGTTGTTCTTCATAATTTCTTGTGCCGCCCCCAAGACGATAGACGATATTAGAGGTCTTTCTGCTGGGCAACATCAGGTCCGTTCTCAGACCCTGTGCCCATGAACCAGCCACAGCAGCGCGTCTCGACCGGGCGGCGCCCCACCGATCTGCAACTTGTCGATGGTCTCCTGCGTGAGGCCGCGATCCTTCAGCAGGTAGTCGCGGTACCGCGCGCCCGCAGGTGACGCGAGCTGCGCAGCCGAAGCAGTGGAAGAAGCCCTTGTCCCTGTTGACGGTGAACGACCGCGACAATGTCGGCTGCCGCGCGCACTTCGTCGATGAACGTCTGGGGAAAGAGGGCCACGGTGAGCTTCGACTGACAAGTGCCAGCTGACCGCGTTCGGCGCCTTCCGGCGCGCCGGAGCCGTTACTCGCTTCTGAGCGCCGTGACCGGGTTTACCCGCGTTGCTCGCCGGGCCGGCAGCCAGGCGGCGACGACGGCGGCCGCCACAAAACCGACGGGGACCACGGTAAAGGTCAACGGGTCAAAGGCGTCGACGTCCACGAACATGCTGCCCATCATGTGGCCCACGCCGACGCCGAGCACCAGACCGATCGCGACGCCCATCACCGTGAGCCTGAGCCCTTCCGCCAGGATCATCCGCTTGATGGTCGCGGGCATCGCGCCCACGGCCATGCGAATGCCGATCTCGCGTGTCCGCCGGGCCACCGCGTAGTTCATCACCGCATAGATGCCGACCAGGGCCACGACCATCGCCAGCGCGCCGAAGGCGCCAAACAGCGAGGCGCTAATCTGAATGGCCCAGAACTCCGGCGCCGATGCCATGTGCGAGGCGAAGGTCTGGACGCTGAACAGCGGCAAGCCTGGTGCGGCGGATCGGATTTCGCCTCTGACCGCGTCGGCCAGCGTTGCCGGCGCCGCCGGCGCGGTTCTCGGCCGGACGTGGAAGTGCGCATTGCCCATCGCCCCTCGAGCGAACGGCAAGTAGATCGAGCCTCGCAGTTCGTCTTCGAACAACTGCCGGTTGGTCGAGCCGACGATCCCGACGACGTCGAACGAGGCGGGGGTTTCGTGATCGGGCCGATCGCGCTCGACGATCTCGACCCGCTGGCCGAGGGCGCCGCCCTCGGGCCACAGCTTCCGGGCCAGGGTCTCGTCGATGATCGCCACTGCCCGCCCGCCGGCCGTGTAGGACTCCGCGTCGGTGAAGGTGCGACCCTGGCGGACCGGCACGCCCATCGCAGTGAAGTAGCCGCCGCTGACGGCGTTCCAGGGCACGTTGAAGAACTGCCCGTCCTCCGGCCGCTGCGGCCTGGCGTCCGCGGGCACGTTGATGCCGGCGCGACGAACGGCGCGGTTGATCTCGACCATGCCGAGCGGCACGATTGCCGCGATGCTCGCGGCCTCGACGGTGGGCAGCGCGGCGAGCCGGCGTTCGATGTTGGCATAGAGGTCGAGTGACTGAGGCGTCGAGTAGCCGCCCAGCCGGCTGTCAACTTCGGCGAGCACCGTGTCGTCGGCGCGGAACCCGAAGTCAACTGCGGTCGCCTTGAATGTCATTCGGACGAACAGGCCGGCGGCGATCAGCAATGCCAGCGACAGCGCCACCTGCGCCACCTGCAGGGGATTGCGCGGCATGAAGCGCCGGTGTCGTTCGGGAACATCCTCGCCGGCTTGCGGCTTGAGGTCGGTCAGCACGTCGGCGCGCGAGTAGCGCAGCGCCGGCCCAAGCGCGAACCAGGTGGTTGCCAGCCCGCAGAACAGGAGGGTGGCGATCACAAGAGCCGGCGAGAGGGCGCCTTCGAGCACGATCGAGATCGGCAGAGCAGCGGCGAGCGCGCTGACGAGCGAGGTCGTCGCGAACAGGCCGAGGGCCACACCGCCGGCGCCGCCGGCCAGCGCCAGCAGCAAGCCTTCGGTCAGCAACTGCCGGATGATGCGGGCGCGTCCGCCGCCAAGCGCGAGGCGAATCGCGAACTCCTTGCGCCGCGCCTTGCCGCGCGCCATCAGCATCGAGGCCAGGTTCAGGCACACGGTGAGGAGCACCGCGCCGGTGAGGCCCAGCATCATCGCGCCGAGCACGGCGATCATGCCTTCGTCTCTCGGCGAGGTGCTGGTGCCGAAGCGCGGCAACGGCGCCAGGGTGACGCGCGCGTCGAGGTACTCGGCGGGAAAGGCGCGGGCAAGTTGCGGCCCCATCGATTCGAGACGGGTCGATGCCGCGTCGCGGGTCACGCCGTTGGCCAGCCGCGCCACGAGGAACAGGTTGAAGGCATCGGCCCGCTGCAGCGCGCGATCCGTGTCGCCTTCGAAATCATTCGACAGCGTGTGGAACACGCCGAGGGGAAAGAACAGTTCGGGTCCGAACACCATCATGGTGCCGGTGAAGCCGCGCGGGGTAATCCCGACCACCGTGTATGCGCGTTCGTTCACGCGGATGGTCGAGCCCACGAGGTCGGACTTGAATCCGGTGCGCTGCCAATAGGCATACGTGGCCATCACGACCGGGATGTCCTGGCCCGGTCGCTCCTCCTCTTCGGTGAAGCCGCGGCCCTGGATGATGGGAACGCCGAGCAGTTCGAAGTAGTTGCGGCTGACGATATCGGCGAACGTCCGGCGCGAATCGCCGCCTTCGGTGAGGCCGATCAGCGTTGGTGTGTGCGCGAGCACGGCGGAGAAGGGTCCTCCGGGCGTCGCGATTTCTCGGTAGGCGGCATACGAGAACGCCCGGTACGAGTCGACCTGTTGGGTCTGGCTCGAGTACAGCTGGACCACGCGATCGGGTTGCGCGTATGGGCGGCCCATGAAGCCCAGCGCATACACCAGGCTGAACATCGCGGCATTCAAGCCGATGCCGAGCGAGAGGACAATCACCGCGGCCGCCGTGAACCCCGGGGCCTTGATGAGCTGCCGCACCGACATCCGGATATCGCCGACGAGTGATCCCATAGTAGGTGCTAGGACGAGAAATGGGCGGCGAATTGTTCCGGTCGTTGGGGACGCTGCTCCTTCTCCAGGTGGCCCGCGGCGCCAACACGCCGTAGTAGAGCACCAGGTTGATGCGGGGACGGGGCACCAAGGTCGCTGTGCTCGCGTGGGTCAAGGATTACCG
>Ga0163148_10007003_pt1 | contig 10742 bp, 11 predicted proteins | sample OliLakLV19MP7P2_FD_148606 | JGI IMG/M metagenome (GOLD analysis project Ga0163148, IMG submission 148606) | Freshwater microbial mat bacterial communities from Lake Vanda, McMurdo Dry Valleys, Antarctica- Oligotrophic Lake LV.19.MP7.P2 | ecosystem: Environmental > Aquatic > Freshwater > Lake >... | reverse complement strand
TACCTACTCGATTGGCTTGGCCTTGTAGATTTTTGTAAGAATCTAAACCCGTCAAGTCCGTGTCCTTAAAGTCAGGGCGTTTAATCTTATTCTCCCCTGCGTACTCCTTTTCAGACGCTCTTGCTTTTGATCCTCTAATTACACTTACCTTAGATGCGGGTGTACTCATTAGCTATGCTCCTCCATAATGTACGTGTCGGGGGGAATCGTGTTGTCCTCGTCCGGTACGCGTTCGTTCAAAACATCTACTAAGTCCTGCCTTGCGGCCTTTTGGTCTGCATCGGCTGATATAGCGTTACCTTGTGTGTCTTTGTCTAAAATTTTCCACTTCACATATTTACAAATAAATGTAAATGACTCTAAAATATCAATCTTATCTACAGGAAGTGTAACCTCATTTGCCTGTCTAATGTACCAAATAACCATCGACGCCCCTGTTTCCATCGGGGTTGGATAGAACCTAACGGTAACTCCTGAATCGACGGTTTGGTTGACTAGGAAATACTGGTAACTATCCCCTGTTGAGGCGCTGTTCTGTTCAATCTCTGAGGCTACTTCGTAGCGGTCTACGTTCCTAAAACGCTTAACCTCGTAGACGTTTTGCGAGGTGGAGTAGATAATTTTCTTCACCTTGTTGGCGTATAGGTCCGTAGGTAGTACATATTCTTGTTGGCCGGATACGAGGGAGAAAAGGGCGCGCTTCTCGAAGTAAACATCTTCGCGGCCTAGCTTGTGGACTTCTTTCTGCGCAATGTCCACGGCTTGCCTAATGTAACTAATTATTTCCGGTTGGGAAACAAAATCCTCTGCTTCGGTGTCGGTCTCGGCCTCAACAAAATCTAAAACATCCTGTACAGTTTTATAACTCGACATTATATCTCCCTAGAAAAAACCTAACTCTGCAAGCACCCGACGCTGTTATGCTTATGCTTGTGTCTGAAAAATCATCGTAATTAAATGTAACAGTCCCCACTCCAGTCTTAAAGGTCTGCACTAAATCTAAAGGTTGGAACCCTAGCCTGTGGGCAATCATACGGTTGGTAGTGGCCCCTGGAAAGATTACTTCAAAGTGCTTCCACTGGCATTTTGCAAAGTTGTCCTCATTTAAATATTTTTGAACTCTTGTGAAGTTCTCTCTTATGTAGTCGTCTGCGATGTCTTTGAATATTAATTCTTTCATAGATTGGCCCCCGTATCACCACTTTCAAAAGTTTTCTTCACCCCACCATAAGGCACGTACTGTAATTTTATGGCTAGTAAATTTATAATCTCGTCGCGTGCATAACCTTTTAATTCCCATTTATAATTATTATTAAGAGGTAGCGCCGCTAAATTCTGGGATACCCGTAGAATCTTGTCACTCACTCGACTAACCACGGGAAATTTAGCTTCGTAACCGTCGTTTGCAAACGTGAGTATATAATTTAAGGGCTTCTCGAACCATGTGCTATCGGCGTCTATAAGAGTAACTGTGGAGAAGCCTTTGTCCACCGTCGCTAGGCCGAACTGATCTGAGGTTGCGAGGATTGTGAAAGAGTTAGTAACTACCATTTGCAACCAAGTAAGGCGTATACGGCCCTTCGGGAATCTTCTCCACTGCTCGATTAAACCAGTGCCTCCCCAAACGCAAGCCTCTGAACCCCATACAAAAGTCTCGGAGCCCCATACAAAATTGTTACGGACTCGAATAGGAACTAACGCTCGCTCGATGCTATCGTCGTCATTGATGGCAAATAGGCCGATTGATATGTTGCCTTCGTTCCTTGCGGTGACTTGCATTTTAGGGACCCACTTCCGAGCAAGCGGGAAATTAAGGTCTGTAGATACTGTCTCTAAGCGGTAGATAATAGCGCGAGTCTCGAATGAGGTCGCCGCGATAGTCTCGTCAATAAAAATGTCGGTCTTATTTGCGCTACTGTAGGCACATACGTAACCGTAAAAATCTCCGTGATAGATGTTGTCGTTAAATACCTCTAGGGCCGAAGGTCTGAAGTTAGCACCCTCCCATCGGTAGAGAGACATTTCTGTTCCCTCACCCCAGCGAAGGTCACATACATATATCGCGTCGTTCGTCTCTGAGCCTGTGCTTAACTGCACCGTCCATAAAACTTTTCGTTCAATCGGATCAAACCGCCCTTGGATATTTTCAGGGTTAGCAGTATTAGCTAGCATACTTCTGTAGAAAGCATTTCTATGATCGGATATTTTCACGCATCGGTACCCGTCCGACGCCCAGAATCCGTCGTTACCTGCCCAATATATTTTATTCTCCGCTTGTACGATAGAGTTGTTAGACACGCATCCTGCGTGATCGTGGATAATTACCGTAGACGCGCTTCCGGTGCCATCGGCGTTAAATAGCCCCTCTATCCTGTAAATTTTATTAGTGCCTAATACCATTGGCGTATTGTTGACGGATGATAACCCTTTAAGCTTATCTCTTGATTTTATTTCAAAACTACCAGGTACATACTCGGGATTGCCTGGGATACTTTGCCTGATCGTAGAGATAAGTATCTCTGAGCCTTGCTCATAATCTGCGTAATACCCTGTCTCGTTAACCACATGGATTAAACGCGCCTTTGGAGGAGGATCGCTTTCCGGCGCTCCGTCCAAGTTGTAAATGACGATATTGGAAGCAAGTATACTTGCGTCGGTAGCGTTGTCAGTAGTACTAGTCACACCATTGGTAACGCGTTTTACAAAATATAAAACGTCACCATTGTTTTGCGTACGGTATATTTCAATAGTTATGTTTGAAGTGTCGTAGTTATCTGTCAGACCATTCGCTAATACTGGAATCGCGGTAATGTTTACTAAGTTAGAGCTAGGCGCGTTTACGCTAGCTAGTGCTACTGAGCTAATAGGCCCGAAGACAGTGAACTCTACGCTGCCCACCATGTAAGTATGGGACATAAAAAAGGAGTAAATAAAGTTCTCCGCCCCTGCACCGCCTGATGACAGTACGGTCGGTGACGTCGCAAGGCCAGGAATCCCAGCGGTAAAAACCTTGTAGGTACCCGCTTGGTCTTTAATAATTTTTTGAGGCTTAACGTACGCAAAATTCGCCGCGTATAGATGACCCTGCCACACCGCTTGCGAAGTAATTTCAGAAGCGGTGGAGAAAAAAGAGTTTCCTGTAGGCCCTACTAACTGCGCCCATGCTGTAGGGTTTCGGTGGTACACTCTATCTTCTGAGTGTACGAATAGCTTTTCGTCTAAGTAATTAAAAAAAGTAGATATCCTGTCACTACCCGAGGGTATTTGAGAGTCAGTCCCCGTAAGGTCTAGTTGATACCCTGGCCTTGTTTTTAAACTTTTGTTGTCTAGGACAATAAAATTGGACTGGTACTTAGACCTTCCCCTAGCGTCATTTACGTATTGATCGACCTCCCCGCCTGAGAAGTCGTCAAGGACAAGTTCTGAGTAGGCGACGGTGTTAGACATACACCGCTATAAACCCCTCTGCTGAGTCAATCGTGTAGACGTAGTAAGTCGTAGTGGAAAGTCTCTCAACCGTTGGGTAAGCCTGGTAGCCTAAAACGGGAGTATTAAATGTAACGGTGAACTTGTCCCAAGTCAGTCCAGGAGGTAGCGTGACTACTTGCCGGAAGTAGCCTCCGGTTGTGGGGACCCAAGCTGCACTTAGTATATTCTGCGCAATTCCGTCCACTGATGTGATTGTCAGCTTCGCAGAGTTAACGCCGTTGTGTGTGTGGTCGTTTAAGCGTAGTATGTTTGCATTTAGCGCGGTGAATACAGGCTGCCCAGTGTCCCCGTTTTCGATAGTAATATAACCATAGGATTGTGTAATCATTTTGTTCCCCTGTCGCGTCCTTCGATTAGTAACTGCTCAATCCTGATTAACCTTGCATCAATTTTGTCCAAATCCTTGAAAGTCACAAAGGTCGAGTAAACGTAAGTTATTGTTGCGAAAAGTGCACCGATTATTGTGCCGATCATCCCTAAACTTTCGAAGGAAGAGAGCCCGCTCTTCCTCATTTAGATATCTCTAACATCAATTTTAAATCAGGGTTTTCGGCGTTAAACTCACGCGCTCTTTTATGGGCCATATCTGACCAGTCTTTGCACCCTGTTTGAAAGAGGGTTACAAAAAAATTAAAGTGATCGGCTGGTATCATAACCAACCCTTTAACGAACTGTACTTGCTCGGGCATCATAGCCCCCGCATTAATTACTTTCTGCTTGCCGTTAAACGTGGATACGAAGGATTGAAGTGTGGGATTGTAGGCCCACACTTCAAGGTTAGTACCTGGCGCGTTCGGGTTAGTACCTGGCCTTCGTTTCGACCCCGCGCACGCGTTACTTGAACCGAGGAGGATTACGAAGAAGACGCATATAAGCTTCGGTGTTGCTTTCAGCCAAAAGTTTTTCTTTTGCATACTCGAACTCCTTCATTACCTTTCGGTATTCCCTAGCGTGTTCCATCTCCACTAAGACCTTTTGGAAATACTCTCGTATTAGTTTCCATTCGTCGAGTAGTTTAGGAATTGAAATTAACGCCGCCTTAATAGCTTCGGCCCACCCCATACTATTTAGACTTAAATCCTGTTAATATAGAGACAACCTTCTCTATACCAACGGCTACCTTTTCAATTATCTCTTCTTTTTGGTCGCCTGGGATAGCCAAAAGTACCACTTTAAGCGCCCTTAGTAACAAGGGTAAACCCGCTGCTACCGCCCCGACCACTGCCAAAATGCCAATAATTTTTTCCATAAATCCTCCTTAATACCCTATGTTTAATAATAGGCTATGTTTCAAAAAAAGACTAGACGCTCGATGCTATGAAAGTTTTATTAAATGTATCTCAGAATTAAAAGAGTTAACGTCTGCACTGGCAAGGCCTTGGTTATTTGCCGTAAGGCCAAGCTTCTGAAAGGCGGTCAAAGATATCAGTGTTGTCAGAGTGATTGTGGAAGTCTTCCCCATCCCGTACGTCCGTCCCGTAGCCTTCATAAGGTCTGTGTTGGTGGTGTTAGGTGAGTCTTTCAGCGTCAAGCTAAAGGAGTCCCCTACCGTCCCGTCCAAAATTTGCATCACTGCTGTCAATAAATAGTACCCCGCCGCCTCGATTTGTGACGTAAACTGGCTGTAGCACACCGCTTGCTTGTACTGCGTTAACAGGGCTAACCGCTCCGCGATTTACCCCTGTAAGGAAGCGATTAGTAGTTTTAAAGACCCGTTTGCAAAGTTAGGCGTACCCGAGGCGACTCGAATTAGCATAAAAAGGTCCCTATTTTTGTTGGCCTTAAGAAGCTTTTTCGAGCAATCCACAATCCCTATACCGTTACTGCTAACCGTTGTGTAGGTAGTACCGCTTGTCGATATCTTCCATTGCCAAGATGCTTTTAGCTGTGCGTCTGATACTGAAAACGCTACATTGTCACCCGCGCCCGTAATCTCGTTGGTGAAGAAGAAAAAATCTAAACTCGCAGCATTCGGTGTGTCGGTAGTGTCAACGAGTCTCACCTCGTCAATGAATCCGTACCCGCTTGACGAAAGTGAGTAATTAGGAATTTTAATATAGCTTAGTCCGGTACTAACCCCTAATTGATCTCCCGCCGCGTAGGCTCCACTTGTCACAACGTCCACTTCGATTAGTCTATTTGCGCCTACTATCAATACACTCATATAATTCTCCTTAATTTTCTTTTCTGATATTCCAAGTTGCGGCCCTACTAAGAGTCGCGTCACTTAGTAACGTAACTGTTGCAGTAATGTTTGTTCTAATTTCCATCGTCTCGCCTGGGTTAAAAAATGAGGTCGAAGTGGCGAGGCCTAAACCATGTGAAAGAGACGCTGTTCCCGACTTGCTTGAACCTTCTGATAATTCAAACGCTGTACCGTTTTTATAAAAATCAACTCTACATGAAAAAGTTGAGGCTGACGCTTCTGATGCAAGCTTTACAGAATGCGTGTACCAACCTGCAATCGGGCAGGTCCAAATTTCTGTTGAAAGATTTATGCCGCCCATCGTGTCGTAGTAAGTGGTGTCCCACGTTACGGTAGTTAAAGTATTTGCTGTAATACTTTGCCCTGCTGATTTTCCAAACTGCGCCATTAAAATTGAGCTCGCGCCAAGTGTTCCGGCAATTGGCGTTTTCATTAAAAATACAAAACTCTCGGAAAGTGCTCCCGTTTCGTCGCTATAAACGCGATATCTGACAACGTCTCCAGGCTTTAGTTCTGCGATTGAAGAACCCGATACGATGACCTTTCCGCTGAAAGTTCCTTGCTGCACGAATCTTGCAAAGATTTGTTCACCTCCACCATTTACGCTGTACGCTGCAACTAATTGCTCATTGACGGCCCATCCCGTGTCCTCGCATAAAATTAAGCCCCCGATGGTGTAATATCCAAACTCTTTAATGACTAAAGTGTCTCCGCTTCTGATTGCAGTATTATCAATCGAAGGAGTACCGAGCGTCATTGTGGTATAAACGCTCCCTCCAATTGCGCCCGTAGCATCTGCTTTGAAGGCTACCGCTCTCCCGTCGCCATTGTTTACAACGATATTAGATTGGCGTCCAAGAACTGGAATGTCACTTGCTTGCCATGTAATTACGTCACCACTTGCTATCGTTACCGGAAAGGTACCGCTCGATGCATTGTTTTGATTCGCTACGGTTCCAGAGTGCGTTACTGCTGTGGACCATCTTAACCCTACTGTCGTAGTACTTTGGTAATTCACTACACCGGGCCCATAAGTCAAACTCGCCGACAAGTCTAGCATACTAGCTGTGCCGAATGGAGTAATGCCCGAAGTTGTGGCGTTTATTTTTGCGGTGTTTATTGTAAAGGGGAGGCTAATTAAAAAGTCTGTAAAAGTGCCGCCGACTCCGCTGAAGGTTGTCTGTCCTTTTATTGAGGCGCAGTCTCCAGTGTAGGCGACGAATCCTGTGGTTGTCGCGTTTGTAATCGTTCCACTCGTTGTACTTAAAACCGGAGTGTAGGAATTAAAATCTACAATATTCGGACCGTAAACCGCCTCGCTCGGTGTGAACACAATGTTGTCCACCTTGAAAGTCCAAGCTAACGCGTTAGTCGTTCCAATGTGAAAGCAAATTCTAATGGTTGCATTTTGTGTTGACTGAAAAACTCCTTCAAAAAGTCCGGAGCCGTCCAATCCATTCGGCGCGAGTGCAAACACTTGGCCTGAAGTTGTGTCAATCGCCCAGACCGTTAGGTCACTTGGATCTGCGCCATCTAAAGCGTTTCCGTAATCAAAATCTACAGATGCTGAGTACACAAAAGATACTTTTGTAACTTTGGAACGATAGCCTAAAGGAATTGCGCAATTAATCGACGCGCCTTGGCCTTGAGAATTTACCGCCGTTTTCGTGAGCAATGCCGAATAAATTCCATCAAGTGGCGTGACAGCCGTAGCGGCAAAAGTTATTGTCGGACTGCCACCCGTTCCATCGACCGGAGAAGAGGCTGCTGCATCTGCGTAAGTAATCCAAGGGGAAACAGTGTTCCCTTCAAAATCCCCGTTACTAATAAAGTTTATTCCGCTGGCATTCCCTACCGCCAACGCTAGCTCGTTCCCATCGCTCGTTAGCGTGTAAAGTTTCTTGTCAGACTTAGCGTAAAGTTTTTGAAAACCTGCTGCTGGGGTCGAAGGCGTGGTCTGATCGTCAAAGGTGACTACGTCAGTTTGAGGAGTGGTGAGTACCGCAGAAGTTAAAGTTTTATTCGTTAAAGCCTGGACTTGGTCCAGGGATACGTAAGTACGAGTTAGCGTTCCGTCGTAAACTTTTAATGCTACCGCTACTGTATCTAACCAGATGCGGCCCGTGAATAAAGGAGTAGCAGCTCCGGCCACTCTTTCAACGCCCGCTTTTAGTAGCTCCCCGTATACATACATATGTTGTTCTCCAAAAAAATAACGGGGACTTAAAGTCCCCGTTTTTAATTACGCGGTAGGGTCTAAGTACAGAAGGAAAACATCTAATGCACCTGCTGTGATTGCAGCGGTAGCAATAGTCATTTTTAGAGGCTGTACTGCCACTGTTTTAAAGTAGGCGGCTCCCGACCCTGTTAATGAAGTTGCGGTAATTGAAGCGAAAGAGGCAAATCCGGTGGCCCCTAAAATATCAATGTCGGTGGTTAAACCCAACGATATAGTAGCTCCGGTCGATCCTGTTACGGCTACCGTCTCAGACACAACACATTGAATAGCTATTGCACCCGCTGGGATGCTAATTGCTTCCCCGTAAGAGTCCTTTAGGCTAATGGTGCCTATAGCGCCCCCATCGTTAACGAAATTATAGATCCCTCGAACGGACTTAACCGCCGAATTTTTTAAGACCTTGTCTAAGCCTGTTCTGGTCTGTAGTACCGTCGTCCCAAGTGTGGTGTCCTTAAATACTTTACCAACAAGATTATCAATCTTATAGGCTGCTTGTGCATCGAAAACCATAAAACCTCCTGAAAAATTTTTTTTTGAAAAAAGTAGCGCGGGTTTTTACGCCCGCGCTAAATTTAATTAGTAATCAATTCCGTAAACAATAAAGTTCCTGCTAGGTGCATGAACTACGAACTGGCCTTGGAATGCGATATCTAAAAGATACACATATCCAGAGGTGTTTCTAATCTCGTAATATTGTTTTCCGTCCGGTGCAGTACGGATAGCGAAAAAGCTAGGGTGAGTCCCGAACTTACATGAAGACGGCTCCCATCCAATGATAATGTCGTCATCCATTTCTTGGATACCAACAATTGACATTGAACCGCCTCTGATATTGAAGATATCAATTTCAGTCCACCCGTATTGAGACGCTTTAGTCTGAGTTGCAGTAGTTTTGAACCCGCCTTTTTGCGTTTCAATTAACTTCATGCAGCTACCTAAGTTTTTGAAAGACATCAAAAACTTAGTAGGCGCTTTGTCTACACCTCTGATTACGTGTGCGGTGTAGGCATCAAACATCTTGTCCAAGATATTTGATGAGTCAATGTCAGACCCTGATACGTTGGTCGCTTGCAAGTACGGGTACGCTAATTTAGAAGTTCCCGCAATGTTGGCATCTCCTCCGTTAGCGAGTGACAAAAGCTGACCTCGAAGTGAGTTGAAAAAGTTAGTAACCACTCCCGCTGCTGAGATAACCCCTTGGTGGTAACACTTAGCTCCGTCGGCCACTAAAGCGGTTGACATATTCACCGCCGCGCCTCCGGTCCTAGCGTCAAACAAGGTCACTTGCATTAAGTTTCTATTGATGACTCTTACAAACCCAGTGATAGGCGAGATTGCAGAAGAATCAACTACTACTTTTTGGCCTAAAGTGAACCTGTCAATTTTGTCTACAGTAATTACACCGGCCGCTGTTCCTGACACTGTCAGGGTCGCGAAGTGTGAACCGTTTGTAATCTGTTGGGAGACTACTGTTTTAAAGTAGCCCATCATGCGGTCAATTTGGTTAGGAAGGATTTTAAGGAAAGTACTTTCAGGCACTCGTCCTTTATGGTCCATCAAATCTCTTTGGTTAAATTTCAGAGTCGCCCATGATTCGACGTAATCGTCGATAGAGCCTCTTACGTAGTCGTATTCAGAAACGTCGGAATCGGCTGCTAATTCCCCGAAGGAAATTGTAGATGCGTATTGACCTTCGAAAGGGACAATCCACTTTCCACCGTACCAAGTCTTATCAATGGTTACGTTGTTTAAGAGGTATACTCTTGGAAGAAATTCTTCCATCAAAAGGTCGTACGATAGATGCTCGTTAAGCATATCTTGAAAATTTCTAGTGGTCATGTTTTCTCTCCTTGAAAAAAGTTGTTAGTTGTTATCGGCCCTGACCCGCAAGTTCTTCGGCTAGTTTTCGCAAATCTGCTAAACTTCGCGTCTGCTTCCTTACTGGGGAAGCGCCGTTTGAATTTAAATTCGGGATCGTGGTCTTACTTTCCTGCCTTGTAAGTATTCTCGCTCCCCTTTGTGATTCCTCTGGCGTGCTTACTTGCTGCGTTTCTTGCGGCAAGGCTTGCTGCACTGGGAATATGGGAGAAAGCTCTTGAAAGGCTATTTCCACTACCTCAGCGACGCTAAGGTCGCGTGAATTCTGAGCGTAAAAGGCTAACCCTATTTGGCGTACTCTATCCGAGAAAGCTTCAGGTTTACCCAATCGTTCACCGTACGCTTTTGCGACTCTAGCAACGTCTTCTCGTGCCATTTCGCGCTCGTACTGAAATTGCGCTCTTTCATGCCTAAGTTCACCTAGCTCGTTTTCCATGCTAGATACTTGTGCAGTTGACTCGGCCTCGCGCTGTCGGGATTGCCGCCCCTCTTTGTATTGTCGCGCTAACTCAGGGTTTTTTTCCCTATTAATTTTGTCGAGCACATAACGATACAGGTCTTCGTCGCCGACTCCTAGGCGTTCCATAACTGTGTCGTAGTCTCTATTTTGAAGTGCTTGTTCTACTTGTGCAACATTATTTTTTAATTCCGTAAACGCGGGTTCCATTTGCCCTAGCGTTTCCTGAAGGCGATCGGCGTGCGCTTTCTTGTGTTCAAGCCCTTCGGCCTTCTCGTAAAGCTCGCGTACTTTCTTCTCCGTCTCCGCATCTTTGATGCTCGGTCTAAGGAACTCGTCGAATTCCTTTTCTTGCTTCATAACTTTGTACTTGAACGAAGGGCTGTACGCGGGAGGCGTTACCGCCGCTACGTCCTTCGGTACTATAACCTTTTTCGGTGCCGCCTCTTCTTTGGCGGGAGGCGTTTCGGCAG
>Ga0163148_10007000_pt1 | contig 10745 bp, 13 predicted proteins | sample OliLakLV19MP7P2_FD_148606 | JGI IMG/M metagenome (GOLD analysis project Ga0163148, IMG submission 148606) | Freshwater microbial mat bacterial communities from Lake Vanda, McMurdo Dry Valleys, Antarctica- Oligotrophic Lake LV.19.MP7.P2 | ecosystem: Environmental > Aquatic > Freshwater > Lake >... | reverse complement strand
TACAGCTTTGGCGGCGGTTTGAAGGAAGTGAGGCACACTTAGTGCGGCGAAATAGATACAAAGTGCGAGAAGGTGCGATCGGGCGGTGGGAAAGGTAGAGTAAGGGCGATCGCACATTTAACCAGTTAAGATTTCTGAAGCGCCCGACACCAAAATCCCAAAATATAATTAATTTTATTTTAAGTATTGTTACCGCAGCGTGGTATGATTCTTCATGAGTTTGCAAAGCACTCGCCTGCTACCTGCATTAGTTTCTGAGCTTCGTGAACACGCAAAACACACCCACCGAACCCGCACCAGTAACCGAGGATATTCCTCAAGCTGGCACTGTCTCGACAGTCTCGACAGCCTCGTCCGAGACAAGCAATCCGATGCAAGATTTTTATAGCCTGCAACAAGAGTTGTTGGCCTACACCCTTGCTTTTACGGCGATTATTTTTATCTCCGTTTGGATCTTTTACTCCCTCAACATTGCCCTGAACTATTTGCTAGGGGCAAGCACAGGTGTGGTTTACTTAAAGATGTTGGCTAGAGATGTTGAACGAATCGGCAGCGAAAATCAACGCATCAGCAAGACCAGGTTAGGTCTGTTTTTCGCGGTGATGATAGTAGGAACACAGTGGAATCAGCTACAGATTTTACCGATATTTTTGGGATTTCTGACTTACAAAGCTGCGCTGATGGTTTACGTGATCCGAAGTGCATTAGCACTAGACTACAGGTAAGTCAGGGAATGTAGCACAACTCAACTCATCGATTTGTATGGGGAAGCCCGTTGAATGGCAATGCTTGACGTTCTAAACACCTTTAATCGTTTCCCCCTCGCCAAATTGGAAGTTGGCCAGCAATTGTACTGGCAACTTGGCGGTCTCAAAGTTCACGGGCAAGTTTTTATAACCTCGTGGTTTGTAATTGCTGTTTTAGTTATAGTTTCCCTTTTAGGAACCAGCAAAATCCAAAGAATTCCCAGCGGAATGCAAAATTTTATGGAGTATGCGCTGGAATATATTCGGGACTTGGCTAAAAACCAAATTGGGGAAAAAGAATATCGCCCTTGGGTACCGTTTATTGGTACATTATTTCTGTTCATCTTTGTGTCAAACTGGTCTGGCGCTCTAATTCCTTGGAAGCTGATTAAGCTGCCATCAGGCGAATTGGGAGCTCCTACCGCTGACATCAACACGACGGTAGCATTTGCACTGCTGACATCTTTGGCATATTTTTATGCAGGTCTCAGCAAAAGCGGCTTGGGGTATTTCGCCCACTATGTAGAACCGGTGCCATTTATGCTGCCGTTCAAAATCATAGAAGATTTCACTAAGCCTCTGTCTCTGAGTTTCCGTTTGTTTGGTAACATTCTTGCTGACGAATTGGTGGTCGGAGTGCTAGTGTTGCTAGTGCCTTTATTTGTTCCTCTGCCAGTAATGGTTCTGGGACTATTTACGAGTGCAATTCAAGCTTTGATTTTTGCTACCTTGGCCGCAGCCTATATTGGTGAAGCTCTAGAAGGCGGTCACGGCGAAGAAGAACACGATTAACAAAGCCGATAAACGGCGAAGAATGAGGGAGGAAAAATAAAATTTTCTAACCTAAACTTGCTGTCGTAAAATCGGACAATTCTCTAGACTTTCTGTTCTCAATTTTGTACTTTACATAAGGAAAATCATCATGGATCCAATCGTTGCTGCCGCTTCCGTAATTGCCGCCGCTTTGGCAGTAGGTTTAGCCGCTATCGGCCCTGGCATTGGTCAAGGAAATGCAGCAGGCCAAGCTGTAGAAGGTATTGCTCGTCAGCCTGAAGCAGAAGGCAAAATCCGTGGTACCTTGCTGTTGAGTTTGGCGTTTATGGAAGCGTTGACAATTTATGGTTTGGTCGTAGCCCTAGTGCTATTGTTTGCCAACCCCTTCGCATAATAATTTGAAATTTTAGATTTGAGGTTTTGGAGGGTTATTCTAATCCAAAATCTCAAGTCTAAATTCGATTAAGCGAATTAGATGAAAGCCGTCAAAAAATCATGATGCACTGGACAGTATTACTAGCAGTTGAAGAAGCGGCAAAGGAAGGGGGACTGTTTGATTTGGATGCTACGCTGCCTCTGATGGCGGTGCAGTTTTTAATTCTAGTCGCAGTCTTGAATGTAATTTTTTACAAGCCGCTCAGCAAGTCAATTGACGATCGCGCTGATTACATTCGGAACACCCAAATCGCAGCCAAAGAACGCTTGGCAAAGGCTCAGCAACTAGCGCAGGAGTATGAGCATAAACTGGGAGAAACTCGCAAGCAGTCTCAATCAGTAATTGCTGCGGCTCAAGCTGAGGCTCAAAAAATTGGGTCAGCAAAAGTCGCTGAGGCTCAACAAGAAGCTCAAGTGGCGCGAGAAAAAGCAGGACAAGAAATCGAGCAGCAAAAGCAAGAAGCTATGCGCTCGCTAGAGCAACAAGTAGATGCTCTCAGCCACCAAATTCTCGAAAAGCTATTAGGGCCGTCGCTGGTCAAATAGCGAGACCGAAAAGTTTGAGATTGTGGATGCAATCTTAAATTTAACGTCGGTTCACCAAATCTGCACGCGCAATTATGGAAGAGTATCATGGGGACTGTTTTATTGCTAGCCACAGAAGCTAGCGGCGAAGGTGGTTTCGGTTTCAATTTCGATATTTTAGAAACCAATCTGATTAACCTGGTCATTATTATTGCAGTGCTGTTTTATTTCGGGCGCGGCTTTTTAGGAAAAATCCTGACTGAGAGGCGATCGAGCATCGAAGAGGCGATTAGAGAAGCAGAAAAACGCCAAAAAGATGCAGCAGCAGCTCTATCAGAGCAACAGCAAAAATTGACTGAAGCACAAGCAGAAGCGGCACGAATTCGTGCCGCGGCTGAAGAAACCGCAAAGAAGGCAAAAGAAGTAATTCTAGCTCAAGCGGCGCAGGAAGTTGAACGCATGAAAGCAACAGCAGGTCAAGAGTTGGAAGCGGAGCAGGAAAGAGCGATCGCCCAACTGAGATCTGCTGTCGTATCAATGGCAATGGCAAGGGTGGAAAGCCAGTTAAAAGCTAGCTTGGACGAAAACGCCCAAAACCACTTAATCGATCGCAGCATTGCGTTACTGGGAGGCTAAAAAGTGAGTATCGTTAGCACAGCAGTCTTACAGCCTTACTCATCTGCCTTGATGTCACTGGCTCAGTCCAGCAATCTCTCAGAGAAGTTCGGCGAAGACATTCGTTCTTTGCTTAGCCTACTAGAAAGTTCCGAAGATTTGCGTCAATTTTTAGCTAATCCGCTGATTAAAGCTGATGCTAAAAAAGCCGTGATTAAGCAAATAGCGGGTGAAGAAATGAACCCCTTGATGCACAACTTTCTGAAGCTGTTAGTAGACAAAGGAAGAATTCTTTTTTTAGAAGGAATTGGTCAACAATACTTGGCAAAGCTCCGAGAACTCAACCAAACAGTATTGGCTGAAGTTACATCGGCAGTCCCGCTTTCAGATGCTCAACAGCAGACTGTTCGCGAGAAGGTGCAGGCGATGACCAGCGCTCGAAGCGTAGAAATTGAAACCAAAATTGACGCAGATTTAATCGGCGGTGTGGTAATCAAAGTAGGCTCTCAAGTAATTGATGCCAGCCTGCGGGGACAATTGCGCCGTCTGGGACTTCGCTTGAATTCTTAATTGAAGGAAGAAGGAAGAAGGAAGTTCGGCAACGGATTCGCTCCACGGATGTAACGGATGTAACAGATGTAACAGATGTAACGGATTTCAGTCCGATGGAAGTCGGAAGAAGGAAGAAGGAAGAATCAAACAGGAAGCAGGAATAAGTGAATTTATGTTTTCGAGTTGTTAGTCCCAAATTCTTACTACCAAATCTCAATTCTTTCTTGCCCAAAACATCGACCCGCCCAAAAATGGGTACAAGCCCCCGAGTTAAGTCGTGGATAGATCAAAATTTTAGACCAAATTTCAAGCTCCCAGATTCATCTGTGAAGTAAATCTAAAATCTAAAATCTAAAATCTAAAATCGACTGACTGACAACTGACAACTGACACATAATAATTAACATGGCAGCAATCAGACCTGACGAAATTAGCAGCATTATTCGCCAGCAAATTGAACAGTACGACCAAGATGTAAAAGTCTCTAACGTCGGTACTGTTTTGCAAGTAGGCGACGGCATTGCCCGGATTTATGGCTTGGATAAAGCTATGTCCGGCGAATTGCTAGAATTTGCCGACGGCACCGTGGGTATCGCACTGAACCTCGAACAAGATAACGTCGGTGCAGTGTTGATGGGCCAAGGCCTCGGTATTGAAGAAGGTTCGGCAGTTACTGCTACTGGCAGAATTGCTGAAGTCCCCGTTGGTGAAGCAATGTTGGGCCGCGTAGTTGATGCTTTGGCCCGTCCGATTGACGGCAAAGGCGAAATTAAAACTACTGAAACTCGCTTGATTGAATCTGCGGCACCTGGTATCGTTTCTCGCCGTTCTGTTTACGAACCGATGCAAACAGGGATTACCGCTATTGATGCGATGATTCCGGTGGGAAGAGGACAGCGGGAACTGATTATTGGCGATCGTCAAACAGGTAAAACTGCGATCGCGATCGACACAATCATCAACCAAAAATCGGAAAACGTGATTTGCGTTTACGTGGCGATCGGTCAAAAAGCTTCTACAGTAGCTAACATCGTCAACGTCCTGCAAGAAAAGGGCGCGATGGACTACACAATTGTCGTAGCAGCCAACGCTAGCGACCCCGCAACCCTTCAATACTTAGCACCTTACACTGGTGCTAGCTTAGCCGAGTATTTCATGTACAAAGGCCGGCACACTTTGGTCATTTACGATGACCTTTCCAAGCAAGCACAGGCCTACCGCCAAATGTCCTTGTTGCTGCGCCGTCCTCCAGGTCGTGAAGCTTATCCCGGAGACGTGTTTTACCTGCACTCTCGCTTGCTAGAACGCGCTGCTAAATTGAGCGACGATTTGGGCGAAGGCAGCATGACAGCTTTGCCAATCATTGAAACCCAAGCTGGCGACGTTTCTGCTTACATTCCTACCAACGTAATTTCGATTACCGACGGTCAAATCTTCCTTTCTTCTGACTTGTTTAACTCTGGTTTGCGTCCAGCAGTAAACCCCGGTATTTCGGTATCGCGGGTAGGTTCGGCTGCTCAAACTAAGGCGATGAAAAAAGTAGCCGGTAAGGTGAAATTGGAATTGGCACAGTTTGAAGAACTGGCAGCATTTTCTCAGTTTGCTTCTGACTTGGATAAAGCTACTCAGAATCAATTGGCGCGGGGTCAGCGCTTGCGGGAACTGTTGAAACAGCCGCAAAGTTCGCCTTTGCCAATGAACGAACAAGTGGCGATCATCTATGCTGGTATTAACGGCTACATGGATGACATCCCGGTTGATAAAGTTACCAAGTTTACTGTTGGTTTGCGCGACTATTTGCGGACTAGCAAGCCGAAGTTCGGCGAAATCGTTCAAGGCGGCAAGGCTTTGACTGATGAAGCTGAGAAGTTGCTGAAAGAAGGAATCACTGAATTCAAGCAAAGTTTCCTAGTTTCTGCGTAGACAGAGTTGGAATTTTGAACCGCAGATGAACGCGGATTAACGCAGATAATCTGATGTTCATCTGCGTTCATCTGCGTTTATCTGCGGTTTTAATTAAGAAGATGCGGGCAAGGATGTAAGGAGAAAGTTATGGCAAATCTGAAAACTATTCGCGATCGCATTAAGTCGGTCAAGAACACTAAAAAGATTACAGAAGCAATGCGCTTGGTGGCTGCTGCTAAGGTGCGTCGCGCTCAAGAACAGGTGACGGCTACTCGGCCTTTTGCCGATCGACTCGCAGAAGTATTGTACGGTTTGGCGGAACGGTTGCAGTTTGAAAACCTGGATTTGCCGCTGTTGAAGAAACGTGAAGTTAAAACTGTGGGACTTTTGGTCGTTTCGGGCGATCGGGGTTTGTGCGGCGGCTACAACAACAACATCATCAGATACGCCGAAAATCGCGCCAAGGAAATCAAAGCTGAAGGCTTAGAGTACAAATTCGTGTTAGTAGGACGCAAAGCTACTCAGTATTTCCAGCGCCGCGAACAGCCGATTGATGCTACTTACATGAACTTGGAACAAATTCCGACAGCACCGGAAGCAGCGCTAATTGCTGATGAATTGCTGTCTTTGTTCCTGTCAGGAACTGTGGACAGAGTTGAGCTAATTTACACCAAGTTTGTGTCGCTAATTAGTTCGCGTCCAGTAATTCAAACCTTGCTGCCCCTCGACCCCCAAGGCTTGGAAACTCCCGATGATGAAATCTTCCGCTTGACATCGCAAGGCGGACAGTTTCAAGTATCGCGGGAGAAGGTTACTTCACCTATGAAGAGTTTGCCACGGGACATGATTTTCGAGCAAGATCCGGCGCAAATTCTGGAGGCTCTTTTGCCTTTGTATTTGAACAACCAATTGCTGCGGTCTTTGCAAGAATCTGCTGCTAGCGAGTTGGCTGCACGGATGACGGCGATGAACAATGCTAGTGAGAATGCTAGCGATTTGATCCGTAGTTTGACGCTGACTTATAACAAGGCGCGGCAAGCGGCAATTACCCAGGAAATTCTGGAAGTTTCCGGCGGTGCTGAGGCTTTGAACGGTTAGGTTAGGGTTGACAATTTGTTGATTTTATGCTATGCGTCTGGGGGAACTCAGGCGCTATTTTTTGAGTCGGAACTTACCATTAAAGTAGGCTGCATCGCTGCGGCAATTCCGGGTATTGATAAATATCTTAGGGCGACGCACCCTACCGCGATAATCTAGCGGAAGTCACGATCGCTAAAGAAAAAGTTAGAATAATTTATGAAGGCTTTACCGAAAACTTGGGTAAAAGCCCCGTCCTTCTAGGACGGCTTTATATTTGCTTGGTTTATATATTATCTAGTTGAGATTGCATTCTCAAATCTTCCGGTATTCTACTAAAAGTAGAGTAAAATAATAGTATACCACAGGTAGAATAACCGCCGATACACATAAGACACAAAGCTTAAACGACAGGTCGGAAAACAATAATGGTAAGTGGGTGGCGAAAACCATAAAAACAGCTAGGCTATCTAACAGAAGCCAAAACCAGAAAAGTAAACCTTTAAAAGTTTAATTGTACCGTAGGGCATAGGTCAACAAGAGAATTAATTCTCAAAAGCTTGGGGAGATAACACCCTCTGGAACTAACTAAATTAGGCTTGATATTTGGTTCAATAGAACGGATATTCAGTTTAAATATTGCCGGAAGGATAGGTAGTTTTAAGGTATGTCGATGAACCAAGAATCCCCACGCCTCGATAGCTGGGGAGTGTCAAAGAAGTAGAAGTAAAATTAAAGCGATCGCCCTTATTGCCAATAATGACATTACCCACTAATCTGAGCATTAGTTTTAGCAATGTCGCACCCTCAATGCAATCAAACTCTAGTGGTAATTCTGGAATTCCCCAGCAACTATCGCCCGAAATCGAACAAAAAATCCTCTATGGAGAGCGTCGCCCTGCCAACTCGGATAGGATAGTAGGAGCGCACTCACCCAAAATCAAAACCAGTCCAGATTTTATATTTGCTTCTCTTACCAATAATCCAGATGGTACAACAACAGCTTTCGATCTAATCAAACGATTTCCTGATGGCACTTTTTCGCGGAAAAAGCGGAGGTCTACTTTTGCACCTGACAGTTGGAGTGATGAAAAAATAATCGATGCAACTAAGCAAGTTGCTAGCACCATTGCTGTTAATACGAATACTCAGGGTGCTACCTTGCACAGGCAAACAGTCGATGGAGTAGAGTGGGAAGTAATCAAGGACTTTTTAGGAAACGTGATATCTTCTTACCCTACTGGTGGCATACCAACAACTAATTTTTGACGAGGAGTTACTCAGATGACTTTCGCACAGCTAGATGAATATTTAAACAAAGAATTTTCGCCGGATAATTGGTCAGATCATGCAGTCATATATGCTCTTGAACTGTTGCAAAAACTGACACCTGCTGATTGGGAGGAACTCAAATCTTGTTGGTGCGATCGCCCCCAAGAATGGCAATTGCGCTGCGCCGAAATTATTTCCGATGCTGACTCCCAACAAGCAATTCCGTTGTTGCTAGAAATGCTTGAGACACCGGATGATGAGCTTACCCTCACGGCAGCAGATTCTTTAAGGTCGATCGATGCAGCTAAAGAAAATTTAGATCTGAGTCTTGATGTTTTAAAACGCTTGCAAATTCTTTCTCAAAATAGTCCGATCGCTCAAATTATTGTTAATGAATTGCTGAAAAAATTGCCAGTGAGATTGTGAATGCAAACAGTAATTGCTACTTCATGCCGATCGCCTATTTGATTATGACTCAATCTCCTACTACAATATCGATCGATCGCATCCTCGAACAAAATCCTAAATCCGTACTGGCTTGGGTGAAAAATACATTATCGGCTCAAACCACCGTACCGCAAGACTTTAACTGGCTGTTGTTAGCCGATGTTTCGTCTGAATCGGCTCGAAAAGGTGAAAATAATGCGGGTTTATTCGATCGCACTTGGGCAGAAGTAGCAACCGCAATTTACGATCGACTGGCTGAAGCCGCGGAACAGAAAAAACCCGGTAGCGGGGAGTCGGTGAGGATTTCTTCAATGATGTTGCGGGCTGGGGCGATCGCAAAATACGGAATAGTTCCCAACGATTCAGTTCTGGATGTGAACTTAATCCTACAGTGGTTTTGGGATAATATCAAAGAATCGCGGGAAAATGTAGAACAAAAGGCTGCTAATTGGAAAACGCTACCAATTGCAGAAATACGAGAGTTAAGACAGCTTAAAAATCGGTTAAAAGTTATCGCTGCACTCGCGAATAGTGATAAGTATGTTGTGGATGAGGAACTCAAAGCTTGGCTTTCGTTACCAGAGAAACTGCCGTAACGAGGTGAGTCTGTTTAATCTAACAGAAAGCCTGGTTTGATATTAGACTTTGTTCGCGCGATCGTCTAACCACCGCTGAAATGACTTCTGACTTTCTCCAGACGGTTTACCGAGAATGATATTTTTGACACTAATATCTTCGTCAAGTTCGGGCCAGTGCATTCCCTCATTCTCACCAATAAATCGCCAATTATCGCGATCGCCCGGTGTACCGTGTAACAGCCGAGGATACCACGCTAAAGGTACAGAAATAGTACGACCATCAGATAGATCGACTGTCAGCGCATCATCTGTAATGACTACCTGTTGCGCTTTGGGGATTTCTAGCAATTCAACCATTACTGATGTCAAAAGCTTACTTCTCTATCTTAGCTTGGGCGATCGCCACCATCTCGACTTTGTAGCTAAATATACATTTACAATTTAGATTGCAGAAAGCTGAGCTTGTAATGTATCATACTCAAAAGTGCTTTGAGTCGATCGCCAGCGATATCACTATGAGTAACCTTTCAAACACTCCAGGTGGAAGCGGTCTCCCAGATCGTTTCAGAAATGTGGGAGATCAAATCCAGCAATACTTCGATTTTGCCGAAACAGATCCCGATCGGGCTGTTCCTTTTTTCGTGGACATCTTGGAAACTCAAGGATCGCTAACGACGCGGGCTCTGGCGCTGCAAGGCTTAGGCGAGGCTGCAAAACACTATCACGTCAAGCAGGCTCTAGCTGACTGGGAAGTGCTGAAAGATATCGCCAAGGAAGTCAAGGGGAAGGGGGAAGTTAGCAGCGATTTGACTCGATGGGCGGCGGCGAAGGCCCTGGAAGACATTGGATATTCTCTGAAGGATTTACAACATTTAGAAGGGGGCGGTTTTACAGAATCTCTCGATCGCATTCGTCGGGAAATTCGCGATCGTAAGCTGGTGGAAATTAACAGAATTCAGCGCCTAAACACCAGACGGGAAACAACGGCAGAATATGAGAGAAACCTAGAATTTTGGGTGTACGGGCCCGTTGAGGAGTTATTCGCTGGTAACGATCACTCTCCGAATTATCAGGAGTTAGTAAAAGATGTCATTCGCGAGTTACACGGGCGAGGGGTGTATTTGGGATTGATATCAACCAATCTACTGGTACAGGCGGAGGCGCTACTTCAAGCTAGGCCTATTTTTGAAGAATCTGCTGAGATTGAGAATTTTCTCTATCCGTTTTTGGAAGATTTTTTGCATAACCCCAACCAGGAAATATCATTTAGAATTAATGCTGCGGAGATTATCCATACAGCAAGGGATTTAAACAGAAGGCTGAAAACTTTGAGCAAGTTGTTGTTGGAAGAGAAAAATCCAAAATTGCAAGAAGTGGTGCTGCGCCAAGCTCAGTCATTATTTAAACAATCTGCTGAGATTGAGAAATTTCTCTATGAGCCTCTGGAAGAGTTTTTGGGTAATAGTAATCATGAAGTGAGTTTGAGAATAGCTGCGGCGCACATTATCAATACAGCGAGTGATTTAAGCAGAAAGCTGAAAAATTTGATGATGTTGCTGTTGGAAGATACAGAGTTGCGGAATCTAGCGGTGAGGCTGTTGACTCCCTACAAGCAGGAGTTAGCGAGAGTAGATGGTGATGCTCATACCATATTAGATGCTTTGGTTTTTAATTATACTTTGAAAACTTGGCAAAAGCCTGAATTACAAGAATCAACGATTTCACAACTAGAAAATTATCTGTAATTGCTCAACTAGGGGAAAAAAGGGAGCCATCAATAGAGAGAGCTTGTTGAATAGATTGATAAGCAGTTAAACCC
>Ga0163148_10006998_pt1 | contig 10748 bp, 7 predicted proteins | sample OliLakLV19MP7P2_FD_148606 | JGI IMG/M metagenome (GOLD analysis project Ga0163148, IMG submission 148606) | Freshwater microbial mat bacterial communities from Lake Vanda, McMurdo Dry Valleys, Antarctica- Oligotrophic Lake LV.19.MP7.P2 | ecosystem: Environmental > Aquatic > Freshwater > Lake >... | reverse complement strand
GCGAATAATTTTACGTAATTCATACGCAAAATCCTCTCCCCGAATGGTGTCGTTTTGGGGGAGATTTTTCTTTGGAAAACCAGAAGAATATTGATTGTTACCCAATATAAACACCTACCTTCAACACGTAAAAAGCCCGCCAGGCAACAATTCCAGCGGGCTTTTAAAATCAACATATATGGGTAACAAATATACTTTAAATTAAAAGTACATTGACCCGAAAGGGTCTTTTATTACCACACCTCCACTTTAATTTCAATTAGCACGAAAAATATTTTTATTAACACTATTGAAACCCTTTATTAGTAAGGGTATTATTTACTCTCTGAATCGCTGACAAATCCTGTTAGCCTTTCCCGATTTATACGCCTAATCCTATTAATTAATCAACGGAAAAGGTATTGATAAAGCATGGATAAAGTATGAGCATAATTAAATGGAAACAAATTCAATTAAATAAAAGGAGAGGGGCTTAAATTACATACAAAGTGAGTACCAGATTTAATGTGCGTCATTAGGTGCGTCCTATTTAGCAAGTATCTAAGAGTGTTTACAGGTAAGGGTTTCAGCAAAGAATACAAATCCCTAACTCTCCGCCAGATAGTATATCAAACAATAGTAAATCCTTGCAAACTCAATGTTTTCAAGGCTTTTTTGTTTGAGGACATACACCAAAACTCACATTAAAACTCAAATAAATGGTGGGTGATTCGGTGAGTAAGTATTCCTGAAAAAGTTACTCACCACAAATGGCGTAAAACATTATTTTTCAAGATTTTCAGGCGATGAACATCTTGTTTCGCCTAAGCTGCAATGTTAATTTTGTTTCACTTTTAATGATTAAATCATAAAGACAAATTTTAGCGTGCTTTTCTATGTAAAAAAGCAAAAGAATTACACATCGGGAGATGCCCCCATTTATCTGCGAATAACGGTTGACGGTAAGCGTTCGGAGATAACTACCAACCGGGAATGTATTCCCGAAAAATGGAATAGTAAATCTGGAAGACTTATTGGCAGTAAGGAAGAAGTTAAAAGCTTCAACGCTTTCCTTAATAATCTGCAGACCAAGGTTTATGAAGCTCATCGTTACCTTTCCGAAAATGAAAAACTGATTACAGCCGAAACACTAAAGAACCGAATGCTTAGAAAAGCACAAACGGCCCATATGCTTATTGACATATTTAAAGATCATAATAGTAAGATGGCCGCTTTGGTAGGTAAAGATTTTGCCGAGGGAACTTTGGAAAGATATAAAACCTCTTTGAGCCATACAGAGGAATTTCTACATTCCCGATACAATAGTTCAGATATTGATATAAGGAAGATTGATCACTCGTTTATTGCTGAATATGATTTCTTTTTAAGAAGCACTTACAACTGTGCTAACAATACCGCAGTTAAATACATAAGTAACTTCGGCAAAATAATCCGGATATGTCTATCGAATGGCTGGATTACAGTCGATCCTTTTGCAAACTTTAAGGGAAAAATTAAAACAGTAGCTGGGGTTTATCTTTCTAAAGATGAAATGCAGCGGATGGCTGATAAAAGATTTGAAATTGATCGTTTGGGTCAGGTTCGGGATGTATTTTTATTCTGTTGCTTTACCGGACTGGCTTATGTTGACGTCAAAAAACTAAAGACTTCCCAGATAACAAAAGGCTTACACGGTGAGCAATGGATTTTTATTAACCTTCAGAAAACTGATGGAAGGTCTGCTATCCCGCTATTACCTGCCGCAGTCAAACTAATCCAAAAATATAGCAACCACCCGCTTTGTGTAAACAAGTGTATGCCTTTACCTGTGCCAAGTAACCAAAAAATGAATGGATATTTTAAAGAGATAGCGGCTATATGTGGTATAAATAAAATGCTGACTTCGCATATTGCCCGCCACACATTTGCTACAACCGTTACATTAAGTAATGGCGTGCCAATAGAAACTGTTTCTAAAATGCCTGGACACTCTTCCATCAGACAAACGCAGCAATACGCAAAGATTCTGGATTTAAAGGTGAGCGAAGAAATGAAGTTGCTAAAGCAAAAGTTGACACACTGTGTTGCTCATTAGTTTTCTGTTGCAGTGTTGTAAGCTAATTTAATTCTGCATAATTCATCCTTGTCTTTACAAAATGTTTCCGCACTTCATTCTCGTCCTTTTTCATAATCATTTTGTTTATCTGTTTTAAATTTCTTTTCATGGCTTTCACAATCCCTGAGCGACTTCGGAGCAGAGGGCAAGATTTCAAACGTGGCCACGTTTGTACAACTTGCCATGTGCAAGACCTGGCACATTACGTCTTTATAAAGCTGTAATACTTTGGGATTCTGAAATGTGAAAGATAGGAGAGGAGGCTTGAGTCGATTGCCAAATTGTTGGCCGAGATGTTTATGAGAGAAACATCTGCAAAGGCGAAACAAAAGACCATGCTTTTGTAAATAGATTTTTTTACACTCATCACCATTCATTTTCACTTTAAAATCCTTACCCTGTTTAAAATCAAAATTTATACCAGTTATAGATAATATTACCCTAATTTTTAGCCCTTTCAATAAAAAAGTTTGAAAAAAACAGGAATTCATTTATCATTGTGTTATGAGAGATGCGCTAAAAAACCTTTTCAGCAACCAGGTTATTTTGGAAGATAACAGCCAGTTTTATTATACGATAAAGCCCTATGAATTGACCAATGCGCTGGGCAATATTATAGCTCTTTTACAGGAATATAATTTTACAAAAAAGGATGATAATACAGGTCAGTTTTCCTGCACATTATACAAGACAAAAGAAGGGAATTGGTATGATTTTGAAGATTCAAAAATCGTTGCTGAAAAAGGTGTTTTAAGAATGCTTAAATCTGCTGTTGATGCAAAAGAAAATGGCAAAGTTTTAAATTAAATATTGGCTACCTTTTTCTGCCTTGAAATGCGATTTGCTATGTCGGGGTTTTTCAAGTTACTTTTGATTTATAATCTTCGAGTTAAAAGTACGACGATACTCACTTGGCATCATCTGTGTTATTTTTTTAAATTGTTTTATAAAGTTTGGCGTATTGGTAAAGCCCGATTCGAAAGATGAAGTCTTTACGTCGTAGTTACCGGATCTTAATAATTTACAGGCATTGTCAATCCTAACTTCGGTTAAATATTCATGGTAGGTCTTCCTGGTATGGCCTTTAAAAAACCGGCAAAACGCCGTTGGAGAAAGAAACGCCAGCGCTGCTACATAATCTAAAGAAATTGGATCCCGAAAATTATCCAATGTATATTGATACACATTTTTAATCCTGGTGAGTGTTTCGTTGTCAAGATTGGCAGAGTTGTCAATTTTATTAATAAAAGAATATTCTTCAGACTTTGCCAACGTATCAAGGATAGAAAGCAGATCAAGTAAAGCAGCTAACCCCTTTTTTTTACTGATTTTTAATAGCTTTTTGCAAACATCCAGGCGGGTACTTCCAAAGAATCGAAGACCTTTAGCGGAACGGTTTATTAATTTGCCAATATGGTCTAATTCCTTATGAGTAAAAAAGGTACTTCCCAAAAAATCTTTTCGAAATTGTATCACAATTGCCTCTGGTGTTTCGGCTGGATAAGTTTCATAAAAACTTTCATCTTTTAAACGGGTGTGTGGTACATTTTCACCATAAAGCAGCAGTTCGCCTTCTTCTATGGTTTCTATACTATTCCCAATATAGTCAGTGCCTTTGCCCCTGATGCTGTAAAGCAACTCTATCTCTGGATGAAAATGAAACGGTGTCTCCAAAGCCCTGTCAATTTTAATGTTGAAAGAACTTTTAACAGGATAATCAATTAAAAGAAATTTTGCTTTAAAAGACATGTTGTAGTATTTAATGAATGATCTTTATTAGCTGTAAACTTTAGTAAATATTTCCTAAAGAGTTGCTAATAACCTATACACAATTGGCAATTTATATAAACTATGGTAAAATCTAACTACATAAATTTGACATTACAAATTAACGTTTAATTTACGATTTGCATATATTAACATAGCCATGCCAGTAACTGTTTGCCACCATGAAATGTCAATACGTCTTATCCAAAAAATTTCGGCTATTGACATCATAAAGCATCAGGAAAGATGGTTCTCCGGATAAATAAAATTTACAGAAACCGTTTTGGGCGGTACGTTTGCGCCTGAAATAAAGGAATTGTATCGCACTCCTAATATTATTAATAACTACTGAAAATAAGAGATCAAAAATGCCAATAGTAAATAAGTGCTGACAGGAGAATTCATTTAACTAATATTAATGGCTACAACAAGTACTTAAGAACAATTACTCAAGGCGTCATTTAATTTTTTAATAACCTGGTTGAAAAATTCTTATTTTAGTGTATTAATTTTTATTTTCTTAGATTAACCTTTTTGCCATAACTACTTTGCTTGATATAAATTCACATACAGAAAAGGAGCTGTTGCGTCTTGCAGCAGATGGAGATGAAGCTGCCTTCATCGAAATTTTTAATTTATACAAGAATAAATTGTATAGCTTTTTGTTAAGGATAACAAAGTCTGAAGAACAATCGTTGGATTTTGTGCAGGATGTATTTATGAAACTTTGGATTAACAGAGGCAACCTATCTTCCATTGATAATTTAAGTAGCTATATTTTTCGTGCGGCTCAAAACCGGGCTATTAATTGCTTTAAACGCAGCATGACGGAGTATTGCATCCTTAAAAAAAATCCAGTTGCTCTCATGGCCGATGACTCAATAGAGGCAAATCTGGAATATAAATTATTGCAAATAAAATTGAATGAAGTGGTTAAAAAACTACCTCCTCAACAACGTTTAGTGTATATGTTGAGCAGGGAGCAAGGACTTAAGCATGAGGAAATTGCAATTAAGCTAAACCTATCTATCAGTACTGTAAAAAACCATATGGTACAAGCTTTAAAAACCATCAAAGAATTTTTAAGGAATAATATGGAACTAGATGAAGTGTTATTATTGATTGCATGCTGTTGCATTTTTATCTAATTGTTTTGCAGGTTTAACCATTAATTATTGTTTGCCTGCTCATGCCACTACCCATTTATCAAGCTTACTCACAAAGCTTAATTTTTCTTTACAGCCCATCTTTTTCTGATTTCAAAAATATTTTATTTTTAACTAGTCCTTAATCATTCACTAATTGTCTTCTACAATAGTTGTGATGAAATTTATAATTATTTTTTTTAATTGTAAATGTGTGCTGCTATAACATTTTAATTAACGATTGCTTATGTTGCCTGAAAGATTACAAATTTTGATGGAACTTTATTTTGATAAATCGATCAATGAAGTTGAACTGCATGAACTTTCGCAATGGGTAACCATACATGCTAATGATGAAACACTATTGCAGTTATTAGAACAGCAATGGCACAAACAGCAGGCATTGCATACACTCTCAGATGCAGAATCAGAAAGAATAATTGCTGCTATTATAACACCTTCATCTTCTAATCAAATTACCCAGTCCGGCGATAATGTACTATCAATAAATACCAGGGTTATCTGGTTAAAAAGGCTAGCGGTTGCTGCATCGGTACTCATCATTTTTTCAATAGGATATTTTAATCTAAAGCCATCCAATATCTCCCCTTCAACAAATAGTATTGTAGCTGTTCCCGTAAATAAAAGTGATATACCACCAGGTGGCCAAAAAGCCCTCCTTACCCTATCCGACGGATCTCAGATAGTTTTAGACAGTGCATCCAATGGACTACTTAGCCAACAGGGCGGTACAAAAGTAATTAAGCTGGCTAATGGACAGTTGCAATATGCAGCCAATACCCTCGGTAGCACCGAAACGGTTTATAATACCATGAGTACACCACCCGGAGGCCAGTATCAATTAACCCTGCCCGATGGAAGTAAAGTTTGGTTAAATGCTTCCTCCTCCATTCATTACCCTACTGCCTTTTTAGAAAAGGAAAGAAGGGTAACAATAACGGGTGAAGCTTATTTTGAAATTGCTAAAAATGCAAATAAACCCTTTATCGTTAAAATTTATAATGGCGCAGAAGTAAAGGTATTGGGTACGCACTTTAATATAAAAACATATACCGATGAGGATGAAATAAAAACAACTTTACTGGAAGGTTCAATCAATATTTACAATGGGTTAAAAAATAATTTATTATTACCAGGCAACCAGGCTAAAATTGATAAAAGCGGTGCCATCAAAGTGCAGGCGGATGCAGACCTGGAAGAGGCAGTTGCCTGGAAAAACGGCAACTTTCAATTTAATAGTGCTGATGTAGCTGCTGTACTACGGCAGGCGGCAAGATGGTACAATATTGAAGTAGTTTATGCAGGCAAACCATCCACAGAAAATAGGTTTACAGGAAAAATACCAATGGCGGTTAACTTATCCAGACTTTTAAAATGGTTGGAATATAGTGATGTCCATTTTAAATTGGAAGGAAAAAAACTTATAGTAACACCCTAAAAATAATACCAGAGAAAACTAAAAATAAAATACAACAACCCTTAAATAAAAACCGGAAGTGCTGAAGACACCCCCGGTAGCGTTTAAGTCAGTTAAATTTTTACAATCGGTCCAGACTGTTTATTTAAAAACTTAAAAATCAAAAGTATGCAAAAAAAAGAACTTCTTGTCCATCGGGGAATTGGACTCCACCAAAAAATGTTAATGATGAAACTTACCGCTTTTCTTTTATTCGTCAGCTTTCTGCAGGTAAGTGCAGGAGGTTATTCTCAAAGTATAAGTATATCCTTAAAGAAGGCTACTATTGAAAAGGTTTTTCAGGAGATTGAAAAGCAAAGTGAGTATCGTTTTTTTTACAACGAAAAACTATTAAAAAATTCCAGAAAAATTACGTTGGATATCAGGAATAGTTCATTGAAAAACATACTTGATATATGTTTTAAAGATCAGCCATTTTCTTATGTAATTGACGAAAAGCAAATTATAATAAAACAAAAAGAGCCTGGCGTGGCAATAGAAGTTGTTAACATAAACCCTGTTCTGATAACAGCGGTAGAGGTAAGGGGTAAGATAGCCAACGAAACCGGCGTTCCACTCAGTGGTGCCACTGTTACAGAAAAAGGAACCCGTAACGCCACTTCATCCAATGCCGAGGGAAACTTTACTATCCAGGTAGCCGATGCAAAAGCGGTATTAGTAATTTCTTATGTAGGATACAATAGTATGGAAGTAGCAACAGCTGGTAAAAATGATTTAATCGTCACCCTTTCTTTATTGACTGGAAGTTTAAATGATATTGTGGTTGTTGGTTATGGAACACAATCGAGAAAAGATGTATCAAGTGCTATCGGTTCTCTCAAAGGTTCTGATATTAAAGCAATGGCCGTAACTGGTGCAGACCAGGCAATACAGGGCAAACTGGCGGGGGTAAATGTAACATCCAACGATGGTACCCCTGGTGGCTCTACCAAAATAACCATTCGGGGTATCGGAAGTTTGAATAACACCAATCCGTTGTATGTTATTGACGGAGTTATGTCTAAGCAGGGGCTAACCAATATTGTCGCCAATGATATTGAATCAATTGATGTATTAAAGGATGCTTCTGCTGCAGCAATTTATGGTTTGCAAGGTGCAAATGGTGTTGTAATTGTTACTACCAAGCGGGGTAAAAAAGGCAAATCGAGGCTAACGTTTGATGCTTATAGTGGCAACTCAAATGTTGGAAGAGAAATCGAAATGGTATCACCTCAGCAATATGCTGAGTGGAATAATGAATCCGCTAATCTTACCAACGCCTTTCGTACAGCAAATGGTCGTAGCGATCTTATTCCGCTTAATCCAGATTGGAGCAACCCTGCTTCATTAACAAAGGGTACCAACTGGCAGGATGAAATTTTTAGATCAGCAAAAATGTCTGATTTTCAGTTGGGCATATCCGGTGCCGACGAAAAAGTAAATTACGCTCTTTCGCTTGGATACAGGGATCAGCAGGGGCTTATACCAACGTCTGAGTATAAAAGATTGAATTCCCGTTTTAATATTGATTATAAGGCCACCAGTTTTTTGAAAGTTGGCGCCAGCATCTCTTATACAGGAAGTAGAACAAGAGGTGTAGCTAATAATAATTTGGGTGGAGGTGTAGTACAATACACCATGTTGTATTCTCCATTGCTGCCGGTTTTTCAACCCGGCTATCCTGGTAGATATTCAACCATACCTTCCGAATCCCTTGCCTCTAATAATAAGTTTTGGTATGCTTTTGTGCCAAATCCTTTTAGCGTATTCTCATACACTGATGCTAAAAATGATGTTACCAATTTATATGCAAGTGCATATGCCGAAGCAAAACTTCCTTATGGATTTAGTGCAAAATCTCAGATTGGATTGTATACCTACAATGGTGCAAGTTATAGCTGGTCAAAATCTGCTGAAACGCCTTGGGACCCAACTGGTGCAAACAGGGGACAGGCTGTAAACGGCATAGGTGTTGGAAATTATAAAGGCTATGGTTACAATTGGGATAATACGATGAATTTTGCCAGGAAATTTGGCGATCATAATATAAACGTAACTGCTGGCATTTCAGCTCAGCTTGAAAATAATTATAATGGATCGTATGTAGGACAATCTAATTTTATAAATGAAGCAGTACCCTACCTGGGCTATGGAGCTCCTTCAACCACAGTGGTAGGCCCTACGTCAATTTCTGAAGTTACTTTATATGGTGTTTTGGGAAGGCTTATTTATGGGTATAAAGACAAATATCTTATAACAGCCAACGTAAGGCGTGATCAATCATCACGTTTTTCTGAGGAATTAAGAACGGCTGTGTTTCCATCCGCATCTATAGCATGGCGGGTTTCTGAGGAGAAATTTGCCAAATCAATTTCATTTATTTCAGACTTGAAATTAAGGGCAGGCTGGGGTAAAATTGGTAATCAAAATGGTATACCTGCTTATCCAACTTACAATCTGTTAGGTTCTGGTCAGGACTATAGCTTAAATAATGTATTGGTTTCTGGCGTTGCTACCACAGGTCTGGGAAATAAAAGTATTGCATGGGAAAGTACGGTTTCAACTAACATTGGGGTAGACTTTACGGTTTTAAATAAAAGCCTTACGTTTACTGCAGATTATTATATTAAAGATAACAGTCAAATTCTTTTGCAACTTCCAATTGTTGCAACCGGCGGGGTGGGTATCTACCCAACAAGTGTTCCAGGTCCGGCACAAAATGTTGGTAGAATTAGAAATTCCGGATTTGAATTAACAGCTACTTATACAAAAAAGTTGGGTGAATTTGATTTCTCTGTTTCAGGAAACGGCACATGGAATAAAAATGAAATTCTTGATTTAGGCGGTTCTAAATATTTATTACCTCCAAATATTATTAACCAGTTAGGTAATTTTGTTAGCCGCTTTGCAGTTGGTCATTCAATAGGTGAGTTTTATGGTTTTAAAACAGAGGGTATCTTTCAAAATCAAACTGAAGTAGATGCAGCAAACGCAAAGGCCAAAGTTGCAGGAAAGGATTATTTTCAGGAGAAATTTACTGCGCCCGGTGATTACAAATTTAAAGATGTTAACAATGATGGCTTCATCAATAATGAGGACCGTACATTTATTGGCAATCCAAATCCTTCATTCTCTTATGGTTTAACGCTCAATGGAGCTTACAAAGGCTTTGATTTTACGGCATTTTTTCAAGGGGTAGCTAATGTAGATGTTTTTAACGCACTTGCATACCGTACAGAAGCAAGTTACTTTCAACCTTTCAACCGTACTAAACGTGCTTTTGAAGAAAGATGGACAGGCGAGGGAACCAGTAATACTTATCCACGTATTATTTATGATGATCCCAATAATAATACCCGGATATCTTCCCGCTATATTGAAAGCGGAAGTTATATGCGGATGAGAAATATTCAATTAGGATACTCTCTTCCTAAATCTCTCATCGCTAAAATGAAAATAGAAAATTTACGCTTCTACATTGCTGGTCAAAATTTACTAACATTTACACGCTATCGTGGATTAGACCCTGAAATGGGTGTTGGCCAAAGTGAAGGCAATAGCGATACCAACTACGATTTAGGGATTGACAGAGGAATGTACCCACAACCTAAAACGGTAATGCTTGGGTTAAACTTAACGTTCTAAAACATTGATAACAAAACTAAAAATAAATAGTTATGGATTTAAAAAATTTAAAATCAGGCATTAAAATACTAGTGTTATTTCTGATGCTTAGCTGTAACAAGACATATCTTGACAAAGCGCCCATTACTGACTATAATCCCAATGGATATTATTCAACAACTGCTGCCGCCAAACAGGGTCTGTATGGTGTGTACGATATGTTACAAAAAGATGGTACTTATAACCGTTACTTGTGGTCCGCAGTTCATGGACGATCCGATGATGGAAACGAAGCCGCTGGAGACTCGTACGATAGGCTAAGGGACTTTTCAGATGATGAATCTACTCCTGCGCACAATGAAGGCTGGATAATGCACTTTCAAGGTATTACCAGGGCCAACTCATTAATAAGTGGCCTTGAAGCAAGTACCACAGTTCCCGATGCGGATAAGGTTAGAATTATTGGTGAAACAAAATTTCTGCGTGCATTGTATTATTTTAATTTAGTAAATATTTTTGGAGGTGTGCCAATAATTACTAAACCACTTTCACCAGTAGAAGCAAATGTTCCAAGAAATTCTATTGAAGAAGTTTATAAAAAAATTGAAACTGACCTGGTCGCTGCTATAGCCGCTTTACA
>Ga0163148_10006988_pt1 | contig 10768 bp, 6 predicted proteins | sample OliLakLV19MP7P2_FD_148606 | JGI IMG/M metagenome (GOLD analysis project Ga0163148, IMG submission 148606) | Freshwater microbial mat bacterial communities from Lake Vanda, McMurdo Dry Valleys, Antarctica- Oligotrophic Lake LV.19.MP7.P2 | ecosystem: Environmental > Aquatic > Freshwater > Lake >... | reverse complement strand
CAAGGGGAAAAGTAGATGCAGCTCGGTATTGGTACGTTCAAGCCTTGGAAATTCAGCCAGATTTTGCTGAAATTCATGCGAATTTAGGCAGCATTTATGCTCATCACAAACAGTGGCAAAACTCAATTGCTTGTTATCAAAAAGCAATTGAAATTAAACCGGATTTAGTAGTGGCTTACCGGAATTTAGCCAAGGTCTTTTTGCAGTCTGGCCAGCCGCAAGTAGGGGCAGAATACTGGTATGAAGCTCTCACTTTAGATATCAATTGGGCAACGGCTGAGGAACACTTTACTCTGGGCAATACTTTGCTCGAACATGGCAAGTTGGAGAAGGCAATTTCCTGTTACCAGCGGGCGATTCAGTTGCAGCCGAGTTATGCGGATGCCTATCACAATTTAGGGGAAGTTTTGAGCGTTCAGAAACGGTGGGATGATGCGATCGCATCTTACCAGCAGGCGATCGAACTGAATCCGTATTATGAGGGGTCTCATTACAGTTTGGGGAAAGTTTGGGCTAGTCTCGATCGGCGGGAAGATGCGATCGCCTGTTATCGGACGGCGATCGAATTAAATCCCAGCTTTGCTCAAGCTTATCAAAGTTTGGGGGAAGTTTTAGACAGTCGCGGTGAGTTAGATGAGGCGATCGGGTGTTATGAAAAAACCATTGAATTGAAACCAGATATCTGGGAAATTCACCAAAAATTAGGTGATGCTTTGCAAGAAAAAGGCGAAATTGATGGGGCGATCGACGCTTACAACCGCGCGATTGAACTGGTCAAAAATTAGAAGATTTTCCGGATACTGATTCAAGCAAAAGAATAATAAGTCAAAAGGATTTGACTGTCTTAATTTTTAGCAGGTATAGGGTATGAACAGCGAAACCAATAATATCATAGAATTTCCTCTTAACAACAATCCCGATTCATTGCTCGCGCGCCAACCACTTAACAATTTATTAAATACGCAATCTTTGGCTTTAAAAAGAATATATTCAGAAGGTGACGAACAAGACAGGAAGAAAGGGCGCGATTCCTATAGTATAGTCAATGCTAGCTTCAATTATGCTAAGCCACACTACAGTTTAGGAAAAGCTTTTGCAAAAAAAGGAGAGTGGGATAAGGCTATTTACTCCTATCGCCAAGCCTTATATTTAGATTCTAATTCAGCAGAAATTTACATGAGTTTGGGAGACGCTCTTGTTAAAAAGGGCGAGTTAGATGAAGCGGTAATAATTTATCAAAAAGCTATCGAAATTCAGCCGGATCTGTGGGAAGTTCACCACAATTTGGGGGATCTTTGGCAAGGACAAGGAAGATTGGATGAGGCGGTTGCTGCGTATCGTCTGGCGATCGCCTTTAACCCAGATTTTTCTTGGTCGCACAATAATTTAGGGGATGTGCTGATTAAGCAGGAGATGTGGGAGGAGGCGGTGGAAGCGTATAGAAGTGCGATCGGGCTAAATCCAGGCTTCTATTGGTCTCACTATAACTTGGCGGATGCTTTGGTGCAGTTGGAAAAGTGGGATGAGGCGATCGCAGCTTATCGGTGTGCCATTAATTTAAAGTCGGATCTGCCAAGAGTTCATACAAAGTTAGCGGATGTTCTGCTAAATCAAATTCGCTTGTATTCAGAGGAAGCTATTAATGCGTATCGTCAGGCAGTTCACCTAAACCCTGAGGATGTGGAAATTTATCATAAAGCGCTGAATTTGAAGCCAGATGATGCTGAACTTTATTTCCTCCTAGGAAAAGCGTTAGTGAAGCAAAATCGCCTGGATGCAGGAATTATGTTTTACAAAATGGGGCTTAAAATTCAACCCGATGATGTGCAAGTTTACTGTGAATTAGGGAATGCTTTGGTACACACCCACAAATTGACTCAGGCGATCGCAGCTTTCCGCTGTGCTCTTGATATCGATCCCAACAATTTTTGGTGTTACCACCATTTGGGAGATACTCTTGCCAAACAAGGCAGATTGGATGAAGCAATCGCAACTCTGCGTTTGGGTATTGAGATTAATCCCGGCTTTGATTCTTGTTGGTCTCTCGGTATCTTGGCTAGCATTTTGGATAAAAAAAGTCAGCTAGAGGACGCGATCGTCTGTTATCAAAAAGCCATTGAAATCAATCCTAATTACTCGATATTTCATGAAAAGTTGGGCGATATTCTTGCCAAACAAGGTAAAGTAGCAGAAGCTAGTGCTGTTTACAGCCAATCGATTTAGCTTCAGAAGTCACGAAGAAATTGTCAATATAAACCCACGAATTAGAGGTACATGAAATGATTGAGCAAGAGAATTTAATTCAACATCGCAGCCAAGAATCAGATTCGCTCCGCCAACAAGGAGAACAATTAGCGAAAGAAGGTAAATGGCATGAAGCGATCGAGTGCTATCGCTCTGCCATTCACTTAAATCCAGAGTCAGCGGAAACTTATTACCAATTAGGTGTATCCCTGAAACAACTAACCAATTTGGATGAAGCCGTAACTTATTTCAAAAAGTCTTTGGAAATTCAGCCTAATTTGTCTTGGTCTCATAATTTCTTAGGACAAATATTAGCCATTCAAGGTAAATTAGATGAAGCCATATTTACCTACAAAAATGCGATTAAACTAGGAGTTATATTACCCTGGTTTCATGAACACTTAGGAAATTTATTGCTACAGAAAGGTAAATTAGATGATGCAGTTGATTGTTACCGCTGCGCCATTAAAGTTAACCCAGAATCAGCAGATGTTTATGATTCTCTAGGAGTCATTTTGCAGAAACAGGGCAATTTGACAGAAGCCCTAAATTATTATCAAAAAGCCACTGAAATCCAACCAGAATCCTTAAAATACAGAAAGAATTTTGCAGCAGCTCTCACCACTCAAGGCAAGGTAGAGGATGCAGTGATTGCTTACCGCAATGATATTCCTAGCCATCCAAGTACAGCCTTGAAAAAAATAGTTAAACAGGCTTGGATTGTTGGCAATCAAATCGACCTAAGTGACTGTACTTATGGAATTTGGCATGATGGAAAAAAAGTGTTTTCCCAGCCGAGTAGTTATTACTATTTTTTAGCGGGTATGGTTCGCACTCATCGCATGAGCAGAATCTTAGAAATTGGAACCTATCGGGGTGGCAGTATCATGTCTATGCACCGGGCTGTGGAGGATAAATCAGTTGCCAAACTCGTCACCATAGATATTAATTTATTTGAAGAAGAGAGGCTGAAAAATTTTACCGAAATTGAACGGATTACAGGAGATGCAGTTAGCACACAAGTAATTTCTGAAGTTGTCAAAAAATTTGCTGGAGAGCCTATCGATCTAATTTATATTGATGGCGATCATAAATATGAGAGTACAATCGCTGCTTACGGCATTTACACTACCCTTTTAAAACCCAGGTTTGTAATCTTTGATGACATCACCTTAAATGACAGTATGTTCAGGATGTGGCGGGAGGTTTTGAGGACACAAGGTGAAAGAGTTATCAATGCTGTGGAAGTAGAACCCAGTATTCGTCCAGAACAAACCAATCCAGGTTTTGGTCTAATTCAAATTCGATAAATCGTCAAGTCAACAAGAAATAACCGCTATGAACCAGGAAGCTACTCAAATTTATTTTCAGCAAGGAAACCAACTCATTAAGGAAGGTAAGATTGATGAAGCGATCGCATCTTACCGCAATGCGATCGCCATAGAGCCTAAAGTCGCCCTACTTCATCACCGCCTAGGAGATGCTTTGCTAACCCGAGGTTCCCTTAATGAAGCCGTTGCCAGTCATCGAAAAGCCGTTGAGCTTCAATCGGAAGTATCGTGGTTTTATTACCGCTTGGGGCAAGCTCTAGCTCAACAAGGTAACTTAGATGAGGCGATCGTCAATTTACAAACTGCCATGCAGCTTGAACCCACTCTACCCGGAATTTACGAAAACTTAGGGAATGTATTGCAGCAACAAGGAAAATTTGATGAAGCCTTTACCTGTTACCTCAAAGCAGTTCAAATAGAACCGAATTCAATTCATGAATACTATGATCAATTGTCCTATTCTGACCTCACTATAAACCAATTAGCAGCAGCGATTTCTTGTTTAAAAGAAATATGCCAATCTCGCCACGACGTACCAGTAATATACACTTTATTAGGCAATTTGCTGACAAAAAAAAATCAAATTGATGCCGCAATATCGTATTATTATACTGCCATGTATAAACAAACCCTAGTCTCTCACCCTGACTTAGTTTCAAAGCAATGGAATTTAGAGCAAGTGCGGGGCCCCAACTTTTTGATTATTGGTGGGATGAGGTGTGGTACTACTTCTTTATATGAGTATTTAACCAAACATCCGCAAGTCGTGCCTGCTCTTAAAAAAGAAGTACAGTTTTGGAGTTGGGAGTACGCTAAAGGAATTGATTGGTATTTAGCTCATTTCCCACCCATTCCAGACGGAGCATCTTTTGTAACAGGGGAAGCAACTCCTTGTATGGGTTCTCCTTACTCCTGGGAACGATTATTCGAGTATTTTCCTAAGATTAAACTTATCGTCATCTTGAGAAATCCTATCGATCGTGCCTTGTCTCATTACTACCATCTCCAGAGATGTCTTGGCTGGGATCGTCGAACTTTTGAAGCCGCGATTCAATCAGAGATGCAAATCATTAAATCCATCGAAGATCCTTCCCTTGTGGATCAAACTTTCTTCGACATTGAATACGGCTATCTCTTGTCAGGGCTGTACGTTTGCTTTCTTGAGAAATGGATGAATCTTTTTCCCAGAGAACAGTTTTTAATTTTGAGGAGTGAAGACTTCTACATCGACGCATCCGTCCAGATGGAAAAAGTTTTCAATTTTCTGGATTTACCGGATTATCAGTTAGCTCACTATGAAAAGTATAACTTAGGAGCCTATACATCTATGAGCGAATCCCTACGTCTTAACTTATCTGAGTTTTTCCAACCATACAACCAGAAGTTAGAGGAATATCTTGGTATGAAGTTTGACTGGCACTGATCGCGCGCGATTGGCTATCATCCATCATTTCAATGAATGATAGTGACAGGTATGTCAATGTTCACGAATGAAAATCAATTATCTACGAGTAACAACAATGAATAACCCCTCTCAAAATCTTTCAAAAACCCTAGAAATAGCTGCTACAGAAGCAGTTATGTGGAAGGAGCATACTTATTACGATCAAGCTGAAAGTTGGCTCTCCGAAGATTATCCAGTATTAATTGAACCATTGATTAAAGATTGTGATTTTTCCGTTGTCATTGACTTAGCAGCAGGTCACGGTCGCAATAGTAATTTGTTGAAAAAAAATGCCAACAAAATCATTGTTGTTGATATTCATCAAGAAAATATTGATTTTTGTAAAAAAAGGTTTGCGGGCGATGACACGTTTGAATTTTTGATAAACGATGGCGTCACTCTGAAAGAAATTGCCGATAACTCTGTTACGCTGGTCTACTCATGGGATGCAATGGTACACTTTGACAGCGATGTTGTCCGCAGTTATATTAGCGAGTTTAGCCGAGTTTTGAAACCGGGTGGAAGAGGCTTGTGCCACCATTCTAACTATGATAAAGCACCGGGTGGATGGTTTCAGTATAATCCCCATGCTAGAAACTTTATGACGGCTAATTTATTTGCACACTACTGTGCAAAAGAGGGATTGCAAGTGTTACGTTCTCAGATAATTAATTGGGGGAAAGGTGACAATCTTGTCAAAGATATGGATTGTATGACACTCTTTCAAAAACCTTTAGATTGCTAATAGGATATACTCAGCTATTAAGTAAGTGTAGATAATTAACTTAAAAATAGCTAGGTTTATCAACCGGGTTTCTTTAAGAAACCCGGTTTCTCGGTGTTAATGCGGAGTTGCAGTCACGCGATAGTATTTAGGGGTTGCCGAACAAAAATAGAAGTCAGATTAGATAAGGATCTCAAGCTTTTTTTGACAAAATAAGTGCTTTCGTTATAGCATAAGCGAGGCTCAAAATCCTTGCACCTTCGTGGGAAATCGCTGGGTAAATTTGGGCACCAAGCCACGAACCTACTATTTTTCGAGTTGTGTAGCCTCGGTTATTCGCTCGCTCCGACTTTTTCAGCAAGCCCTATTTATAGCTGTTTTTAAATCGACATCGAACTCGTGCCGCCCGCTCTCAAGCAATCTGAATGTCAACTACTTAAGTTGACACCAATGGGCAGAGCCTAAGTCCCTACCTGATATCTGTACCTTACTCAGTTGAAAAGCGTTGTAATTGGGTAGGTTGGGGTCAGTTGGATTTCACTTAATTCAACCCAACCTACTACGATGAATACCTTTCAAATTGTCTAGTCAAACTTTTTATTAAGCGCTTCTGCTGTGGTTTTCCAAGCCAGAGAGCGGTTTTCATGCCAGTTTTTCTGGAGTTCAAGTTTTCGGAGCCGATCTTGGAACCCCTCTTCAGACTGCCAAAGATGTTCCACTGTTGTGAGCAAGGTATTAAGCTGTCGCTTGCTCCATTTAGATGTGTCTATTTGCAATAAGTATTGACGCAAATAATATCGCTCCATCGGCAAATTTGCTGACTGAATTAATGATTCATATTCCTTGCCGTACATAGAGAGAGGATAAGGATAATAGGCTATTGACTTTTCTGTGGCAACAGCAGCAGCTAATATCTGCCAATTTACAGCTTGTAAGCCTCTGACCTGACAATATCTGAACTCTCTCAAAATCTCGATTGAAAAAAGTGCCGATAAATCCCGATCTTGGTCTAGCTTAAGCAGATTGTATAAAGAATGCTCGACAAAGTTGATAGTTTCAGGAGTTACATCAATCTTTACTTGAGGACATACAACAACTTCAGCTTTGGCTGTCATAGCGGCTCTGACAAATTCTTCAATCATAAAAGGAAGGGCTATACTATCAGCATGAAATGGCAAAAAATATTTGCCCTCAGCTAGCAAAAATAACTCATTATACACTTCGCCCAAACTCGCGTTCGCCTCCATCTTAACAAATTTACATCTGCGTAAAAGTGTCTTTGCTTCAGCTATCAGTTCTGGTATAGGCTGCTCTGCAGATGCTTTATAGAAAACAACAATATCTAGATTATTGTAAGTTTGTGCCTTGAGACTGGCAAGACATTCTAAAAGATGCTTGCCAAGTTGAGAACAAACAACCCCAATCGTTACTCTAGGATTTTCTGAGGCGATCGCACTAGGTTTCATGAAAGCTTGATTCATATGTTCAAGTCTCTGAGAGAGCAGGCGTTGATTGACTTCCTCAAGAAAAGCGCGATCGGGAACGGATGCCTTTTCTGGAACGGCAGAGACAGCTTGAATCATAGCCTTAGCGAGGGAGTAACAATCCCCTGGTTGAAACCATCGCACGCAAGAAGAGCGACGAATCAAGCCCAAGGTTTCTCTAAATCCCCCAGTATCAGAAACGATCAGATCGATCGGTAACTGTCCCATCTCCAAACCTGTATTCGGAAAATTTTCTTGAGCGCTAGTGAGACAGACTATAGGATAGTGTAAATTTCGGATTAATTCAATTGCTTCCTGACTAAACAAATCGGAAAATATTTTGTAGCTAAACTTACTTCCTAGTTCTTGCTCGATGTACTGCTGACTGTTGAGATGTTTCAGGTGCGATAATTGGAGTGTCACCACTTTACCTAAGAAAAAAACCTGAATTTTATCTCTGATAGAGGCATCCAGAAGATGAAGAGCTTCTAAAAACATTAATAACCCTTTTCTTTCTTCCAACCTCCCAAAAAAGACTAGAGTAATTTTCTCCGCGTTAATATTGTTTTTAATAAGAGTTTGTTTGCCCTTATTATTTAAACACCGATTTTGGGCTTCTAAATCCTCTAGAATAGGAAAACAATATGGCAAATGAATTGCATGAGAGGTTTTCCAGCCATAATGGTCTACTTTATCCTTGAGAAAATATGATAAAAATAAAGGTAAATCAGCCATTTCAAAAGAGAGCTGTTCGTAATGACAAGCAGTCCGAAACCAATCAGAATTATCTATAACATACTTGCCATGTGCCTCACTAATCCAATCATGTCCGCTGTGCATGGTCACAGCGGTAACACAATTATTTCCTAGTAACCCTGCTTGTTTAGCCCTGACAGTATGATATCCGAAGCCAAAGAGTTCTGCAAACTCAACATAGACCCGTGCATTTTTATAAGCAGAAACAATGGCTTGCGCGAACACTAGACTCCGAAAACTCTCGTAGTTAAACCAATCATCGTTCTTAAATTTAGATAGGATTAATTTGTGGATTGGCTGTAACTGCAAAACTTCTTCAACCTCACCTGTGGAGAAGATATGCTTCAGTGCAGCTATCTTAGACTCGCCGCAGAACTTTTTCTCACTTCGACAAAGAATCAGAATAATATACCAACCTTCTGAGGCAAGTTTTTGGCTTAAAGTTGTATAGTAAGTCCCAATCCCCCCATTTTTACCTATTCCTTCGTATTCAGAAGTAACAAGAACAGCTACTTGCTTAGCAGATAGGTCAAATTCTTCAATACAATCATTTTGAAAACTAACTTCAAATCCCATTTGATAGAGGGTTTGCCAATTCGATACTTTTTCCATATTCTTAAATCTTGTTGAAGTAACTAAGTGTTGATCTTCTCTAAATATTAGGTTTAATTATGCCCAAACAGGTGTTTGAGCGATCGCCTGTTTATACTCCCAAGCAAATCCTACCGAGTCGCCACTCCCATTCAGACAAATTATTCAAGGATTCAGGATCGAAGTATTCGCCCTTACCCCTAGAAAAATTCTCAAAATTTGCTAACCAGTTTAGAACCGTCTCGGTTGGCAAAAATGGCGTGTACTTCAAGGATTTCTCTAAATACAAAGCCATTTCACCACTATCTCCCTGACGGTAACTACACCAAGCATCCCATACTAGAGAACCATAATGAACTCGGTTTTCTAACTGCTGTATGCTTTTTGATACGTTTTGTATCTCAGGCTCGGCGGACAATGCCTGTTTGATGACTTCTAGATACTTTCTTAACATCCGCTCTTCGGTAAACATTTTTGTTGCCCTTTGTTGACAAGCCTGCCCCCTTTCTAGTAGTGTTTCTTTGTTGAGAACCCAAGCTAAAAGCGTATTAGCTAATTCTTTCGCTGTCCCCTCTGGATCGACATTAGGATCTGGTAACAATTTTCCTGTATTGCCCAATTGCTCTGGAATACCGCTGACTGCCGAAGCAATGACGATCAATCCTTTTGCCATAGCTTCCATAATACATAGAGGCATCCCTTCTACTTTTGAAGGTAAAATAAAAACATCGCTGGCATCGAGTAAATCGGGAATATCCCAACGTCGTCCCAAAAAATTGACGTGTTCTGTTAAACCTAGTTCCTCGACAGATGCTTTCAGTTCCGCTTCACAATTGTAATAGTCTCCTTCACCAGTTCCTGCCCATACAAAATAAATTTGATCCCAAATAGGACTTTCTTTTAACAATTTAATAGCTTCTATTTGATATTCATATCCTTTGATTTTTGAAAGTCGCGCTGCCGTGAAGCAAACCACAGCGTCTTCAGGAATTTTCCACTCCTGACGAAGTTTTTGACGCACTGATAAAACAGGAGTATCAAAATACTGCGGTGGTCTACCGTAGTGAATTACTCGCCCTGTTTCTGCAGGAAACTGAAAAATATCATGCAAAATGTTTAAATTATTCTGAGAAACAGCAATAACAGCTTTGGCTTGAGTGTAATGATAGGACATTACGTCTATGTAAGGAACTCCATCTTCAAAAGCAAAATCTCTCGGAAATGGTTCAACGACTCCTAACACACTAATGTAGGGTATGGCTAGATCGATCGCAGCCTGTTTAGCGGCAAAATTAGCTAGAGGCCAACCGTCACTAAAAATAACTAAATCTGGTTTGGTAGTTGAAAAAATTTGCTTGGGTTGCTGAATATCTTTAAGAACTCGTGCAAAATCAGTAGTTAGATTAAAGTTAAGCCAGAACTGCTTAATTCCTAGTTCCTTTTGTTGGCGGACTAAAAGATTAGATTGTTTCATTTGCACAGAGGTGACTGTGTAGCCTGCACTGACTAACCCGCAGAGTATCGAGTGATTGTATTGCTGAACTCCTCCTTCCGGTGGATTGTCTGTGTATAGTAAAATATGCTGAGTCATATCTGCTGAGTTTAAATAATGTTGCGGGTTAACCTTAAGGTTCATTACCTCATACCAGACATGGGAACGGCGACCCGGAAAATACTATTTAATTCTCAAATTTAAAAGAGCGATCGGCCTGAAACCGGAAGGACGCGATCGCCATTTTCCCCTCTCTACAACAATTCCCAACTTACATCCTTGCCATATTTAACCCGGATCTGACAGCAAACCCCCGAAACAATAACCATCAAGAGCTGACAGCCAGTTCCACAACTGTGAATACAGGATTTTACCGGCAGTTAACTGGCACAGAACGCAACATCCGCAATTACTGTTTAAGGAAGGAATTAGATATGCAACAGGATGGCATTACCGTATGGTTCACGGGTTTAAGCGGTGCAGGTAAAACTACAATCGCAGCTGAACTGGCTAAAGTTTTACGGCGGCAGGGACACAAAGTAGAAGTTTTAGATGGCGATATCGTCCGCAAAAGTCTCACTAGAGATTTAGGTTACAGTAGAGCCGATCGCGATGAAAATATCCGCCGCATTGGCTTTGTCGCCGATCTTTTGACCAGGAACGGTGTAATTGTTTTGGTTTCAGTCATCTCGCCCTATCGCG
>Ga0163148_10006984_pt1 | contig 10773 bp, 14 predicted proteins | sample OliLakLV19MP7P2_FD_148606 | JGI IMG/M metagenome (GOLD analysis project Ga0163148, IMG submission 148606) | Freshwater microbial mat bacterial communities from Lake Vanda, McMurdo Dry Valleys, Antarctica- Oligotrophic Lake LV.19.MP7.P2 | ecosystem: Environmental > Aquatic > Freshwater > Lake >... | reverse complement strand
CGATAAATTATCCTGAATTACATCATTACAAAAAGCATGAAACGTGTAGATGTTTACCTTGTAGGCATCGGCTCCAATAAATTGTTGCAACCGTTTACGCATGGCAATAGTGCCGGCATCTGTGTAGGTTAAACAAAGAATATTTTCCGGCAGCGCATCCGTATCCAATAAAATTTTACCAATTCTGGCCGCCAGTATTTGTGTTTTTCCCGTTCCGGGACCTGCAATTACCATTACCGGGCCTTCAATGGTATCCACTGCTACCCGTTGCTGTGGGTTGAGTTTTTGGTAGGCTTCATTAAATTTTTTTGCCAGTATGGTATTGTAGTTAGACATGCACCAAAGGTAACGGCAAACGGCTCCAGAAAAAATCAGGAATAATGCTGATTTTTTAAGAGATGGAACCACTTTGTGCGTTTTCGTTAAACAAAACGACCGCAGACATGTTGTACTATTAAAATAATTATGAGCAAAACATACAGCCTTAAAACAGTACAAACCATCCCCGTGAGTCTTGATGCTGCCTGGGATTTTTTCAGCAGCCCCAAAAATTTAAAAGAGATTACGCCTGATAACCTTGGTTTTACCATTTTATCCAAATACCACGGTGATAAAATGTACCCTGGTCAAATTATTGAATATAAAGTAAGTCCTGTATTGGGCATCCCCATTTATTGGATGACAGAAATTACCCATGTGGATGATAAAAAATATTTTGTGGATGAACAGCGGTTTGGGCCTTATAGCATGTGGCATCACCAGCACCATTTTAAAGCAGTGCCGGGTGGTGTTGAAATGACGGACATTGTACACTACAAATTACCATTTTGGTTTTTGGGAGATATTGCCAATACCTTGTTTGTAAACAAGCAATTGCAGGGAATTTTTGATTATCGCTTTAAGAAAGTAGAAGACATGTTTGGGAAGAAAGTTTAAGGTAGTTGAATGTTGTTGAAAATGGTTGAATGTTGTTGAAAATGGTTGAATGTTGTTGAAAATGGTTGAAGGTTGTTTAAAGTGGTTGAAGGTTGTTGAAAGTTGTTGAATGTTGTTGAAAGTTGTTGAATGTGGTTGAATGTTGTTGAATGTGGTTGAATAATGGATAGTACTGTGTAGTAATTAATAACATCTATATGAATACTCGTTAGATAAAATAAACGTTTTTAAATTAAAATAAAGTCCCGTTTTCAATATTTTATGTAAAACTTGTTTTAACAACAAAGGGATATTTTGAATACCCCTTTGTTTACTTTTAAAAATCCTTATTAAAATTACCCCGGCATACGTGTTATGTATTTTTCCATTTGCTTTATCTGATCAGCAATTTGTGGTGTGGTTGGTTTTAATCCCTTTGCCTTTTTAAAATATTCTTTTCCGGCCCTGAATTCTCTTTTATTAATCATGATGCTGGAAAGCTGTAAGTAAGCAGCAGCCTGGTTTTCCTTATCCGGCAATCCGGCCCTGATGGCACCACGGATATAACTTTCAGCTTCTTTTAAATTACCTTTTTGCATAGCCAGCATACCCAATTGCAGTTTATTGGAACCTTCGGCTTGCTTCATCTGATCACCCAGCAAACCGCCGCCGCTCATTAACGCCTGGCTTTTTTTCAGGTTTGTTTCTGCGCTTTCAAAGTTTTCATTGGCCATATCCAAATTACCCTTAACGGTATAATAAACCGACCTGATGGGCTTTATCAGCAAGGCCGGGAACCAGATAGAATCAATCACTTTTTTAGCACCTTCCATGTCGCCGGTTTCCATACATTCCTGGATAAGCCGCATGGGGCCTAAAATAAAGTGACCCACTATTAATATTGCTGCCACCAGGTATAGCACAAACGAAGGCCAAAAGCCTGCCTGTATATTTGTAAATATTGCCAATGCCAACAGCCCGATTCCTATCCAGAGACGGTACCTGATAATCGTATTCAACCACTTCATACTCAAAAAATTTAGGATGGCAAAGATAGGGTTAAGAAATGTACGAACTACCAATGCCATATCAGGAATGCGACAGCGGTAATAATGAGTGTTGGATGTTATAGCGTAGTTCCTTACTTTTGCAGCCGCCAATTAGGGTTCATTCGTTGAATTCATTGTGTGGCATGGTTTCGTAGTTCAATGGATAGAATAGAAGTTTCCTAAACTTTAGATGCAGGTTCGATTCCTGCCGAGACCACAAATTTTGTAAAATGTATTATGCATATGTTTTAAAAAGCATTCAACATGACTACTATTATAAGGGCCATTGTCATGATTTACAAACGAGATTGGTACAACATAATAGTGGCATGACAGTTTCTATCCGGCCCTATCTTCCACTTGAAATAGTATACTCCGAAAGTTTTCCAACCGAAACAGAAGCTATAACACGAGAAAAATACTTTAAGTCATCAGCCGGGAGAAGGTATTTAAAATTAAAACTAACCCGTTAGTTCAATGCCCGCCCGGCTGACGCCAGTCGGACGGGGATAGAATAGAAGTTTCCTAAACTTTAGATGCAGGTTCGATTCCTGCCGAGACCACAAATTTTGTAAAATGTATTATGCATATGTTTTAAAAAGCATTCAACATGACTACTATTATAAGGGCCATTGTCATGATTTACAAACGAGATTAGTACGATTGGGTATTGCTGCAGGTAGGGAATTCATTGCTGTGTCCGCCCGCAACCGCTGATGAATAAAGATATAAAAGTAAAAGATAACAAACAAAAGCCCACCGGTGTTTGTCCTGCCCGAACTGATGCTGATAGCGAAATGCAGCCGAAGATAACAACGTACTGCCCTGCTTGAAGCAATACCTTTGTTGGGCGCTGTTTTATTGCTGTCTTTTAATGCTCTGGATAATTTTCTTTAGAGTTTTGTCATCAATTGTATCTAAGTCTGCCTTATCATAAATAGTCAATAAATAGACTTCTTTATTTTCGGTGATGACATAAGTTATCACCCTAGCTCCGCCACTCTTTCCAGTGCCTTTGCTTTTGATTGCAACTCTTATTTTATATGAAACATTTCCAAGAGGTGTGCCAGCAGTTGGATTTGTTGATAGTAGTAAGCTTAATTCGCTTAATTCATTTTTCAGGGAAGGATATTTTCTTATTAAACGTTTAGCCTCCTTCTTGAATTTGTCAATAGGGATAATGTTATAACTCATTAAGAAAATCTTTTAATGATTGCTTTTTCGCCTTGGATTTTCTTAATTTTGCGACCTGTTCAAAAGCTTCGGTTAAATCAGTTTTTATTTTTAATGTTTGCTCGTATTTCTTAAGCTTGGCTAACACCTTTTCCCAGTCAGTTACTGGTAATAGAACGGCTTGAGTATTTCCATCGCCATCGCTTACATATTGAAGTGCAATTTTCATAAGTCAAATTTAAGTGTTTTCCGCAAAAAAGTGGCTCGAGGAAGAAGAAAAAAAATAGCGCCCAACAACATAATAGTGGTATGACAGTTTCTATCCGGCCCTATCTTCCACTTGAAATAGTATACTCCGAAAGTTTTCCAACCGAAACAGAAGCTATAACACGAGAAAAATACTTTAAATCATCTGCCGGGAGAAGGTATTTAAAATTAAAACTATCCAGTTAGTTCAATGCCCGCCCGGCTGACGCCAGTCGGACGGGGATAGAATAGAAGTTTCCTAAACTTTAGATGCAGGTTCGATTCCTGCCGAGACCACAAATTAACACGTTCAGCTTCGATGACGGACGTGTTTTTGTTTTAAAACCAATTGTACTTTTTCTTCATCTTAAAAAGTCACTTTAAGTTTTAAAAGCGCTGATGCTATTCTTGATTTTATGTTTTTACCATTAGAAATAGCTTCAGTTCTGATGTGAGTTAATTTTAAAACCTTAGAGCTTTAATGTAAAATTATGGATAAGGCAAGGTATTGGGCGTTGTTGAAGTGGGAAAGCCCAAGAGGACAATATAGTTACATTTTAACAAGCTGGTTATAATGAAAATCTAATACATTACCTGGCCAGCGTAGGGCATTATGGTCAATTTTAAATTTCAAAAATTTTTTCATTTTTAAGTACGGACGATAAATTTCCCTGTCATTTAATTTTTCTTCAAAATCAATAACCTTACTGGTGCCATCAAAAAAGGTAAGTTTTATTTTATAGTCTGTTACATGTTCGGCATTTGTGATAGTCATAACTCTGGAATTCTTTTAATAGTAATATTTGTTTTTAAAACAACTATATTCTCCCATTTTTAATTAATTGACGATTTTCTTTTTAAATCATTATTTATTCCATGGCAGATTTTCAATAAAAGCATGCGTTTTACATAATACGAGTTCCTTAAGCATCGGGAAAGCCTCCTTGTGTTTTTTTATGTTGATGGTAAGATGTGTAATTTCTCCCTTGGTATTTTTTTGTGTTTTTACTCCTGCTTACGTACCATATATAAAATATGCTAAATTTTACAGTATCATTATTTAATGATCCAGGATCAAGAAAGGTACTTTTAACTTCAGGCATCATAATAAGTCAGCACATCTTTTATAAACTCCGGAGGGTTATTACCTTCTTTTAACACTTTTATAAAGGCAATTTTTTCTTTTTTATCCTGTAATAATTCATGTACCAATTCATCAAAACTATCTGCTTTGTCCCATTTATTTGAGATAGGCTGTATTTCTTTCTTCTGCTTTTGTAATTTCATTGGTGGTTTTTTATTCCTTCTTTATAAATACCATTATTGAAAGTACTCAATTTTACAGTATTATTATTTGCTGGTCCATCATCATGGCCAATCTGTTGTTCGTTAGGTTTAAATAATCATCATCTTACAATACCAACATTGGATAAAATGTAATGCTGGGGGTTGTAAGAAATTTAATGTTGATTTGTTTGCTGGATAATGTAAAGCGATTAGTTAGCGTAAATTGGATGACCATCCTACCGACTGTTAACATTCCTTCCTCGACAAACCCAAAGACGGGCAATATTTACTATTTTTGAGGAATGAGTTTGGGCAACAAAGATTTACAACCATTAGGAGAAGTTTTTGGCTTTCCTATTGACAATGAAAGCGATAGGGCAAAGCGTTATAGGGACAATAAGTTATGCCCATATAATAACATTGTTTCCAACTGTACAAAAAACAGTATTGAGTTTCCATTAGGCGTTTGCAGCCTAAACCATAAAGGCAAACAAATAATAATTTGTCCAATAAGATTTAGAGAAGACTGGATAATTATAAGCGATGCTGCTAACTTTATTTTTGAAGGTAAAACTACATGGACACATGTTGGCGAAATAAGAGTAAAAGATAAGCATGGTAAGTCAGCAGGCAACATTGACTATGTTTTGGTTTCTTATGACTACAAAGGCCGGGTTTTAGATTTTGGTTCACTTGAAGTACAGGCAGTTTATATTTCTGGAAATTTAACAGGGCCATTTACAGCATACTTAGAAAATCCTACACAAGATTTTAGTTTTTCACAAGCTTTTAAATATCCTAAACCTGATTATTTATCTTCATCACGAAAAAGACTTATTCCGCAAATAATAGCAAAGGGTTCTATTTTAAATCAGTGGAACAAAAAACAAGTTGTTGCTTTACAAACAAGTTTCTACAATACGTTACCAGTGCTTCCAGAATTTGAAAGGGCTGAATCAGACTTCGCTTTTTTTCTTTATGACCTCGTACCTGATAAGAAAACAAAAGTTTTGTCCCTTAAACTTCAGAGGATAGTCTATACAAAATTTGCAAGTGCTTTAGAGCAGATTGCTAAATTTGAAGCAGGTTCAATAACTCTGTTCACAGAAATCTTACAAAAGAAACTTGATGCAAAAAGAGCAGGGGCTTCTGATATTGATAACCTTGAAAACATAGTTGTAGAATGAAAAATCAAATGACTTTGTTCGACATTGGCGAACAAAATATTGGACAATCTATAATCAACGTTGCATCTGTTCCGCAACGCAGTCCTTTCCGCTATCCAGGCGGTAAAACATGGCTTATTCCAACAGTTCGGCAATGGTTGAAACAAGATAGCAGAACCGTAAAGGAATTGGTTGAACCTTTTGCAGGCGGCGGTATTGTAAGCCTAACAGCAGCATTTGAGAAAATGGCTGAACACATTACTATGGTTGAAATGGATGAAGAAATTGCGGCAGTTTGGGAAGTAATTTTAAATGGCAAAAATAAATGGCTTGCAGATAAAATATATTCATACGACCTAACACATGAAAATGTAAAAACTGAATTAAAAAACCCAAACAAGGAACTACAAGACATCGCCTTTTGTACAATTTTAAAGAATAGGGTTTTTCATGGCGGTATTCTAGCCAAGGGTTCTGGAATGATTAAAAATGGAGAAAATGGGAAAGGAATTACATCCCGGTGGTATCCCAAAACTTTGCGTGACAGAATACTTGCCATTGATTATATAAAAGACAAAATAAGTTTTATATCGGGCGATGCTTTTGAAGTCTTAGAAAAAAACCTGAATGATAAAAACGCATACTTTTTTATTGATCCACCTTATACTGTTGCGGGCAAACGGCTTTACACATATTTTGACATTGACCATGAAAAATTATTTGAACTAACTGCACAACTAAAAGGAAAATTCATGTTGACGTATGACGATACACCAGAAATACGGAACCTTGCAAACAAATATAAATTACAATTCAGGACAATTCCAATGAAGACAACGCTTCACATTGAAAAGAACGAAATCATTATTTCAGATAACTTCTCATGGTGGGCAGATAGCAATTTCCGCTAACAAACGTATTGTTGAATTGGAAGAATTATTAAAAAAACGGCAGAGGTAAAGTTTTTGTTTCGGCAAACCCAGACTTTGCGGAATTTAAAAAACACTCCACAAACATCCATTGGCAAAGGAGGATTGGGTTGTAGATTCACCTTATCGAATAATACAGCTTAATGGCGACCGTTTCTTGGGGCATAGGTGAAGTAAATTTATTTTCATGAAAGAAACAAAAGAGAAAAAAATTACTGTTACCATTAAAAACAAACAGCTTGAAGCTTTAGAAGATTTGCTTTATTGTGAACTTACACAAGAGCGAAAAGTAAAGCATGTAAAACAATTGAAACGGCTTTGGACAATATTGGTCAAAGCTTACGATAAAAAAGAAAAACAATGCACATTAAAATAAATTATGAACTCACTGGCATTGGTTGGGCAAAGGCTGATTTTATAATGCCGCATACAAATATTTCATGGAATTTTTCTTATTTGAGTGACCCCTTACCTGATTTACTCAAAGCTGTAATAGAAATTTACGAGTCGAAAAAACATTTCGCTGAAGTTGTATTTACCGACGAACCTGGTGAGCATAGACTACAAATAACCCGAATTTCTAAAAAAGATGTACAGCTTTCCTTTTATTCACATGACGCAGGTTTTTTAATTCAGGAAATAACTGGCAAGAAAAAATCAAAAAATAATTTTGAAGTAATTTTTTTAAAGATTGAAGATTTTGCTCATCAAACGAGTTACCAATGTAGTCTTAAAGAATTAGTTGTTGCCCTTGCAAAAGCAGTTGACGATTTAGTGTCCATTGTGCCAATTCTAAAGTATAAATCAGAATGGTCAATGTCATTCCCTGCCAAATTGTACAGTAAAATTAAAGAACTTTCATAAAAAATTGTTCGTAATCACCAAGTCAGGCCAATTTGCTAACCATACAAATCCAACACAAAAGTCCACCTTACAAAAGATCCATGCGTTCCCTTCAAATGAACAATAACCAACGAACTTTGCATAGAAAGAAATGAGCGAATTTTAAAAGTAATTAATTGAAAAAAGTATTCGTAATCGGTGATATTCACGGCGGGCTTAAGGCTTTGAGACAAGTGCTGGAAAAAGCGGCTGTATCAAGCAACGACACTTTGGTTTTTTTTGGTGATTGTGTTGATGGCTGGAGCGAATGGGCACAGGTGCTGGAATTTGTGATCAACCTTTCTAAACAACAGCATTGTATTGTTATAAAAGGCAATCACGATGTTTGCTGTTAAGATTGGCTACGGACAGGTTATATTGATAAAACTTGGCTTGAGCATGGAAAAAAACTATAGAAAGTTGTTTAGATATTGATGCCGCTATTTAACAACAGCGTCTTTAGTTTTCCGCATCCGTAGGTTCCATCAAGTAAATCTTTCCAATTGTGTACGCAAAAGAATTTGCAGTACTTGAAACTTCTCAACTTAATACGCACACAGGTAAGGAATATTAAAATCTTTAGTCTCTTGTATTTGCTGCTACCTGATTTAACCGAGCTATTTTTTCTTTCACCTTATCTCTGATAACAGCATCGCTGCTGACAGAAAGGTTGGTTAAAATAGTGAAAGCTTCTGATAGTAATTGTTTGCGTTGTTTGGAATTGGAGATGATTTGTGTTGCATCAACCCTTGATAAATTACAATCCACCCTCACGAGTTGCAATTCAGCAGTAACAGTGTTAACCTTTTGCTGAAGGGCTGTATTTTTACTCAGTAGTATTTCCTCCGCTGTATTATTCTTTGTGGCCTCTGCTTGCAGCTTTTTTAGTCTCGCCACCTCCTGTTGCAGGCGCTGGTTTCCGGTAGTAAGTTCAGTTACTTTTTTCTCGGGCAGGGCAACATCAGCAATTTGGATTTCATTTATCCTCTCTGCGCTTTTCCCGGACGTATTTGTTGTTGCCTGCCTGGACATAAAGTCGATGCTGCTCTCCAGCAATGCTATTCTGTTTGTTTTATCCATAAGCTCATCCCGCAATTGTATAAACGCTTTTCTGTCAGGCACAAAATCATCGCCTGCAGTGGCAATATTTAAACTGCTGTTGACTGTTTTTATAGAGTCAAGACTGTTTCTGTACGATGGTTTTCAGTTGTAAGCTGTTGGTATTTTTATCGGCGATAGCTGAAATCCAAATACTGTCAATGGAAAGCCTGAAAGCTTCCTCTGCCTGCAGTACGGATGTGCGAAAATTCTGCAATGCTACTTTGTCTTTTTCAGCAGCTGCACCAGTATTGTATTGTTGCTACAGTAGTTGCAGGTCAAAAAGTTGCTGCTGTAAAACGCCGTTCCTTAAATAATCATCACTTTCCGTAGAGGCATCCGGTCCTGCTACAATCTGCATTTCCACGAACTGTTGTACCGGTTCCACTTTTTTCTTTGTGAATCTTGATAGTAAGAACACACAAACAAGCAAACCGGCAACGCCAGCTACAATACTAAAGGTTGTTTTGTTGAGCTTTCTTTCTGAGTTATATAATGCTTCCATTCAAATAAATTTTCTGGTTTCTAATTGCGACGCAGCTGATTCTAATGGTTACTATTGGATGTGTTTCTTGAAAAAGTAATCGGCACTTACCAAATCAATTTCAGTTGATAAACAAGGCCAGCCTGCAATCCAATGTAAGTAATCGGAATCCTTTGAATAAGTGTTTGCGAAGGCAGGTCCGGATTTGGATTTGTTGCATTTACAGAAAATGCTTTCACAAAATCAATTTCCCTGGTGCTTCTTGAAAAAGTATTTTCCAGCCTTTCTGCATTCACGATAAAATCTGTTAAGGTTCGTTTTTTTATAACAAAAACAATATGCCAAAACTGGAACTCTGCATAAGCTCTCACCCTCGAAGCAATCTTTATCTGTCCGCCAAAAGCACCCATAAATCCATAAGCAGGATTCCTGATACCCTACTCGTATTTTTTTATTGTGGTGCTGGAGGAGTCTTTTACAAACCTCTGCCAGTTCATCCTGGTATTTGCCTGGGTTATATCTTCCTGCTGGCTGTTAGGCCTGAAGGTAATAACGGCACCAAGTTTATTGTACAAGAACCATTTTGGTTTGGATATAGCCTTGAAAGTAATACTGGGTGTAAGGCTCAGCAATGTAGCCTCATAAGATATTGTATTGCGTTCCCTGTAAGCTATTGCATTGGCAGAGTTGTTTACTACCGGGAGGTTAGTTCTAATATTAGCAGAGTCACGGGTTTTACGAATGGTGCTTTTAAAGTAGTCAAAATCGAGGCCTGCATTTATAAAATCATTTAAAATGTAAGAAGCGCCAAAGCCGATATTAAAACCATCGCCGAGGCCCTTGGTAGGGTTTGCGTACGCTATCTGTTTGGCAGGTGCATTGTTCCCTTGCCGGGTAATGTTAATTGATGCCACATTGTCCGGATAAAACTTAAAAGTAGAGCCAAGCCCTTTAGAGTAGCCGCTGTGAATATTGATAAAAAACCGGGGCTCCTTTACAATTTTTATTGCAGGGATTGTTGCAAAGCTGCAGTCATTTTTTTTCTGTGCAAACAAAGTAAGCCATGCGCAAATCTGTAATATGATGGTGCATATTTGTCTGATAAAAACATGTTTAAGTTATGGTACAAACCTTAAGCCTGCATTTGTATAAATGAACGACCTTAAAAAATAGGGAAATAAAAAAAACAGATTAAATGTTGTTTTCAAATGGTTTGGACCATGATAATTACTCCAGCAAGAAAAAATTACGAAATAAATATGTAGACGGATTTAACTTTTTTATTTTTTTCTTTTGGGGTCGGTATCACCTTCTTCCGTGGTCGTTGTCCTCACCGAACACTGCTTCGAAAGAAATGGTTGTGTTACTTCATCATTCGATATTCCCTGTTCATTATTCATTATTATTTTTTCTTCTTCCATATTCCGTATCCCCGCCAACCAATGCTTGGAAACGATTGAAAACAACACAGAAACAGTTGTGTTACTTCATCATTCAATATTCCCTGTTCATTATTCATTATTATTTTTTGTACCTTATCATCA
>Ga0163148_10006983_pt1 | contig 10775 bp, 4 predicted proteins | sample OliLakLV19MP7P2_FD_148606 | JGI IMG/M metagenome (GOLD analysis project Ga0163148, IMG submission 148606) | Freshwater microbial mat bacterial communities from Lake Vanda, McMurdo Dry Valleys, Antarctica- Oligotrophic Lake LV.19.MP7.P2 | ecosystem: Environmental > Aquatic > Freshwater > Lake >... | reverse complement strand
ATTAATCCTTACGATGGCGAAATACAAGTAGTCGAAGGAAATAATGACGAGAACAGCAAAGCGGATCCCGCAGCTCCAACCAACAAAGTTACTGTGATGTTTCAACGGCTTCTGAATATGAACGAAAACCAGTCTGGTCAAATGGTCATCCGTGTTGCGGGCGAGGGTAGGTTGGCTTGCTATTTGTTTTTGAAACGTCTGGAGGATTTGCCGCATACACAACTCATCTATCTCTTGCCCTTAAAAAAATTGAAATCGTCTAGACGTAGATAAGGCACCAGGCGCCGATCCCGCTCAACAGGTAGCGCCCCAACCAGTTCACACTGGCCCCTCCGCCTCAACCCCCTCGATTTTACAGAACGGCCGTCTGGTAAGATGTTTACGATGATGCGTTCTTTTTGCGGAAATCTAGGGGAATTTTTTCTCATTTGTTTTTGTCCACCAGATCTGTAATCTACCGGATCATCCCATTCATGCAGGGTGCACAGCCGTCGTTGCTGTACTCTTAGGTAGAACCTTGACTGTCGCGAACGCAGGTGACTCAAGGGGAGTTTTGTGCCGCGAGGGTGGCACAGCTGAACCACTCAGTTTTGATCACAAACCTTCACAACCGCGAGAAATGAATCGTATCAACAACGCAGGGGGGTTCGTCAATCGCTTTGGACGGGTCAACGGAAACCTGAACTTATCTCGGTCAATTGGCGACTTGAAGTACAAGCAAGTTCCAGGCATTGCTCCGGCGGATCAAATGATCACAGCGCAGCCGGATATTCTACAGTAAGTCATCTGCCGACAATGTTGATGAGAATTGAGCGTCCAAGAGATGTGCTAACCATTTGTTTTATAATATTGAAATGGAATTTCAACCATTTCAGAGTTACTTTGGATCCGAAAGATGAATTTTTTATTCTCGGATGCGATGGTATCTGGGATTGTTTGACGAACGAAAAGGCTGTAGAGTTTGTACGTGATCGTATAGACACAAAGGAACCCAAGGATATTGGGGAAGAAATGTTGAACACCATCTTGAGCGACGATCCTCGAGCTACTCAAGGTATTGGAGGAGACAACATGACCATCTTGATCGTGGATTTGCAGCCTGCGTCTCGAAGTTATAATGTCGACCCCGCATGGGGTCCTCCAACTACACCATCGCCTTCGGCTCTGTAAATACAGCAAGCGAGAGACGTTCAAATATGAAATGACTTAAACATTACATTTTCAACAAAAGTGTGCTACAGTATGCGGCTGTAGCGTAAGCTTGGGCTAAGAATGTTCAATTCATTTAGAAAGCTGAGGAAAGCCAAAAATCATAAATCTAGAATCACTTCCGGAGATCAGCGTTCAGGTTGTGCAAATAAAAGTATTTCGTTGCCTATCATTCAGTAGTGTGTTTACTCTGCTAGCTAGTAGACATTACTTGATGATTCAGAGGGGGTGATGTACAGGATGGAGTCTAGATAGTACTAGTACAGTAGCTAACTAGCTAGCCGGCTAATCGGTGGGGTGCTTTTTCAGATTATCTGGATCCACAGTTGCCCCAGATTCCATAGGTAGCACAGCTGCTCCTGTGCACTCTATGTACTACAGTAGCTAGTGTACTGCTAGCACATGTACTACAGAGCATCCAGAAGAGCATCTATCTAATTATGTAACTGGACAGTGCTGGTTGTGAGCTCTATAGCAATAACATTAAGAAACTCATTAACTATCACTGTGGTAGCTATTAAGTAATTAGTCTGTGTGTCAGTTTTTAGCTAGTTAGATTACAAATGGCGTTGACAGCCGTAGCAATGCGTTGCGGGGGCGTCTGCTAATTTCCAAAGAACCATGTAATCCATTCTTTTGGTCATGTAGAGTGCTTCAAGACGTGCTCGTAATATATTGCTTCTTTCTTTTCAAAGCAGACATTCCAGCGGAGCTCTCCGGCTCGCTGCCTTCAAGCTCAGAGAGAACCCGTTTGCCGCCAGTAAAATAAAAGTGCCAAACTCGCTCAATCCAGCCGCCCTCGCAATCAAATGACAAGCTGCTGATGGAACAGAAAGTTTCAGCACAAAATTGCCAGCGTTGATTGTTGCATTTCATAGCCCTCCGGATAAGATGATAATTATGTGTCAAAAAATTCGAAGCAGGGAGCACAGAGGCGATATTAAAGAAAACCGATGTTTCCAATAGATTTCAAAACGTGGTATCATTGGTCGCTCTGGTGCTCGTCCTCTGTTGGATCGGGTGAACCCAGAGTGGACTTGACCCGGATCAAGCCATCACTTCACGTGCTTCCCCTTCCCTCTTGTCCGTCACTCTCACTTGTCCCCAGAAAGTTGCAGTTTTGAACAACTGGCGCACCTCCAATAGTCGCTCGTGCGTACTGGCACAGTACATATCTGCGATCCGTAAGCACCGCAATGATTTTTTGGAATTTGATGGCTCTCATTGATTCCTCCTCGTCGTCCATTAAATTGGATTGAGTCAACAAGGACGTTCTACGGTAAACAACGGATTTTGTTTCAACCGACTTCTTTATTTCTGACGCGCTGCGAAGCGACCGCCTTCGGTATTTGAATGTGAGGATACAATTGACTTTTAGACATCATCAGGGACAGCTGGGAATGTCTGTCTTTGTTGGTGACTCTATCTTCCCATAAAGGCCGGCAAACTTCAAAACAAAACAAATATTGCCGACCAGCGCAGAAAACATTCATTGATTCAATTGATCGCGATACAGATAAGAACCTCAACCGGTACTAAGATCGCGATTGGTAGCCTACGACAAATCCAACGTAGTTGATGTACCAATGAAAAATTGCGGTTGTTGAAGTTATTTCGCCTGTCCTTTGTACGTTAACATTCTTCTTCGGTGAACCAAAAAAATCGGCGTACGTGGTCGTAGCTTCCCCGTGTACTTGCTCGTACTACTGGTACTGGTATGTATCACTGCGGGGCCATTCAGGCGTCGAAAGTGCTCAAACCTTCAAGTTAGCTTCGGCCACAAGGATCCTTCCGCTAGTCTCTTGTTGCCCATCTTTTCTTCTTCTCACTTTTTATCACTTGACGAGAGACAAGCTCTTGTGAAAGTCAAACAAATAGAATATACTACTGCTAAACTAAAGAAAATGGTGCATTTCAAAGCAACTGCAATTGCTCTGCTTGCAGCTGGGGCCTGCACAGCGTAAGTAGCTCGTCGTCGTAAATAGAACAATCCGAATTGTGGCATTGATTCGGGTGATGGGTGCATCTACTCGAGTGATGGGTCTGCAGTGGACACTGGGATTCATTGATTCTTTCGCAAGCGCCCATGCTTGAATGGGACAAAGGTGTCCCTCAGCTGATCTTGAACGAAAAACAAATCCATTCGTCGAGTTCAGTAGAAGACATGATTCGTGACTCCTACTAGTCTTTTTACAGCAAAAACATGTTGATGTCTACAGAGTGCCCTCTCTTACTTCTTTCCTTTCATTGTTTTCGCAGATGGCAACCCAATGCTGCTTCGTTCGTCAGTAACAAGGCGTCCATTGCTAGGGCCTCCAAGTCCCTTCAGAGCCGATCCACTTTAAACATGGTCGTATCGGATCCTACCTCTGCTGGACCTATGGGAGGCGGCATGTTCACAGCTACGAATGCCGAAAGCCGACGTGTCATGCCTGAAAATCCAGGTAACCGCCCAACCATGAAAGTTGTTTACGTTGTCTTGGAAAGTCAATACCAGTCATCCATGACAGCAGCCGTTAAGAGGATCAACGCCGGTTCAGAGAACATGGCTGTGGAGTGCGTCGGATACCTTCTGGAAGAACTTAGAAACGAGGACGCTTTCAACCAATTCAAAAAAGATGTCGAAGAAGCTAACATCTTTATCGGGTCTCTTATTTTCGTGCAAGAGCTCGCCGAGAAGGTTGTTGAGGTTGTCGAGCCTCAACGAGAACGCCTTGACGCTGTCCTTGTTTTCCCATCCATGCCGGAAGTCATGCGAATGAATAAGGTCGGTAGCTTCACCATGAAGAATTTGGGTCAGTCGAAGAGTGTCGTCGCTGACTTCATGAAGAAAAAGAAACAAGAGGATGGATCTTCCTTCGAGGAAGGTATGCTCAAGCTTTTAAGGACACTTCCGAAGGTTTTGAAATTTCTTCCCAGTGACAAGGCCGCTGATGCTCGGACCTTCATGATGTCTTTCCAATATTGGCTTGGAGGTATGTTTATCGTTTATTGCACATGCTTGCTATGACTCGCCGTCTGGATCCTTCCGTCATTAACAAACGCGTGCTCCTGTGAACTAGGATCTCCTGAAAACCTTGAGTCTCTCTTGACCATGGTCGCCCAGGACTACGTTGCTCCAATCAAAGCAAACATGGTGGGTAAGGACAAGGTGAAAGCCGTGGAGCCTGTCCTTCTTCCTGACAAAGCAATATGGCACCCTGTCGCGCCTGACTTTGTTTTCGAGACGAACGAAAAGTACTTTGAATGGTACAATAAAGAGTTTTGCCCCGACGCCGGAATTGATCCTGAGACTGCGCCTACCGTTGGGATTATCCTTCAGAAGTCCCACATCAACACTAAGGATGATACCCATTACGTCTCTCTCATCTCGGAACTAGAAAGCCGAGGCGCCCGGGTTGTATCGATCTACTCTGGAGGTCTTGATTTCTCAGGCCCAGTGGAAGACTACTTTTACGACAAGAATGGCAAAGCGATTGTCGACACCGTGATTAATCTCACCGGGTTCGCCCTGGTTGGTGGACCAGCATCTCAGGATCACAAGAAGGCAGCAAAAGTCCTGAAAAAGTTGAACCGGCCATACATGTGCGCTGTGCCTTTGGTATTCCAGTCCTTTGAAGAGTGGCAGTCATCCGAGCTCGGACTTCATCCTATCCAAGTTGCACTTCAGGTTTCCCTCCCAGAAATTGATGGTGCTATTGAGCCCATCATCTACGCTGGCCGTGAGGGGGCCACTGGACGGAGTGTCCCGCTTGCCGATCGTGTGAACTTGCTTGCCGATCGTGCCTTGAAGTGGTCCAATCTCAGAAACAAGCCCAACGTAGACAAGAAGATTGCCGTCACCATCTTCTCCTTCCCCCCCGACAAAGGAAACGTCGGAACTGCTGCTTACTTGGATGTCTTCGACTCCATCGGTGCTGTCCTCAAGAAGTTGCAATCTGAAGGTTACGATATCGGCGATGCTCCATTTGAGAAGACAGCAATTATGGAGTCAGTGTTGAACGACCCTGAAGCCAAGATCTCCTCTCCCGAGTTAAATGTTGCGTATCGCATGAGCACGGACGAATACTACGAGCTGACTCCTTATGCAGAAGATCTTGAAGAGAACTGGGGACCTGCACCAGGTAATCTCAACTCTGACGGACAAAATCTCGTTGTGTACGGGAAACAATTCGGCAACGTCTTCATTGGGGTACAGCCATCGTTTGGATACGAAGGAGATCCAATGCGTCTATTGTTTGCCAAGTCTGCAAGTCCTCACCACGGATTTGCTGCTTACTATACATATCTGGAGAAGATCTTCAAGGCAGACGCTGTTCTCCACTTTGGTACCCACGGCAGTCTTGAGTTCATGCCTGGAAAGCAAGTTGGTATGTCTGGAACATGCTACCCCGACCGCTTGATCAACTCCCTTCCTTCCGCCTACCTTTATGCTGCCAACAACCCTTCGGAGGCCACAATTGCCAAGAGACGTTCTTACTCTGCGACTGTGTCTTACCTCACACCCCCTGCTGAGAACGCTGGTCTTTACAAGGGGTTGAAGGAGCTCAAGGAATTGATCTCTTCGTACCAGAGCCTTCGAGAGAATGAAGGACGTGGCCCTGCTATTGTCAACTCGATCGTCTCGACTGCTTACACTTGCAATCTTGACAAGGATGTCAAGCTTCCCAACCTCGAGACATACGATGCTAAGGCCGACACTTTTGAAAACCGCGATGATATTGTAGGCAAGGTGTACGCACAAATCATGCAGATTGAGAGTCGTTTGTTGCCTTGTGGTCTCCACACTGTTGGTGTCCCACCAACCGCCGAGGAGGCAATTGCAACCCTTGTCAACATTGCGCAATTGGACAGACCAGAGGATAAGATCGAAGGTCTGCCCCGCGTTATTGCAGCTTCAGTCGGCCGCGATATCAACGAAGTGTACCGAGGAAACAACAAAGGTGTGCTCGCCGATGTTGAACTCAACACCCAGATCACTGAAGCTTCTCGTGCCGCTGTACGTGCTCTGGTGCAACAGTCTACCGACTCGGATGGCCGCATTAAAGAGGTGAACACCATGTTTGATGACATGGGATCCTTCTTTGGCGGCCTCATGGGAAAGAAGAAGTCTCCATGGACTAAGGCCATCATCGACGCTGGGTTCCCTAAGGTGGAAGAAGAACGATTAACAGGCGTTATCAAATACCTTGAGTTCTGCTTGAAACAAGTCGTAGCCAACAACGAGCTCGGAGGAATCATGGAACTACTAAATGGGGAGTTCCTGATGCCTGCTCCAGGTGGCGACCCCATTCGTAACCCCGATGTTCTTCCCACTGGGCGCAACATGCACGCGTTGGATCCGTCTTCTATCCCTACCCAGGCTGCGGTGGAGGTCTCACAAGATGTTGTACGAAAGCTGCTCGAGAAGCTCTCAGATGATAATGATGGCGCATACCCCGAGAGCATCGCTTTTACTTTGTGGGGAACCGACAACATCAAGACTTACGGAGAATCTTTGGCACAAGTGCTTGCCTTGGTCGGTGTGAAACCTGTTGCTGACTCTCTTGGCCGGGTGAACAAAGTTGAGCTTATCCCACTTGAAGAGCTTGGCCGTCCACGCATTGACGTTGTCGTTTCTTGTTCCGGTGTCTTCCGCGACCTTTTTATTAACCAAATGAACTTAATGGACCGGGGCATCAAGATGGCCGCCGAGGCTGATGAGCCTCTAGACCAAAACTTTGTTCGCAAGCATGCATTGGAGCAGGCCGAAGAGCTGGGTGTTTCGCTTCGTGATGCTGCTTGTCGTGTATTCTCCAATTCCGCTGGCTCTTACAGTGCCAACGTGGGTCTTGCCATTGAGAATGGAGGATGGGAGGATGAATCACAACTTCAGGAACAGTTCCTCACGCGCAAGGGCTTCGCTTTCAATGCTGACAAGCCTGGTATGATGGAACAACAAGCTGAACTCTTCAAATCTTCACTGAAGAGGGTCGACGTAACCTTCCAAAACTTGGACTCCTCTGAGATCTCTATTACGGATGTTTCTCACTACTACGACTCGGATCCAACAAAGGTTGTACAATCACTTCGCGATGACAAGAAGAAGCCTATGTCATTTATGGCTGACACAACAACGGCAAATGCTCAAGTTCGATCACTTTCTGAAACGGTCCGTCTTGATGCACGCACCAAGCTTCTGAATCCAAAATTTTATGAAGGCATGCTTTCAACTGGCTACGAAGGTGTCCGCGAAATCCAGAAGCGTCTGCGAAACACGATGGGATGGTCCGCCACCGCTGGAGAAGTTGACAACTTTGTTTTTGAAGATGCCAACAGTGTTTTCATTGAAGATGCTGAGATGCAGCAAAGGTTATTGGACACCAACCCCAACGCATTCCGTGACATGGTGACAACTTTCTTGGAAGCGAATGGTCGTGGATACTGGGAAACGTCTGAAGAAAACATCGAACGATTGCAAGAGCTGTATGCGGAGGTGGAAGACAGAATTGAAGGGGTTTAGAAAAAAAAAGTTTAGACATGAGCACGCTCAGCCCTAGTTGTATGTTGCGGACGCGAAAGGAAATATATCACTTTCGTAAACAAACGAAACCCGTAAACAATAGCCTACTTTTTCATTTAATGTACTTCACTATCCTTGAATGTATCTAGCTACAAGACGCCAAACTTGGCCGGTGACGCTAAAATTTACGAAGCTATTGCCATAGATGGAGCGGAAGGCAATTGAGAGGCCAGTCTTTACGTCTTTGAGGTGCGTAGATAGCCGGTGGCCTTCACGTTTGCCACATGATCCTCACTTAACTTTCCATTCCTCCAATTGCTGTTTCTGCGAGTTATTGAATGCTCCTGCAGATTTTGTTCCTCTCCTCTTTTGGTCGCATCACTACCAGCCAGCTGCGATCTTCCTGCTTGACAGGGTCCTGACCCCCACTCAATTCTAAGATGTTGTGATCCCTCAGATAGCACTTCTGCGACAATTGGTAGCGATCAGGCTTGGGGTCCCATTTCCAAATGATGCCGTTGCTATCAAACTTCTGTGTGTGTTTCTTAGTCGTGTGTTATTTTTCTGGTTGTGGTTTATGTGGGTATCATTGAGATGTTGAGCATCATGTAACTTTATGAGAATTCATGGTAAAAGCTACCTAGGATTTGTTGGATTGTTTCCTTTGACTCTGACTCTTGTGCCAATGCCTTGATGTTGTTGCCCACTCGTGGCATTCTCACACAAGAGCCGGTCTTGTTGACTTCACAGATTTGCATGTCTGGAATGATTTCTGTTGAAAAGCAAAAGCTTCAAAAACATGGTTCTGACAGCATATGTGATCAATGCAAATCATGTGGGCACGTCTCATCAAATGTTCTTTGGACAGAGACACAGGGCATCTTGTCTACTTCTTTGAAAGGTCTCCTACAAAAATTTGCATTGTTGTTGCTTCGTGTGTCTTCTTCCAAGCTAAATAACAACGGCGCTATCACATTGCTTGTTGAAAACAGCAACATTCTGAACCAGGATGGGCAACGAGAAAAGCAAAAGATTCGCATGACTGCTCCAATTTTTGTGAGTGGCCAAGCTCATTGATGCCACTTGATGTTGGCAACATCCTCACAGTTAGTCATGAATGAGAAACATCTACATCAGTGGTCATAGATGGACGATTTTACCCGTGATTCAATTGGAGTCATGATGGCGATTCACATCATTCAGACACGAATTGGCCAGACAGACGGTTTCTGTTACATGGCAAAGTCAATCCGGCACTTTTCTGTGAAGTTGTGTGCTAGGTCACATGTCACTGCGTAGCATGCTACCTAGTTCCTCCAGCACTAAAAGTGTTGCGTCGACGATTCCAATGACCCCGGTGAAAAAAAAGTGGTCAATTCGAATCTTCCGAAAAGACATGTTACGCACATCTCTATGAAGGGTGGTAGTGAATTGTCAGAAGTGTGCAGTTGGTTTTGATGAGGGGCCGGTCAATTTGATCAAAATGCACATCAGTTCAATTTCTTATGAGTTTCTTATTTGTGACACACACAGACAATTACTTTGGTGAAACATTGTGGTTGGAAACTTTAGACCAAAACAAACAAAATTACTGACAATTGCGCTCTTGTTGACGAGTTGCTGGTGATGTGATAAGCATGTTACAGTGGTTAACCTAGTGTTGCTATTTTGAGTGGGACACGTGTTGCAGATAAAACCATGCATCTCATCGTTAAAGTGCACAAATTGAATCAAAATTGTTTAGAGGACTCTCTAGCAGCATCCATGACTCATGCTAAGCAGTGCAAAGTGACTAGTTTATTGTAAATTATTTGAATTGTTCAAAGGCTATTGCTTTAAGAATGATGGAAAATGCACCTTTGTTTGTTCGTTTTGGGGTGCTTCGAAGACATCAATCTCCTAGACAAATGTTGTGCATGTCAAGTTGACATACCATCTTTTTAGGTTGAGTTGACTCTTTTGTCATTAATTGATTCATTTGTGCTGGGGGCAGTCTGCTTCTCATGTCTATGGAATCTGGGATTGCATGTCCAGGCACTAGAGATTGTGTTGTTGGAGTTGATAAAAAGTTGTCGATTGGATCTAAATTGTTCTAGAACTGCAATTCTTTCTTTCTTTGGCACACAAGGTGCATTTTTTGTTGAAAACTTGTTGGCTGCATTGATGTGGTTGCATTGCTAGATGGTGCTGCAAGTGATGCCTTTCTGTTGGGCATCTGGAGTTGGGACTGATTCACGAAATTGGGATGCAAAGTGACTGATATTTCTCTCAAAATTGTACAAGCCTTCTGACCTCTCAAAAGTGTTGTTGGGTCCTAGCTTTGAACTTTGGTTGAGAATTCATTAAATGTGCTTTTCCTGTGTTTTTGCACTTGTTTTTGCACACTTGATCTCCTGCAAACATTGTCATAGCCACAGACAGATGCTCCTCAACCAATCCTTCAGTTGCAGTGTGACAGCTCAAAATCCTTGGACATTGCACCAGTTGATAGTTTCTGGAGAGGTCTCCTTGAAAGATCTCTCTGAGGTCAATGAATCTGTCATAGGACATTGAAACTCTCGGCCATTTAAGGCTGGCTGGCTTTAAAGAACTGAGACTGCCCATGCAACTACGAGTGTAAGCAGAAGCCTCTATCTGAGGTAAAAAAAGGCAAGGTGGCCCTAACCTTGCTATTCCCATCGCAATCAAATGGGTACATAAAATACAAAATGTTACCCTGGGTAACACGCCTGGCGTTTACACATTGATGACCACTAGGCATGCAGGTGTGTTGTCACTATGATTTGACTTGTACCATCAAGATGTACATGGTTTACACGACCGGTTAGGCGTAGAAGAGTATGACTACTCACAGGTAAATTTCATAAGTGGCAACACCCGGAGTACTGCATTTGGTCTTGCTTGTGTTACCTTGGAGTTAGTCATTCTATCAAATGTAACCAAACGAGTTCTCATTTAGTCATAAGATTTTTCATGTTGTGTGTATCAGCCAAAGAGTAGGGGTATCGTGCCAACTCCAACGGTAAATGTCATCGCTAATGAGAACATTGCCAAAAACACGAAA
>Ga0163148_10006973_pt1 | contig 10780 bp, 8 predicted proteins | sample OliLakLV19MP7P2_FD_148606 | JGI IMG/M metagenome (GOLD analysis project Ga0163148, IMG submission 148606) | Freshwater microbial mat bacterial communities from Lake Vanda, McMurdo Dry Valleys, Antarctica- Oligotrophic Lake LV.19.MP7.P2 | ecosystem: Environmental > Aquatic > Freshwater > Lake >... | reverse complement strand
CGCCAGTACCAGTACCAGTACCAGTGCCAGTGCAGCTATTGCCGACCAGGAAAGGGCTGTCAGAATTCTCGGCGTCGCCTAGACCCAAAGCATCTGCGGTTCGAGGTCCCACTACGCCATCGGCAAATAAACCTCTATTGGATTGAAATCTCCGGACAGCGCTTAAGGTGCCAGAACCAAACGTGCTGTCGATGCCACCAGGGCTATAACCGGCGCTGGTGAGGGCCGCTTGAACATCGCTTACGGCTGGACAAACATCGCCCAAGCGCACAGCGGCTTCAGCCTTGGGGGCAGTGCCGACTACAGCCGCAAGAACTACAGCTGTGGACATTGCTCCTACCCAGGTAGAACTGGGAATTGCCAGGTTGATCTGTAATTCGGGAGTCGGATTGGGGTCTTCGTAGGCCACTGCGGCATGGGTAAATGCTAGTGTTTCCATTAGATCTCCTCACTCGCGTTGTACGAGTTTTCAGGTTGACAGACATGTGAGATTAAGCAAATCAGCGTCCACATAATCCAAACTTAAAAGCGTTATGCTGCCTGCAAAGCAGAGAACACAACACTTGCAAAACGTTTGATTATCGACGGCTCTTTCTACTTAAAACTTAAGAGCTGGTCAAATGCAGGCCAGCTATAAGATCTTTCTACTGATATATGAGCCTACTGATATATGAGCAGCCCCGAGTTTCTGCCATTTGGGCAGAAATCAGATTTTTAAATTAGATCATTTAAATGATCAATTTAAAAACCTATGGTATCCCAAAATTATCCGATGGAACCTAAGAACTAGGAAAGTTTCGCTTGAAAAACGTTACTTCGCTCCCTAATAAGTATTACTCTCGTACTTCTGGCAACATGTACAGCTTTAATCAACCCAACATCAGACTGCTAGGATCAGTCTCTACCTAGATCATCTTTAGCCGTAATTTTTCTGTTTATAGCAGAACCGCCTGAGTCGTTCACCGTACCTAGAACCTGTCCTTGCTATGGCTTTTAGTCATCGATTATTTTATGTGCCTTTATAGGCTAGGAGTTAAGTCTAAGAAGGCTGTCATCCCTAATAGGCAGGACGTAGCGAGGCTGGTTCCTTTGTACTAAACATAAGTTCTCTCGACGATAGTCCTGTCTGTTGTGGCCATTAATCTATCTTTAGGAGGGTGCATTTGAGGATTAAATTAATCTTGGTTTACCAACTTTTCCTAACTCTGTTGCCGATACGGCATAGGCATACAGCCTCATAGCTGAGAAAGAGCTAACTAGAACTAAAGCAAAAGTTAATTTTTGTTCACCGTATAATCTTTACAGCTTATTCACTGCTTTATGGAATATTTGAAGCTCTTGTTTATTCGCCATGCTGAATCGGTTGGGAACGTGCAACAACGGATGCAAGGACATGGGGAGTTTGAACTGTCGGCTCTAGGACAACAGCAGGCCGATCAGCTAGGTCGGCGGCTATGGGCCAAGTGGGGCGAGCCGACTCAAATCTACACCAGTCCGCTGAAACGGGCTGTACAGACGGTGGAACGGGTTGTGGCGCTTGAACCCGCAGCGCCATCCACTGCATCCGCCGCCAAGAACTATCAGATTACTGACGCCGACGACTTGAAGGAATTCCAAAACGGCATTTTTGCAGGACTAACTTGGGCAGAGGCGCGATCGCAACATCCTACCCTTTGCGCCGCGCTCGAAGCCTCGCCTGACTGGATTGCGGTACCGGGAGCCGAATCATTGCAGGATGCCTGGGATCGCGCCCAGCGGTTTATCCACCATCTTCTCAGCCAGCACCGCAGCGGCGAAACGATTTGGATTATCACCCACAGCTGGATTTTGCAGCACTTAGTAGCATCTCTGATGGGTTGCGATCGCACCTGGCAGATTGCTCCACACCACACCGCCATTTTTGAATTTTGGATCGAGCGATCGCGCTGGCAGACCACCGACCATAATCGGCTTAACAGTGAGCTATGGCAAATTCGCCGATTTAACGACGACCAGCACTTAGATCACCGATTACGCCCTGAGCAAGAGCAAAACAACGGAGGCGAAGGCAGCCGCGAGCAGGATAGAGAGCAGATTGGTGAAGTATCAGATTTGTCCAGATATTGAATAGAGTCTAGGGGACATCTACTAAGATGTCTCTAGAAGTTGCTGGGTCACATCATCTGATCTCAAATTCCCAAGTTGAGGTATGTTTATTAGTCTGAAGTAGTTAGGAGTAGTTAATTAAACTTTAATTTCTTTCAGCCTGCTTCTACTTGTATATCGCAGACTGATGTTTCACACTTAGCCCTGTTAGCAAGATTTTTAGCGAATCAACATCCTGATGATGATGGAAACGGTGGATTCGATCGATGATATTTTCAGGCAGGCTCGTCAAGGCAGTGTTGCTGCAATTATTCAGATCTTGAATGAGAAACTGGCCGATTCTGGGGTTCGCACCCGCGCTGTGCTGGATCATGGAGTTTTGCAGCTTCTATGTGAAGCGCTTAGCCCTGAACAGCTTGAACAAACGCCTTTAGTAGAACGGATTCGGCAAATTCTACAATCGATTAGCCCGCGCAATATTCACCGGATTAATGTTAATAGTCGTCTGGTGCGAGAACAGCAGCTGATGTGGCTGCAGGAAGTCCAACGAGATCCGGATGGTCAACTGCTGTGGTCACAGGAGATTTTGCTATCTCGGTTGAACCCCTTGAAGCGATTAACCGAAGATTGGCACCATGCTCGGCTGCTGTCGATCGCTACCCCTGTGGCAAATGCGCCCAAAGAGGCGATCGCCAATCAGCAATTTTGGCGCGGCATGATGATTGGCGGAGCCAGTCTCGGCCTGCTGCTGCTGCTAGTGGGTTGGGCGATGTTTGACTGGTTGGGGCTAACGCTATCTCCGCAAATCGGTGGCTCCAACTCTCAGGTTTCATCTGCACCATCTGCTAGCCCAAACCCCACCGCCCCAGATCCGTTTGTGCAGGCAGTGCGTCTGGCCGAAGCGGCGGGGGTAGACGGCAGGAAAGCTACCACCCGAGCAGAATGGTTGGATCTAGCTAGCCGCTGGCAGCGCGCTTCCGACCTGATGGGCAGCGTGATCCCAAACGATAATCGGTTTGCCACGGCTCAAAACCGTGCCAAAGTTTATCAAGATAACAGTCGAACTGCGCTGCAAAAAGCTGATAGCCTACGGTAGGTCAGGTTTTCTAGAGCAATCCACTATTTTTTACCCATGCCCCTCAGAATTGGTAATGGCTACGATATCCACCGTTTGGTGGGCGATCGCCCCTTAATCCTAGGCGGGGTGACAATTCCGCACGACTTCGGCCTGCTGGGGCACAGCGATGCCGACGTCCTGACCCACGCCATCATGGATGCGCTGCTGGGTGCCCTCAGCCTAGGGGACATTGGCTACTATTTTCCCCCGACCGATCCCCAATGGGCCGGAGCCGATAGCCTCAAATTACTAGAGCAAGTCGATCAATTAATTCATCACAAAGGCTGGCAAATTGGTAATTTAGACACCGTGATTGTGGCCGAACGACCCAAACTCAAACCCCACATCGCCGCCATGCGCGATCGCCTCGCCGCCGTGCTCCACCTCGACCCCGACCAAGTTGGCATCAAAGCCACCACCAACGAAAAACTTGGCCCTGTTGGCCGCGAAGAAGGCATCGCCGCCTACGCCGTAGCGCTATTGGTGAAGGATGAAGGATGAGGGATGAAGGATGAAGGATGAGGGATGAAGGATGAGGGATGAAGGATGAGGGATGAGGGATGAAGGATGAGGGATGAAGGATGAGGGATGAAGGATGAAGGATGAGGGATGAAGGATGAGGGATGAGGGATGAAGGATGAAGGATGAAGGATGAAGGATGTTCGGCTTTGCCGTTCGCGAAGCGTAGGATGAGGGATGCATGGAGGGGAGAAAAGAGGTTGGGGCGATCGCCAATTCCTCTATCATGTTCCTATCTCCCCTGCGAATCCCAGTCTTTCATCTCTCACTTCCACCCCCCTTCATCCTTCATCCCTCATCCTTCCGCCTTCATCCTTCATCCTTCCCCCTATGGTTTACGAACCGCCTCAGCGCATCAAGCAACGCCTGCTCTATCAGGGACGCAAGTTTAGTTTTGAAGTTAGCCATCTGCGCCTGCCCAATGGGTCGGAGGGCGACTGGGAATGTATTCGGCATCCGGGTGGGGCGCTGGCGGTGCCCGTGACGCCAGAGGGGAAGCTGGTGATGGTGCGGCAATATCGGTTTGCCACCTCGCGGCGATTGCTCGAATTCCCGGCTGGCACTCTAGAACCCGGAGAAGACCCGTTAGCCACTATCCAGCGAGAAATCGAAGAAGAAACAGGCTATCGTGCCCACAGCTGGCAGAAACTAGGACAGTTCTTCCTGGCTCCTGGCTATTCCGATGAGGTGATTTACGCCTACCTAGCCCAGGATTTAGAAAAGCTAGAACATCCGCCTGCGCAAGACGACGATGAAGACATCGACACCGTCTTGATCACACCTCAAGAGTTAGAGCAAGCCATCTTAGACGGCGAAGCAGTAGACGCTAAGTCTATTACTAGCCTGCTGCTGGCTCGCCAGTTGCTGAAGCTCTAAAACTATAGTAGAAGACGGCGCAAGTTTGGCTACCGTAGGGCGGGCATCTTGCCCGCGCAGGCTGGAAGCTTGCACTACGAACGGTGCGGGCATCTTGCCCGCGCAGGCTGGAAGCCTGCACTACGAACGGTGCGGGCATCTTGCCCGCGCAGGCTGGAAGCCTGCACTACGAACGGTAGGCAGATTTACGCCTCAGACTACTAGATCATTGCTGGACTTTTTGAAATTTATCTCCCATGCCCAACCTAATCTTGTTCTGGCACCGCCGAGATCTGCGGATTTCGGACAATATTGGCTTGGCTGCGGCGCGACAGCGTAGCCCCAAGGTGGTGGGTGTGTTTTGCCTCGACCCTGGGATTTTGCAGCTTGATGATGTGGCTCCAGCGCGGGTGGCCTATATGCTGGGCTGCTTGCGTGAGTTGCAGGAAGCCTATGCCAAAGTCGGCAGTCAGCTGCTGGTGTTACAGGATGCTCCGGCAGTGGCACTACCCAACTTGGCGATCGCCCTCCAGGCCAGTGCTGTACGGTGGAATCGCGATGTGGAACCGTGTGGGCGATCGCGCGACCGCACCGTGGCAGAGGCATTGCGGCAGGCGGGGGTGGAGGTGCAGGCCGAGTGGGATCAGCTGCTGCATGCCCCCAAAGAAATCTTCACCGGAGCCGGTTCCCCCTATACGGTCTACACGCCGTTTTGGCGCAACTGGAGTGCCAAACCCAAGGCCGAGCCTGTCCCCGCTTTGGCGCAGGCACTCGGGCTGACAGACGCAGAGCTGGCAACCGCCCAGCAGGCAGGGGCGATCGCCCTACCGACGGCAAAACAGCTCGGGTTTGCCTGGGACAGCCCATTTTTGCTAGCACCGGGTGAAACAGCGGCTCAGGAGCGGCTAGAGGAATTTTGCTCCCAAGCTGTTTTTAGCTACCAAGAGCAGCGCAATTTTCCGTTTACCGACGGCACCTCTAGCCTGAGTGCAGCGCTCAAATTTGGGGCAATCGGCATCCGCACCGTTTGGGCAGCAACGGTTAGCGCTCTGGAGCAAACACGCAGCGACGAGGCTCAAGCGGGCGTTCGCGTTTGGCGACAAGAACTAGCATGGCGCGAGTTTTATCAGCATGTGATGTACAGTTTTCCAGAACTGGCAGACGGGCCGTATCGTCAACCGTTCAAAGATTTTCCTTGGACAAATAACCCCAATCAGTTTCAGGCGTGGTGTGACGGCAAAACGGGTTATCCCATTGTCGATGCCGCCATGCGTCAGCTCAACGAAATCGGCTGGATGCACAACCGCTGCCGGATGATTGTCGCCAGTTTCCTCACCAAAGACCTGATCATTGACTGGCGCTGGGGCGAGAAATATTTTATGCAGCGGCTGGTAGATGGTGACCTCTCTGCCAACAATGGCGGCTGGCAGTGGAGTGCGTCGAGTGGCATGGACCCCAAGCCCTTGCGAATTTTTAACCCCGCCAGCCAAGCACAAAAATTTGACCCCGATGCCGAATACATGCGCGCATGGCTACCAGAACTGCGCAGTCTAGACACCGAACTGCTCGTCACTGGGGTAATTCCGGCAGGCGATCGCCGCGTGTGCAACTACCCGGCCCCCATCGTCGATCACAAAAAGCAACAGGCGCTGTTTAAGCAACTCTACGCCGAGGCGAAAGCGCGCGCCAGCAATGCGTAAAGCAGACTCTCGTTCCCAGCCTCCTGGCTGGGAATGCTGGCTACCGGCTCTGCCGCTTCATCACAGAGGAGGCAGAGCCTCCGAATCTACGTTCCCAAGCAGAGCCTGAGGAACGAGGCTGTTGCTCTAGCGATAAAGCGCCTGAACCCACTGCCATTCTTGCTTTAGCCCCTCAGCCAAAGAGACTTGAGGGATGTAGTTGAGCAATCGTTTGGCTTTAGACACATCAGCGGCGGTGTGGCGGGCATCTCCAGCCGCGTTGCCAATGTAGTTGCGCCGAATGGGTTGGCCGACAATCTGCTCCATCGTGTCTAGCACTTCGGTTAAGACCACCCGGCTGCCACCGCCAATATTGAAGATTTCCCCGATTGCACCAGTCGCTTCGGCAGCGGCCAAATTGGCGGCTACGATGTCGCTGACAAAGGTAAAATCGCGGGTTTGCTGCCCGTCACCATAAATCCGGATTGGCTGATCTTCTAGCACAGATTTGAAGAAGATGTGGAATGCCATATCGCTACGCTGGCGCGGGCCATAGACGGTGAAGTAGCGCAACACGCTGACGGGCACACCAAAATTGTGATGGTAGAGCAGGCAGAGCTGTTCGGCCGCCAGCTTGGTGATGCCGTAGGGCGACACAGGATGGGGGCAAATGGTTTCAGACGTGGGCAGCGTTTCGGCATTGCCATAGACAGAGGACGAGGAGGCAAAGACGAGCCGCTTGAGGCCAGGAGCCGTCTTCGCCGCTTCTAAGATCAGCTGGGTGGCATTGATGTTGCGCTCGGTGTAGCCGCGAAAGCCGTCGCCCCAGCTGGCGCGCACGCCGGCCTGCGCGGCTTGATGGTAGATCACATCTACTTGGTCTAAAAGTGACGTCCAGTTGAGCGCTGCAATCGAGCCTTCGAGCAGCTGAAAGTTAGGGTGTTGTTCCAGATGGGCGACGTTCTTTCGCTTCAGAGCCGGGTCGTAGTAATCGTTAAATTCATCAATGCCAATGACGCGATCGCCCCGTTGCAGCAGCGCTTCTGTCAAATGAGACCCCACAAACCCAGCAGCCCCGGTCACAACACTTGTAGCCATTAGCAGTGAAACTCCCCAGTCACAAAAACTAGAAAATTGAGTTTTCGGACATCATGCGGCCAAAAACGCAACTTTAGATCAAACAGGCTCTGATAGAGCCATTAAACAGGCTCTTTAGAGCAAGACCAGATTCTACACCCCTGCCCCGCCGCTGGGGAAGATGGCATTCGTCACAAATCGCAGCGGTAAGCGCCCAAATATTCTGCGCCCCGGCGGGGAATGTGTGGGTCGATGCCCTGCTGATGGTTAAAAAAAGACAAAATCGGTGAAACGCCAACCAGTTCAAAGGTGTATTCCATGATTTGGCCTGAGATTGCTTACTGGGCGATCGCCTACAGGCTCGACTTTGTAGGCAGTGTAACGATTTGATTGAGCAAAGGTCTTCCTCCTTAAGCCCGAAATTCTAACCGCAACGGGTTGAAATGAATAGCCTTTTTGATGAATGTTTAAAGCGATCGCGATCAAGACGCGATCGCCGCTTCTCACCCTTGCAGATTTCCCACAGTTTTCTCGCAGTCGTTTGGTTAAAGATTACGTTAGAATTATTACGGCCTCTTTACACAACTTCCTCCCCCATCGCCAGGATTTTTTGCTTAAGGGAGCCACCATTTCCCGCCCAAAAAATATTTCTCCCAACTGGAGCTTTTCTTATGACCTTGCCGATTCGCAATGTTGCCATCATTGCCCACGTTGACCATGGTAAAACCACCCTGGTTGATGCTTTGCTCAGACAATCCGGCACGTTCCGCGAGGGGGAGGAAGTTCCAGATTGCGTGATGGATTCCAACACGCTAGAGCGGGAGCGAGGCATTACAATTCTGTCGAAGAATACTGCGGTTCATTACCAAGAAACCCTGATCAACATTGTAGATACCCCCGGACACGCCGACTTTGGCGGTGAGGTAGAGCGGGTGTTGGGCATGGTAGACGGCTGCATCTTGATCGTGGATGCCAACGAAGGCCCAATGCCACAAACGCGGTTTGTGCTCAAAAAAGCCCTAGAAAAAGGTCTGCGGCCAATCGTTGTAGTCAACAAAATTGACCGCCCTCAGGCCGACCCTCACGGCTCGGTGGATAAGGTGCTGGACTTGTTCTTGGAACTGGGCGCAGACGATGACCAGTGCGATTTCCCCTACCTGTTTGCCTCCGGTCTAAGCGGCTATGCCAAAAACGATCTGAAGGACGAGGGCATCGACATGAAGCCCATGTTTGAAGCCATTTTGGCACATGTGCCTGCTCCCGTAGGCGACCCGACCAAGCCGCTACAGCTACAGGTCACCACCCTAGATTATTCCGAATACCTGGGTCGAATTGTGATTGGCCGGATTCACAACGGCACCATTCGCGCTGGACAGCAAGCTGTGCTGATTACCGAGAGTGGGGCGATCGTTAAGTCCAAAATCAGCAAGCTGCTAGGGTTTGACGGGCTGAAGCGGGTGGAGATGGAATCGGCAACGGCAGGTCATATTGTGGCCGTGGCTGGGTTTGCCGATGCCTACATTGGCGAAACCATTACCGATCCCGACAATCCTCAAGCACTGCCGCTGATTAAGGTAGACGAACCCACCTTGCAGATGACCTTCTGGGTCAACGATTCACCCTTTGTCGGCAAAGAAGGCAAACTGGTCACCTCGCGGCAGGTGCGCGATCGCCTGTTCCGTGAGCTAGAAACCAACGTGGCCTTGCGAGTAGAAGAAACCGACTCGCCCGACAGATTTGCCGTCTGCGGGCGGGGCGAACTGCACCTCGGTATCTTAATCGAAACCATGCGGCGGGAAGGCTACGAGTTCCAGGTTTCGCAGCCACAGGTAATTTACCGTGAAGTCAACGGCCAGCCCTGCGAACCGTTTGAGCTATTGGTATTAGACGTTCCCGAAGAAGCGGTCGGCGGCTGCATTGAGCGGCTAGGCCAGCGGCGAGGCGAAATGCAAGACATGCGCGTCGGCGGGCGCACCCAGCTCGAATTCATCATCCCCGCTCGCGGCCTGATTGGATTCCGAGGCGAATTTATGCGCCTTACCCGTGGCGATGGCATCATGAACCACAGCTTCTTAGACTACCGTCAGCTATCAGGCGATGTGGAAGCTCGTCGCAATGGCGTGCTGATCTCCTTTGACGAAGGCGTCTCCACCTTCTATGCCATGAAAAACGCTGAAGACCGGGGCGTGTTCTTCATTACTCCCGGCACAAAAGTTTACAAGGGCATGATTGTCGGCGAACATAACCGCCAGCAAGATCTAGAGCTAAACGTTTGCAAAACCAAGCAGCTCACCAACCACCGAGCTGCTGGTGCCGACGAACTGGTGCAGCTGCAAGCCCCAATCGACATGAGCCTAGAGCGAGCGCTAGAGTACATCGGTTCAGATGAATTGCTGGAAGTTACCCCAGTCTCTATTCGCCTGCGCAAGATGTCGAAGAAGCTGGCAAAACGCTAGAGCCAAGGGCATGGCAGTGCCATGCCCCTACCAAAACATCGTTCACCCTTGTAGGGACATGGCAGTGCCATGTCCTCATGTCTGATGCAAAGGCCATGCCCCAAGCTGCCGCAAATTGGTAGCAGTTAAAGGGAACATAATCATACACAAGGCGGCGCGTTCTATCCGGACGCGCCGCCTGCTGTTTGGGAGCTATTGCTTAAGGAAAACGCACCTCCAACCGAAATGGGTCTCACCCCCCGTGTAGTCTCTTGCATCGGTTGGTAGCTCCAGACTCAGTTTGAGTCCTGCCTATCCTCCGTCGCTAGCATGGCGTGGCTAGTCGCCATGGCATGGATGAAACAGATTGCTTTGAGACTCTCACGAGAGCGTCCCACAGCAAAATTCTGGTTTCACGGCGCTGACGATCGCCCTTTCGTCTGGCGAATTAGAGATCCATATTCAGTTCAAGCGTCAGCCCCCTTAGACGCAATTGCTCATTCACTTAAGCCTCCATCAACTATGAACATTGATGAGATCTTTAACGGTTTTGCTGATGGCCTCTTGATTGTGACCGACCAGGGAACGTTGGTGTGTGCGAATCAGTATGCTCGCTTAATTTGCCATAACTTGATGCAAGATACGCATCATTCTCCGTTTGTACCGAAAGAAGTTTGGCAAATTTGTCGGGTTGTGACAGAACTCGATCACACTGCCAGCTGCCCTGAACCCATTTCGGTATTGGAGGGTGAGTTCTATGCAGGACACTTGAATAGTATTCGAGTGCGGACGCGGTGGGTGCAGCTAAATGAAGCCGATCGCCCTAGCTTGCTGGTAATTTTGGAAGACAAAGCCCAACTGACTCGGCAAATGGCGATCGCCGAAGCTCAAAACTGTGGGTTAACGCCCCGTGAGACCCAAGTTTGGCTATTGCACCGCGCCGGGAACAGCCGTAGCCAAATTGCGGCTCAGCTCTATATCAGTGTGGATACGGTGAAAAAGCACATCAAGAG
>Ga0163148_10006972_pt1 | contig 10782 bp, 12 predicted proteins | sample OliLakLV19MP7P2_FD_148606 | JGI IMG/M metagenome (GOLD analysis project Ga0163148, IMG submission 148606) | Freshwater microbial mat bacterial communities from Lake Vanda, McMurdo Dry Valleys, Antarctica- Oligotrophic Lake LV.19.MP7.P2 | ecosystem: Environmental > Aquatic > Freshwater > Lake >... | reverse complement strand
TGCGCTGGAGTCTGCAGGCGCACTCGCGGTGTATGTCGATTTGTGGGCAGACCGGAGCGCGGACCCGGGTAGGGTCATCGTCTCTGCCGTGCGCTCCGAGTTGGCCAGGCACGAAGGTGTTCTCACGCGCCTGGCCAAGCGCTCCGGGGTGGATCGTCTCAGCGTTGGAGGCGTTGCGTTCTCGCTGGACAATGTCGGACTGGGGTTGGAGGTGTCATTGAGCGACGCGTTGGCGGCACTTTCCGACGAAGTCCGCCGTCCGATCGTCCTGATCGTGGACGAAGCGCAGCATGCCATCACGACAGATCGCGGGTACGACGCACTCTTCGCATTGAAGGCCGCGCGCGATGAACTCAACAGCAGCGAGCATCATGGCCTGAGAGTGGTGGCCACCGGTTCCAACCGCGACAAGCTCGCCATGCTGCGCAACAGCAGGGACCAGGCCTTTTTCGGCGCGCCGCTTGTACAGTTTCCCGGGCTCGGCAAAGACTTCGTGAGGTGGTTCTGCGACGGGGTGTCACTGGCCGCGCCCCTTGATCCTTCTGCCGTCGAGACACTTTTCGTGCGCGCCTCATTTCGCCCAGAGGTGCTGGGCGCCGCGGCGGACGTTCTGCACTTCGACTTCTCACTGCAGGCGCAAGATGTTGAAGCCAAGTTTGCGCAGGCGGTCGAGGAGCAGTTGCAAGCAGCAGACGCTCAGATGCTGCGAGTGCTCCACGCGCTGACGCCACTGCAGTCTTCGGTGCTGCGCGTACTGGCCGCGCGGGGCAAGGATTCGCACCGTTCGAAGCTGCGACCATCATGGCTTACCAGGCGGTGCTCGATGTGATCGCACCGGAGAGCGCTAGGAGGCCAGGGTCGGGTTCGGGGTCGGTCAGGAGTGGGTCACCGATCAGGGCAGAAATCGGGAATGTGCAGCAGGCGCTCGGCGCGCTCCAGGAAAAGGCGCTCGTCTGGCGCGAGCGCCGCGGGGTGTACGCCCTGGAGGAATCGTCCGTGGCAGAGTTGTTGGCTGAGCACCGAATGCTGGAGATGGTGCCGGATCTACCGTCCCAGGCGGATGTCATGCCGCCGGCGCCGCGCCCTCCTCGGCAGCGCTGACTGCGTCTCGCAGGCCTGGCAGCGGCCACCCACGGCGCGCGCTCTGAGCTGGACGGCATCCGGCGCATCAGCCTGGCTTGACCCGACGCCGCGGCCTGCACGCGGCCAGAGCTCTGCCGTCCACATGATTTGTTGCACCCCTTGACTCACAAATGCAACTAGATTTGCAGCAACCGCCTACGCCCGCCCCTGCCGGCTCAGGCGTTCGGCATTCTTGCCGGCCAGTTCTGACACGCGAATTCGACAGCGCGCTCCGTTTTCGAGAACCGCTTTCAAGAACATTTGCGAGAATCGTGATATGTGCTATCATCCTCATGATGATATCGTTTTGGCTGTTGTTACACGCTCCGAAGCTGGCCGGTGCCATCGATTCGTAGAGGAATTGAAGACGCGGAAAGGAAAGAGATTGCCCTTCGGGGTCGAGCTTCGTGCTCCTGTAAAGGATGAGGTCCACAACGGCACTTGTGGGTCCACAGAAGAAGCGGGCAAGCTGAAAAAAGAGCACTCCGAACTGCTTGAGCGAATCGATGCAGTTCTTCGGCGCCTCCGCTCGCACGCGGGGTCAGGCGTTTTGGTGGCAAACCGAAAGGAGCGAGATGGATAACGACGAATTGAAAAATATGGTCGAGCGCATGCAGTGGAGTCTTGGGCGATTGGCTGGCGCCATAACTCCGACTGACGCCCTGCCAGACGACGATGTGATGGGCGGGAAGGTCAGCTCGCTGACCGAGGCGGTCATGGGCAGAAGTGCCGGGCTGGTGCGGATTGCAGAGGCAATCGATGGCTTGGCCGATGCTGTGCGCGACACGGGCACCGACGACAGGACCGTTTCTGAGGCGATTGACGGTCTGACAGTCGCTGTCCGCGAGCGAGACGCCCACCCCCGGTTGCCCAACCAATGACCGATATCGTCCGCCCGCCCGCGCCTGAAACCTCCGGCGGTGAGCCGCCCGATGGCGACTTCGCAGCGCTGAGCGTTGCGCAGAGCGAAGCGCAGTGGGTAAACTCAGGAGGGGCGCCCGGGGAAGGGTCCAACATTCACGGGCTTCTTCATGCCTCTTCCGGAACGCCAGAAAAGAGCCCTGAGCTTGAGTTCTTGAAGCAGCTGCTGCTGACGCATCTACAGGCTTCGCCATCCGCCGTGGCTGTAGTTCAGGCACTCAAGCGAGCAACGCTCGTGTCCACGCAGATCAACGAGGCACCTGAGAGTTTGGTGCGTGCGCTGATGGGCAATCTGAGCGATCTGGAGTCGATGGCAAGGAGCCGCGATCTGTCCCGCGTCGTCGACGAGACGCCGGTTCGAATGCGGCCGCGCACGCGTGTCGAGATGGAAGAGCGCGCCATCGAGGTCGTGCTGCAAGGCGCGGAGTGGCTGACAGCCCGCGAAGTCGGAGAGCGCCACAACCCGCAGGCTGGCAATCCACATGCGGCTGTGTCGAGGTGGGTCCAGACGGGCAAGATCTTCGGTATCCAGCGCGCTGGCCAGGCGCTGTACCCGAGCTACGAGTTCGATGAGCTCGGTCAACCCATCCCCGCTGTCCAGGATGTGATGTCGGTGCTTTCCGGGTACTCGCCGTTCAGCATGGCTTCCTGGTTCGAGTCGGTGAGCTCCATGCTCAATGGGCGACGGCCAAGAGAGGTTCTGACGTCGGAGCCGCACGCGGTGATCGAGGCCGCCAGGGACCACGTGATGGGGCCGGTGCATGGCTAGTTCGGACCCGCCGAGCGACCGTCCGGAGCCACCACCACAACACCCATTCCCGCTGGTACCGTTTGAGGGTGCGAGCTGGTACCGGGTGCACGAACTCAATCCGGACACCGGGCAGTTTGAAGGGGACGCGTTCAACGATTGCGGTCGCGGAAACGCCAGGTTCAGCCCGCTTCGGCAGCAGGGCGACGGCAAGGTGATTCCAACGCTCTACTTGGCCGAGGCACTCCAGCCGGCGCTTGCTGAAGTCGTGCTGCACGACGTGCCGACCCCGTCGACGGGGTACCTGCACGACCTCGAGCGGGACCTCAGAGGACATCTGCACGTATCGATGCTCGACATTCCAGAGTCCCTGCTGGTGGCCAACCTGACTTCGCACGGCCTGCGCGCGGCGGGCCTGGAGCCGCACCACCTATTTGCTGGCAACAAGCCGGACTATCCGAGAACCAGACGATGGGCCCAATGGATCTGGGAGAACCAGCCGGATGCCCAAGGGCTGCAGTGGATGTCCCGTCGTGACAACCGGTACCGGGTGGTGATGATCTTCGGCGACCGCGTCGAGCCTGGCGCCATCCAGAAGAAGTTAGGGACGGTGGGGACGTCGGGGACAGCCTCGCCCCTGGCGGGGTACGAAGACCTGCTGGTCGCGTTGCTTGACCAGATGGGTGCTGGGGTAATGCCCCGGCTCTGAGGCATTCAGGTGAAGGTTGACGGACAACAGGCGTGGGGAGACGGGAAATAGGCGACGCCGAGGCCCGAATGCGACCGTCCGCAGACTTTGTTGCACCCCTTGAAACACAACTGCAACTAGATTTGCCGCATCTTCCATCTCAGCGGCCGAACGCACCCAAAGTGATTTACTGTCTGAAGTGTAGAAGCGTTGGTACAGGTAAGCCGGCTCTCCGGTTGATTCCAGCAGAACGCCGTCGCACGGCCCCAGGAAGATCATGTAAACCCAGCCGCTCCCGGTGTGAATCACGCTGTCGTGGCGCCTGAACAAGTCCTCGCGCCTGGTAATCGTTTAGACCCCCCCCACGATCACGCGTGTGCTGCCGACAGGTATATTTGCATTCGTCGGAGTTTGATGGCCGCGCCGATAAGTGCGGCGGTAATCATTTAGTCCGCCACCCTCAGACAGCTGAAAAAGCGGCACTGTGGGTTGACAAGGCAGCCGGGATCGGTGGCAGGGCAGGCGTGGGCAGGCCCATGCGGGCAGCGTGGATGGCGCGGGCGAGCAAGTCGGTGGCGCTGGCGCGGCGCAGGCGGCAGGTGTCGATGATGCCGGCCAACAAGGCGATGCTGTGGGAGCCCAGGTAGTGATGCTGCTGCCTCAGGCTGTTGAACAACGCCTCCTCGGCGGTGCGCCTGACTTGGCGGACCTCGAGCGCTCCAAGCGCGGCCAGACTCAGATGCAGCGAAGCTTGATCAACATCGACCACGCAGGGTCGTGCTCGGTCGGCCATCGGATTGCGAACGACGCGACGCACCGGCGGCATCTCGACGCGCCCTGCACGGTGCAGCATCAACATCATCCCGCGGCAAACCACGTCGCGCAGTGCGCCGTTGGTCTGCACCCAGTTCCACGCGTGGCACAGCTTCCTCGACAAACTCCAGCGGCTCAGCTGCGGGTGCTCGGCGATGAGGCGACGTATGAAGACGATGTCGTCTTCGGTGATCACACGGTGGCGTTAGCTCAGCACTTCTAGCATGCCCAGCACGGTAGCCGGTCTTGGCTCGGAACGCAAGCCCCTCCCCTCACCCCGAATGCAACCAACCTCATCGCCAAACATCCGCATTGGCAACAGCCGCACAGCCTATGCAAGTTCTCTGGTGGGGTCTAAACGATTACCTCCGTGACGGTCCGAAGCGTCCTGGTGCAGGCCCAACCCATGGGCGGCTACATCGAACTCGGCGGTCATATCGACAAGCTGAACGAGAAAATCGCCGAGATGAAGGGCTCGATGCAACCGATCGAGGACCTCAACGCGGTCACCGTTCTCATGGTCGACCCGGGCGAATACACCCTGGACTGGCTGCTTCTGCAGAACGGCAGTCTGACCTCCAAGGCCTCCGGCGCAGCATCGGACGCGGGTCGACATCGCGTGGTTCGCGCGGTTCATGAGGCCCTTCAGGACAAGATCGGGCGGCCTCTCGGGCCGGCAACAATGACCCGGATCAATGAAGCCCTGCGCCTGAACCTGCCGCTGAAGCTCTCCGGCGTGGCCTATGACCTGCTCGAATTCGAGCCGATCATCAAGGCGGTCGTCGCGGATCCGATCAGCAGATTGATCGATGGCATGCGGTCGATGCATGAATTTGTGGACGTCATCGTGCTGGTCGGCGGCCACCCGGAGCGGTGCCGCGACGTGCTCGAGGAGCGCTTCCCGCAGATCCCGGTGTTCATCGTTCAGCCCGCCGTCGAGGCCAATGTCCGGGGCTTCCAGATCATCGGCGAGGCGACCGCGGCCGCGGCCGCCGATATCAGCAGAACTGGCTGGCGTTGGTGGCGAGGGCTCAGCCCCTATGGCTGCGTAGAGAGGGATCCGGCAATGAGTGCGCTCAACATCACAGTGATGGTGGATGAAGATGTTCATCCTGAACTGTTCCGGGCGCTGCTGAGCGTCAAAAATATCAGGTTCAGGTCCGAACGCTTGAGGGTCCTGGCGACCATGGGGCTCCGCCATATGAACGAAAGTACCAATTCGCAAACAGAGAAACCGCTGCAAGTGGTTGATCCTGAACAACAATCTTCTTTAATTGTGCCGATGGAGGTTGGAAAAGTTAAAACTCTGCAACACCCTGTTTCGCCAGCAGACAAAAGCCCTGACGTCCGAACCGATTTTCAGCCGCAAGCTGTTGATTCCAAAGGAATTCCCAATTTAATTGTGGCGATGGGCCCTGAAAAAGTTAAAGAACTTGTTGCACCCGCAGAAACCCAGAAGATGCACCTTGGAATGAAGCTGGCAATGCAAATGGCCAGGCGCGGCGAGTTCGGCACAGGGTCGGCGCCAAGCTGGAAGAAAAGTCGGATTGAAGAGGATCCAAGAGATCTTGAGGGGGGAAAACGTCCCTCAGGAATGGACATTGAGGGCCGGTTTCGCTGAAATCGGCCGGAAAAGAGGGGTGGTGGCCGTTATTTCAACGCCCCAACATGGTGCACCGGCTATCATACATTTTCACGCAAGTCGTTTAATTTAAGAATTGCTCATCTTACACATTTTGCTTTTAACGACCTGTCCTTCATCTTACACACTACTGTCCAACGTAGGCTGATTTTCAAAAATTAGATCACCCCAAACCGAGTTCTGATTTCAAAACAGTATCAGACGGACAAAGTCACCACCAAACCGGGAAAATGCACCAAAACAGGGATTTATGACTGCGGACATCGCTGATAGACAGCAGACCCACCGGCGGGACCACCCACACAGGCTAGACTTCCCAGAATGCACATGCCGCACACAGAAAACCTCCAAAAAAACCTTGGAGCAGGTGAACCACCCCAACAGGACATCCAGGCCGGTCAGGGTGGCGGTTTCTGGGACGGAACAGGCGCTGATACCGGAGCTGGCTCGGGAACAGGTCATGCTGCTGATCCTGTCTCTGATCCTGTCTCTGATCCTGAGCCTGTCCCCGAGCCCGATCGATGGTCCTCTCAAGTGACTGTCGAACCCGAGGTTCCACAGTCTCAGGACGCCTGGCCAAACCGGACATCTGAACAACAAGGCAGGTCCGGTTCGAACGACTGGCCTCTGCCGATCGACAGGTCCGAACAGGAACACCCACCGAACCGGCAGCATGGCCACGATCAGGACAGGGAGCAGGATCAGGTCGGTCCCAGCAACGGCAAGCCCGATCCCGATCCCGATCCCGGTCCCGATCCTTGTTACGGTCAGGGTCAGGGCAGCGACGACCATTGGCTGCGCGAGATCGAAACCTCGGGGTCGGTCAACCACGAACTTGCGCCCGGTCTGAATACACCCCCGAAAATGGACGCCTCAGATATGGTGGGCCCGCTGTTCGGTCCGGTTGTCGCAGGCCGGGATGGGTGGCTGATCAAGGAGTCGACGCGAGCCCACTATGAGACCCAGGCTCGCCGCATCTGGCGAGCAGCCGCAAGAGATCTCGCTGCCGAGGCCGGCGCGGTGATCACCCCGATGGGGGTGGTGGATCATTTGATCAAGCGGGGCCGCGGCGAGCCGGGTGGCGACACCATGAAGATCAGCAGCTGGATTGCTTACAGATCTGCATTGCTGTGGGACTTCTCCCAGCACCCCCACCTGGCAGAGTACGCGCTGGCCATGCGGGTCCTCGAGGAGTGCAGGCATCCTGCCCCGGAGCTCGCCGCAGAGATGCGGGCCAGGGATCACAAGGAACGCGTCGAAAAACGTGGCATCCCCCGCCGTGATCTCCAAAAACTGCTCGCCCAGCTCGGAGCCATGGGCAGGACCGTCCACTGGGGAGCGCGGACCCAACACTGGGTGCTCGCCGGCATTGCGACTGGAATCCGGCCAGGTGAATGGGAACACACGAGGTGGTCGGACGAAGACCTGATGACCTGGCTCATCGCGCCGAACTCCAAGGAGAAGGCCGACATCCCGGGCACGATCAGGCAAAGAGTGGCGATCAGCGCTGTGATGGAGGGCCAGTCACTGGACAGCGTTCACAAACCACTCAGGGAAAACATCTCGATGCGCGTGGTGCCTGTCGATGCAATCGACCGGATGGTGATCAACGCACACCTGATCGGCATCAAAGCGGCGGCTGAGAAGGGGATTTCCTTCAGTGACTACTACACCTGCTGCAGGACGACCCTGTGGAGGGCCTGCAAGGTCATCTGGCACGGGAAGCTGAACTACTCCCTGTACAACGCGCGCCACCAGTATTCCGCAGATGCGAAACGGAAGCTGACCCCGGAAGAGATCGCGGAGCGGATGGGGCACAACAACCCACGCTCAGCTAGGCGTTTCTACGCCAACGCCTCAGAGGCGTACAAGGGCGCGGGGGCGATGAAGCAGAAGGATGGGCAGAAGGTGGGGCAGCAGGTGGGGCAGCAGGCGGGGCCGCAGTCAGCTAACTTTCATGAGTCGAGAGCGACGCACCCATGATCATGAAATAATCAAAAATCGCGATTTAGATCGTGAGGTTTCATTTAGTCTTCAAAATGAGTTATTTCACGTTAAGCGAGCTGGTCCTGAAGGCCCGCAAGGGATTAATTTTGCATCACGCAGGGATGCTATGTCGGCTTGATACTCATATGATGCTGACATTCAGCGGCGATGATTGGAAGAAAATGGATGAGCAAGACACAAGGGATTGTGAAAAGGAATCTGCGCTAGTATGTCGACGATAAGCCATCCCTCTCTGGCTATGACCGACCAAAAAGGCGCAGTGCATCAGCACAGTGCACAACCACCCCTTCAAGGGCATAAACAGAAAATCACTCAACCTCCGACTATGGCTTCAACGCCGGCGTCGGAACCTGTGGACGCGTTATAAACGCCAGTGCACTCGGAGTATCGGCATGTCCAGAGCATTTACAACGCTTGAACTTAATCAGCTGAAGTGTGAAGACAAAACCTCGGTAAGGAGGGGGGCTTCCTCATAAACAGACGCTCAAGCTAGTTGCCGAGCGCGAGCGATTTTCACAGGTGGTAGATTTTCATGTGCCGAGTGCGTCCCCGCGCAGCAATCAAGCCGTTCATCCGCATTCACCCGTTCTAAAACCCAGTCCAGATCCTGGAAGATGACGTGGGTGGCAGCGGTCAGGTTCAGGCCGACTCCGCCGGCAACCAGGTTGCAAAGCGTCACCTGAACTCCAGGCTCGTTCTGAAAGGCATCGGTAGCTGCCATGCACTGCTTGGCGTTGTCCGCACCCGTGTTGGTGACGGCCTTGTCGCCGAGGACCTTCTTGTGCCGGGTGATGCCTTCGGTGTAGCTGGTGAACACGATCACCTTCTGGCCCGTGGTCAGCACGCCTCGGATGCGCTCGGCGCAGGCGGCGTGTTTGGCCTTGTGCAGGGCCAGCCGCCGCTTGGTGATGCGGGCCAGAAACTCGGTGTCGTTCGGCCGTGACGGATCCGACCCCCTGAACCACTCGACGAAGTCGCTGTAGGCCTTCCAGGCGCCGGCAGCATCGATCTGCACCGGCACCCACGAGCGAATTTTCGGCGGCAAGTCGAGCCCGTCGTCCTTCTTGCGGCGCAGCATCACCTCCTTGAGCAACAGGTTCAGCTCGGCGATGTTGGAGGCGCCGTCGGTCACCCAACCGTAGTCGTTGCGATAGGCGCCGCAGTAGCGTCGGGCAAACGACAGAAAACTGCGGGCACTGGGATGGCCCGTCGCGCGCAGCAGGTTGAACAGGTCGCGCGGACGGTTCGGCATCGGCGTGCCGGTCAGCAGGAAGACCAGCCGCGGCCCGGTCGGTGACTCGCGCTTGCTGTCGGCCACGCCGATGATCTTCAGCACCTGCGACGTGCGCTGGCTGGCATTCTTGATGAAGTGCGCCTCGTCGATGACGACGCCGGCCCAGGGGATGGCGCGCAGGCGTTCGGCGTGCCGGGCTGGCAGGTCGTAGTTGACGACCACCCAGCGCGAGCTGGCCGCCTGGTGACCGGGCACGCCGATGACATCCACCGCGGCGTCGGCGTCGACCATCTGGATCTCGCGCGCCCAGTTGAGCTTGAGCGACGCCGGGCAGATCACAAGCACGGCGCCTGACGGGCTGCCTCGTTCAGGGCAACGATGGCTTGCCGGGTTTTGCCCAGGCCCATGTCGTCGGCCAGGATGGCCCTGCCGTGCTGGGCCAGGAACTTGATGCCCGCAGCCTGGTGCGGGTACAACGAAGAGCGTGAAAGGTCCAAGATGGAACTCCTCTTTAGCAGTTGCGCCGGGTGGCAGGGGCCTGCAATTCGGATGAACTCGCCCCGTATGAAGAAATTGTGGAAGTGACTTTACGGTGTCAGTGGCTCAGAAGTTGAGCTATGGGAATCGCGCTCCAGCGCCTGGTTGAACAGGTCGCGCAGGGCCACCAGCTCAGCTTGGCTGCAAGTCGCCTGAAACTTGACATGCTCCCCGGGTTGCCGCGCCGTGGGCACGAAGCTGATCAGCCTGAAGTTGTGGCCGTAGGCCGTGGGGGTGATGTCGGCCGACAGTTCGTAGGCCGGCGTGGACTGGATGAGCGCGCGCATGAAGTTCTCCTCTTTAGCCGCATTCGACGAAGCGTCGGGGGCGGCAATCTGGATCAAATCCCCCCGGTCTTTCGCCATGACGGTGGGCGACCAACCCTGGTGTTCAGCGCAGCAGAATCAACTGCAGCACGGCGTCGGCGCCGCTCCACACAATGGCGTTCTGCTCAAGGCGGGACCCCAAGACCTTGGCCGCTTCCAGCGTCAGGCCGAAGATGAGGTAGCTGGCCTCTCCAGGCCAACGATTTGATGGATGCTGGCCGACCCCTTCGACGGCGACCAAGCTTCGTCCGCGTAGTTCACGACCCAACTCTGCATGGCGTTGCACATTGGCCGCGTCATCCAGCTGTTGGCTGTACGGGTTGTACGCTGTGACGTAAGCGCTGCAGTCGACGCGGAGCCGTCTGTGGACGGCCGTCAGAGCCGCACAGGCCTGGCCGATGCGCAGCGTGAAACGCTCGTCGCCGTGAACTCGGTACTCGGTTTCCCGGTAAGCGTGGGCAGTGGCTACGTCGATGATCGATTCGGACAAGAAAAAACCCTCCGCAGTGGGAGGGCCGACGCATCACCCGCTTCGTTGCTCCCGCAGGAGCCACATCCGCTTTCGCGATCCACCTTGCCCGGGAAGGCAGGTTGGCGTGGGCGTCGGCCCATCTCTGAATACTTTTTTATGGCATCACCGCGCGACGTCGTTGATCAGGCGCTATTTCTGCATTTCCGTGCTGTCCGAGACAGCAGTCAATTCCTATTTCGCTTCTCAGGTTCGGCGCCCCGTTTCGGCCACCC
>Ga0163148_10006965_pt1 | contig 10791 bp, 9 predicted proteins | sample OliLakLV19MP7P2_FD_148606 | JGI IMG/M metagenome (GOLD analysis project Ga0163148, IMG submission 148606) | Freshwater microbial mat bacterial communities from Lake Vanda, McMurdo Dry Valleys, Antarctica- Oligotrophic Lake LV.19.MP7.P2 | ecosystem: Environmental > Aquatic > Freshwater > Lake >... | reverse complement strand
TTCCATGACAGGTGCCAGCAGCAGCAACTGCTGACTGCCCAGCTGCTGGGACTTGAGTGGATTGGCACATCATCATCCCACTTCTTTTTCAATGAAATCAAGCGGGGGCTTCTTTTCTGTTGTCACCCTGGCAGTTCCCGATAGCAAGAAACATTCCCTGCCAGGGGCGACTGCCTGGCTAGTAACTAGCATCGCGAGTGGATTGGAAAGTGTCAGCACCCCGCTTCTTTTTCTGTTTTGAAATCCGCCGGGGCTTCTTTTCCATCATATTTTTTTGGGTATCCGCAGGAGCTTCTTTTCTATTACCTTATGTTTTCAGAACCGAGTGTCAACTACTACTTGTAGTAAAAGAGCTACGTCGTACCGACTCACGGGCGGTCCTCCTGGTTAGAAATTTGTAAACATTCAGCGTGATCCAGCTAGCGAAACGGAACCTCCTCCATAGCACCATTTACTGCCCTTCGGGTGCTAATTCGCCCTTGCCCTACCAGTACCAGTCAGTGAGATGGTCGATGGATGTATTCTGCGTTGGACCAAACCGGGGTACCAGTTTGAGTATTATTTTGATTGACAAGATCGCGATTAATAGCTACTAGCTAGCTAGCTACTCGCTAGTTACTAGACTACTTAGGTATTGACATCTCATAGTAGTAATAGCCTAGATTAGTGAGTTCACGATCTAGTTGCTATTGCTCCCCGTTACATACTGGGTAGAGATATTGACACTTGAAGAAACTATCCTCGACGGAAAGCGACTTATCGAGAGATGCATACCCAAGACTAGGTCACAAAGATCTTGACTTCCGCCATCAAGCTCTCGGCGAGGATAGGCCTAGTAGGGGGTCATTTTGATTTTTAAGTTGTTGATTGCCTTCTCACAATTTCGATTTCTACAATCCTGAAAGAACCTATTCCTACCGGCAAACTCAATTCATCACGTAAACAAAAACAAAATGTTTGGATTCAAGAAAAACTGCATGAAGGATACTTCCAAGAGCAGCACCATGGCGGACGAATCCAAGGGAAGTAGCACGGCAGACCAATCCAAGGGAAGCAGCACTGCGGACGAGTCCAAGAGAATCAGCACACCCAGGTGTGAGCCCAGGGCAAGGGAATCTTCCACTCAAAAGGCAATTATTGCAGGAATCGCAATGAAGGAAATGGACCCTGCTGATATCATTGCCATATTGGAAATGCAAGCTGCTGCTGGCAACCAGGAACATGCCATTCGCTGCTTCCAAAATCTCAAACACACAAAGAGGAGCAGTGCCACATCAAAGAGGACTCGTGCCTCTACTGCTGCTTAGATAGACACACACCGATAAAAATGATTTCATGATAATAATGCTTGTCGATTTTCTATGAACTTCTTCCAATAATGTGAATAATCTCTTACTGATATCCTGTCAACGTCTCGGGCGTGCCAAAAGCAAAGAAGATCGTAGCATCCATCATCGTTTCCTATCCGTGGTGTACCATCCGAAGTCTCACTGGCATTCTGCTCTGTTGGTACTGGTGTCTGCGTTGAAGGATGTTGTTGTCGTAGCTGCTGATGTTGTACATAAAAATCAAATGGCACTAGCTTGTTTTGGATTCGTTGTCGAGCTTGGCGTCTAGAAATCATTTGCATATTTGGAATGAGATGGCGACTGTCCTGTGATATCGGTATAATGGCAACCGTATTTTGATCAGAGAGACGGGCAGCCACGTCACGCACAACGTCTTTATCTTTCTCAGAAAGTCCCACCAGTCGTCCCATGGGTGGTGCCGGCACGAAGCCGCAGGCTTCCGCAACGAGCTGCATGATACCAGTCGTAGTACCAGCAGCGGCAGCATCGTCATTGTTCGGGAGATTACGGATCAGTCTTTCTCCTTGGGGTGCCCTTCCCAACTCATCTAGAGTAATAAAAGTTGGCAGACCAAACATCGGTGTCAAAATGACGACATTGGCTTCCAACATTATTCGCTGGACACCGCCGTGAATCCCTCGTGGAACCCAAAGCAACACTTGGATTTTTCCAACCCAAACAGGCCACTCTTTTATGGGAACTGGAGCCTGCATATCGCCGTGCGTTGGAAGTTCATTTCGAATCCTGCTATCATTGCTGACCGCTAAGTTCTCGGAAATTCGAAAGTCAACCATGCTGAGGCGGCTGTATAATCCGAATGCATCTGCGCAGACCATCCATTCTGAAATCATAACGTTTTTCATGTGGTGATATCGACTAAGAAAAGCTGCATGGCGTTCTTGATCAGCTTCTGCCTCTTCGTCTTGGTGTTGTATCACAAGTAAGTGATAAATATAATGATCTCTGGGGCAAAACAATTCCAAACCACAAAGATGTAGCAACTGACATAGTACACTCACCATGAATCGATTGGTACAGCTTCAACTGGCTGCGTATAAATACATTCTAGAGACACTTGCCTCTCTTTAAGTCTGCCCGCTTGCTGTTTGAAATGCCATTTGCACTTCTCTATCCGACAACCTCGCTTGCGGCCCTTTCTTTCTGGTTATATGTTTTATGTTGCGCAGTGAGCTTGATCTCCATCTGGACAGTGGACGCAGCGGCCGTTGCGCAGTAAGCTTGCTCTCCATCTGGACAGCGGATGCAGCGGCCTTTGACCAGCATCCAGGGGACTCTCGAAACAGTCCGTACAGCATACATGTGTCCCTCAAATTCCTTTCTTCCTCCGAGTGCGCCCACACGCGATCATAAGGTGTAAAGCAGTCGGCCGTTATTTCCGTGCAATCTATGTGATCGCTAGATCTTCCACCACAGAAACAGGTGAGTATCTAAACAAAGGTCTCGCCATTGAATGGGTCTTTCCGAATTTTTAGACGGCCAAATCGGTTGAGAGCAGTGAAGTATTCAACTGATGAAGGACCCCACTCAATTCGGCCAAATTGAGCACATCGAACGTTATCGTATTGAAAGTCTTCGAGGGTAAAGTTATGATTCTCGAGTACTGATGCCACGTCCTCGAAATAGCCTTCGTGGTCTTCTTTTGCCTGTTTTAGATCATATAGATATAAAGATTTGACGGACTTGTTGTTCTTCAACATTTGGCATAAAAGCGTCCTTTCCGGGAGAAATCCATGCAAAGAGATCTTTTGAAGGTAGGGGTTGTGATTCGACACAGCGACCAATGCTTCCGTCGCATCTCTTGCATCCACGGTGTTCCCGTCGGTTATTTTCATTGTCAAGATTAACTGTTGGAGAGACGAGAATCTCGAGAGCATTTTAAATACGGACTCCAGTGCTGCAGTACTTAACGAACAATTAAAGCACTCAAAGTCTTCCAATGTGCAATTGGTCCAATTCCAGCTGTCAGCTGTGCACAAATTTACATCCGTGAGCATTTTAAACACGGACTTCAGTGCTGCAGTACTTAACGAACAATTAAAGCACTCAAAGTCTTCCAATGTGCAAGTGGTCCAATTCCAGCTGTCAGCTGTGCACAAATTTACATCCGCTTGTGCAACGCGACCTCCAAGCTTTAGGACTTTGGGGGCAACCCAAAGCACCTGTGCAAGCATATTTGTGTCTAACCCATCATCTGGGTAGATTCGGAGCTCCTCAAGAGCTCGGCTTCCACGGTCGCCGCGCTGAATACTCTGGCTGAGGCCATGCATAGCACATTTCAGTTCTCGATAAGAAATCAATTCAATTTCTTTGATCCTCTGCCAATTTTCTAAGATGTACACTCCCAGGCGCATTCCAGCCAGGTCGCTGTCCAAGCTCGACAAACCTAGCTTCAAAAGCTTTATCTTCCTATTCTTCAGGCAATGGCCGCTGATCGCATTCCACCATTTCCATGGCATCTCTTCCCAGTTTTGATGCTGATGTGAAAAAGGATTGTCAGGAACGAGAGCGCAACGACATTGTGGTTGTTGTAGACACGTTCACGCGGTAGCCCGGCTTTTTTTCGATCGAAAATAAAACACGGTCCACGACTCCACCTCGAGCATTAAACACGCTACGACCGTTGGGATGCTTGGAACTGGCGTCCGAGCACGATGGATAGTTCCACGATTGGTATGAGCTTCAGAGTACAACCAAAGTGGTTGTTGCGCGCATGATTCCAACAGAGGTGCAACGGAAAACTGGCTAAACGTGTCGCTCAAACATCGATTGGCCTTCCTGTTTTCAGCCATGTATCAAATTGGCTTGAAAATTTTAGGTTGGGGATGGATTGCTCCTTAAATTGATGAAATTGGTCAACATCAGCTCCCAGATGATCGCAATATATTTGGTCGCTTGAAAGAGACAAAATGTGCAATGGAAGGCCTTTGCTTTTATCTGTTTTCTTCGTTTCGGTTTCGCCATTGCCAGAAGACGGCGATTCCGGCATGGCTTCGTTGTCGCTGTCGACTCTCAACTTGTTCATAAGATAGTAATGCCACCGTGGCAACAACCTTTGAAAAAGTGACGAAGCAATGTAGCGGCCACGAATGATTTGAGTCTCGTTAGTGAGTGAAAGTCCTGAAAGACCAGAAGAAGCGTTCGAATACTGCTGCTGGCAAAGGTTCCAATTGTCGTCCAGGGGAACGTATCCTGTTCGATTATAGAATTTCATGGTTGGTTGAATATTTCCTTCCAGGCTCAAGGTTAGAATGCCTGGATATTCCCCCAGTAAATACGCCAACGACGGCCCTGTCAATGTGCTACTTGTTTCCTCCGGTATTGTATCCTCTTTTTCAAGGATCACAATGCCGGGGTTGTTGATGCCGGTCCAGCGCACTGGCGGCGTGGTCGTTCCCCAGACTCGCGACAAGAATTCGATCGTTGGAACAATGTTATGCTTCAAACTCAGGGAGAACACAGCAGGAGCACGGAGCGCTATTTTGGATGCCAAGGATGATGTTCGCTTTGCTGGCTTTTTGGCCCTGTTCTCGTCAGCATCACTATCATCATCAACAATAGTAGGATCCTCTGACAATCGATCAATGGCTTCAAAATATGTCAACTTGGATTTGAGATTGCCCAAGGACAAGCCTAAAATTTGTGGATGAGACAAGATACAGGTCCGAATCTTTTTCTGTCGGTTGGTGACGGCGTCCTCCTCATCTTCGTCGTCATCAAAAGCACCTTCGTTGTCGTCAGCTGGATCGAGAATGTCCGACAAGAGCTGGATTGTGGGTTGCAAGTTGTCTGTCACGGATAGCGTCAGGACAAACCCTGCCATGGTACAGACTTTGAAAATATCGGAACGCGTCAATCCACACTGCTCTTGTAGAAATGCGATGCGTGGCTTTAAATTATATTTCACAGAAAGATTCAAGACGGTGGGATATTTGAGCAGCAAGTCGCGAATTACTGTGATGGTTTTCTTGTCCTTCTCACGAGAAGGCATCGTCTTTGTGGTTGGTGTGAGCATCTCTTGGAGATAATCAACAATGACTTCGAGCTTCTTGACGGTCCGCTGAAACAGCCAAGGAGCCTTGGCTTTGAACCGCGCAATCATGGACGGTGTCAATCCCAAGGATGCTTCGAGATACTCTTCAATGGCTTGCACTTCACCCTCGTTGGCAGCATCATATCCAACCCCTCGCGACAACAAAATACCGGGCTTGCGGGAAACTGCCTGTTGAATTGATGGATGGATTGTAAAAATAAAGTGTGAGATAAAAGATAGTGACAAGGTGCCCAGTGAGTCAGTCCTAGATGTACCCTTATGCCATTCCACGTACTATACACACAAGCAACACATCCAAACATTCAGTACTGTACATACCTCATAAAACAAGTCGGGTCCATAAAAGGTTTGCAAAAATTCGGTCGTTGGCCTGAGGTATGTTTCGACATTTTTGCGGAAAATGCGGGGTACCGATTGGACAATCTTTGGCACCAGTTCGCTTTGGTGGTCCGGAAAGATTTCGTGTAAGAACTCTAGTACAGCATCGACTTGTGGTTCGGTAATGGCAGGATTGTTGTAGAGATAATTTCTGGTTTTGGCCCAGTCTTTGTTACTAAGAGAATCCCCAGAAGATGATGAAGCTGCTGTGCTTGTAAGAATGAGTTGCATGATATTTCGTACTCGTACATTGACCCGGCCTCCTGCTACTTTGGCCGTAGCAGGACCTTTATGAGTATGAGTGTGGCTAGTAATGGCAGTGCTGGAAGCACCAGTATAATTGTTGGCCTTTCTTCTTGGATAATCTTCTCCCCCTTCCAACAAGTCTTGCAGCGCGAGAAACAAGCGCGTTGCTGTCGCGCTTGTTCCACTACTAGTAGTAGTAGGACGGGCTGTTGTGGTGGCACTCATAAAACTTGGACGGGAAGTTCGTCGTGGATGACTGCTGGCAGTAGTACTACGCAAAATCAAACCATTGGCGACATTTTGATGATGGTGCATTGATAGCGCCACCATGCACAGCAAACACCATTTGGCCATCAGCATGGCCACAGCATGGCATGCCATCGTAGCTGGGGTTGAAGCATGTCGCACTTCGTTGTCAAACGACAGTGCCGCCGCCGCCTGTTTCTGGAGTGGCTTGCTGCTGTGGCCCATGATTGGGTCCACGGGAGCTGCACTCACATACCAAGAAAGCAATGGACGAATTGATGACTGTAGTGTGAGACTGCTAATGCCGTAGCTGCTCTAGCTAGTAGTAGCGAGAGCTTTGACGGCGAAGAGACGGATACAACAACATAGTCGCACTGATTTCTGCAAAAGTGACGGATGCGATGAGCGAGGGTTGTTGCTGTTCTGATGGACAAGATCGTTCGCTTGGGCCCGTTGACGCCGTGTCGGGATGATTGCAGAGATCAACTGTGCGAGTGGCAAGTAATCTTCAGATCAGCTGTGCGATCGAGCTCAGTGAGGATTATTTGTCCGTTCGCTGGATGCCTCGCCCCGCATTGTTACGTTTGTCGTCTCGACCATGACTTTTGTCTTCCGTCGCCGACATCAGAAAAGAACATTTCACGGCCCGAACTACCGCGCAAGCCTTGAGAAACAATTCGAATCAATACAACAGTTTGTGAAGCACCACGGCTTGTTTGGAAGTCCTATCGTCCATCAATTTGCAGCGTGCTTGGAATAAAATTTCAATCGTGCCCAAACGCTCTTTCAGCCACACTACTGACTGACTGGCGTATCCAAAATCGGAACCGACCTATGGTTTTCTGTCTTCCTTTCACCAACAGCAACCGTGACCGACATAACGAAATTGCATTGAATATATTAAGCAAGATTGGAAATACAATGCCGGCCAACAAGCGAAAGAGCAAGAATTCGACCAAGGCCAAGGCCAAACCAAACGTTAGAGGCGTCTTGATCCAGCGGGAGATACCCACTATTCCACATGGGACACATGGGATTCCTTTTATCAGCAATTTTCACAGAGGAGAGGCAGTGAAAGCCGAATTAGTGATGGCTGGGCTTCCCCCGATACTTCCACCCACGGGGTTTTGGCGCGACTACAAGTTTTCAACGTATAGTACAAAGCTTGTGGAACCTGAGTTCGTCATCACCATCCAGAATCTAGAGAGCCGCTATTGTCAGGCGTGCCGGGTCAAGGACTGGAAATTATTTTCATTGATTGCTCTACAGCTAGTAGACTTAACGACTGATGGGGGTTGGAGCTATGCTCAGTATCGATATGACAAGTTGTTATTCCTGGACTTCCAATTCCCGGAATACAACTCGCCCCTCTCGGCTACCTCTATCAGGCTGCTGGAAGGTATGGCCTGCAACGATCACGAGGACTCCTTTTTTAGGGCCTATGCAACGCATTTACTAGCCAGGAGCCATATCTTTGGTGGCTACGACGACCAAGATGAAGAAGAGAAGTGGGCGCACAAGGAGGTTTTATTGTATTGCCTTACGGCTTTCAAGGTGCAAAGCGAGGCAGTATCCTCCGAGTGCCGAGACAGAAACATTGAACGCTACGAGAAGAAAGTGGCCATCGGAGAGCTCTTGGATGCTATTTTGGAGGCGTGGAAGTACGACGAAGAATTATGCGAAGACTATCTTTCAGTGCAAATCGAACTGCACAAGGAAAACGACCAAGTCGAAAGACAATACCGAAAAACTAAAGTGGAGGAAGTCTTCCCAGAGCCAGTCACTCTTGACCGCAAACTCCTGGAGTCGGTGGCGAATCTTCCTGAACTAGAAAGTTGCTATCTGGTGGTGAAACTAGATCTATCGGATGACGAGAAGTACCATCTTGGCGAATATTACGGTGACGGGCACAAAAAAAGGCTCGAAGAAGGGCAGAAGTACGCTGTGTTCACGGTAAATCAAAAGAATTTCATCAAAGGTAAACGCCGCCGGGTGTTCGATTTAGTACAATGGTGTCTTCTGGCGGAGAGTGACCCGCTTCCAAAGAAGGTACTAGCACCACTTGCTGTGGCGTGTCTTCAGCCGTACCAGGTTATCATTCCCTGTCGCGAGAATCGGAAACATGCCCAGGAACCTGCTCGGCCCAAGAAGGTACTCTTCGCGGCGGAAGAAGAGGCTTCCCACCAGCAAGTTCGTCTATTCCTGTCCATGATGGGGTTCAAGTTGGCTGAGGTTGAAGTGGCCGACAGACAACTGATCCAGCTCTTGATCGAAACCTCGGATGGAATAACGGCTCCAAGCAAGAAAGAATTTCCACATCTTCATGATGAAGCAAAAGGAATCGAGTGTGGCGGGTGCGGAAAAGTGGGAAACAGCTTGCAAAGATGCCCCTGTAAAAAGGCATACTACTGTAGTCACCAATGCCAAACGGAAAAGTGGCCTTCACACAAAGCAGACCACCAGCAAGAAATGGCACGCAGAGAAGCCAACTAAAAGCTCCCATGATGGCTTTGGCGGGATTGGCAAGCCTCAACAAAGGAAGTGGCGCTGTTCACATTCACCTAACATTCCTCCGCAAGACAAGGCAACGGATTCCTCCAGCGGAGCAAGGCTATGTCGTAGCGGAATGGGGTAGGCGACAGGAAACATACTGCCACACACTAGGTCCCACCGGGGCTGTACCTTCGTTCGGGTTGCCCGCGGTGGATGCATCATCCCCACTGCTTTCCCTAAATTCCATAAAAACTTGCAGCAACATAGCAGCAGCTACAACACAATTGCGTATTTGCACAAAAGTTCTACTAGCTAGTAGCAAGTAGGCAGAGGCATCAATCTTGTGCATGTCCCGCAAGTTTGACACAAGCTTGCTGTTATGACTACCATAGTTTTTTAGCCTAGAACTTTAGCTAGGTCACTCATGTCTTTCTGTCTACCTCTCCCTACATGTGAATGCTGAAGGAAATTCTAGTGGTTTGTCCCTATCTTTCCTTTTCCCTAACTCTTAGAGAATCGCAATGTGTGAAATGACTCCTGGAGGCAGTGATGAGTGGCTGCACCACACCAAGAGTCACAAAGTCGCCCAAAACAGTGTCTGCATTCTGCTGGCATGGCTCGCTTTGATGATGCTAGTCTTTGAGTGAAAGAAGACAAAGACGGTTTCCTTCTTTATTTCCAAACAAGTGCATTGACAACACATGTTGTGCAGTGCAGCAAACTGTTGATGCAATTGTGCTAATAGCAGTCAAACTGTAGAAGAAAAGAAAAGAAGTGGCAGAATGGATGTTTTTACCTCTGATGATGCGTGCCCTTCATCCCTAGACAATCTTGAAACTGTCAAATGCACCAACTGAAGAAGTGCAAACAACAAGAAAAACCAATGAGACTTTTGAAAGACACTCTCCATTATCAGGAAAGTTGTTTATACAATCTTTATGAGGGACCAAACAGCAACAATTGGAATTGAATTGAATGCATTTTCTATCATTAAAATGTGTTCTGTCACACTGACGTTTCTCCTTCAAGATGCATTAGGGGCTAAAGACTTAACACAAAGTAGCACCAGATCTGGAAACCCATGATGCCATATCCATGGTTCTTACAGTGATGGCAATAGATGTGCACAACGATAGGTTTGATTCAGCTGCATGCAGAGGTCCAACAATTGTTTGAACACAAGTTTTAGTCACAATGGGGAGTGACACCAGATGTGACATGCAATGACACGACCAAAGATTTAGCAAGAGCAGCACCAGAACTGGCCAAGTGGAATACAGTGCCAAGTTCAAGACTCTTATGGTGATGGCATCAGATGTGCACAAAAACAGATTGGGTTCAGCAGCAAACAGAAAGCTTGATGGTCAACAAAATGAACGACAACATTCACAGAATTGCAGCAGCCAAAGTCCTGTTTCCATGCAAAAGGTGAATGCCAGATCTGCAGCCCAAAGTCTTATGCGCTAGAGCCAAGTGAGAAGAAAAGGATGACTGGAAAAAGTTATTGAGGATGTTAATGTATTTGGAGAAGACAATCTTCAGTGCAGGGTTGATGCTCAAATCAGAAATCTCACATTCCTGTCACGGTGGTGACGGTGTTTCGAGATCAACTGTGAGACCAGAGAAATATTGAGATCAGCTGTGCGAGCTAAACGGTTTTCTGCAATTTCGACGGTATGACCGTGACTTCTCCATCGCTTTTCGCCATCATGGAACATTCACGACCAATAACAAGCAACAACCGCACCGTGCAGGGAGAAACAGCAAGTTCGAATTGCAAAAGAGCTCATAATAATCCTTTGTAGATTGTTGAATCAAAACTTGACGTGGACGATGATCGCCCATCGCCTTCGTGGCCGCAGCGGCGGCAACGCTCTCTTGCTGGTGCTGCTGGGGGTGATTGCCGCTGTTCAGGCTATTTATCCTGGTACGTTCTTTTCATAGAATTTGATTTTCATAAATTTTCATTATTTTTCTTTCTTCTCACAGTGTCTTCTCCCTGTACAC
>Ga0163148_10006961_pt1 | contig 10793 bp, 16 predicted proteins | sample OliLakLV19MP7P2_FD_148606 | JGI IMG/M metagenome (GOLD analysis project Ga0163148, IMG submission 148606) | Freshwater microbial mat bacterial communities from Lake Vanda, McMurdo Dry Valleys, Antarctica- Oligotrophic Lake LV.19.MP7.P2 | ecosystem: Environmental > Aquatic > Freshwater > Lake >... | reverse complement strand
GCCATACTTGTGTCGGCACTATTCTTTCCTTTTTGCTGTATCCTGTGCAAGATTATAGCTACCCCGTTCACGCAAGCAAGTCTTAAAACCTTGTCTGCGTCTTTAAGTTTCTTTAAAGCAAGAACGTGCTGGTCGAGGTAGCTAAGAATTTCAACAGGCATTTTATATACAGCATTTAGGTTTTATTTTTTTTTAGCGACAGGTCTTTCTGGGATATGCAATATAGCAAACTCTGTGTTTAGTGCAACGTGCCAATCATTCCACGAGTCGCTCCCAGCTTCGTAAGCATTGTTTATATTCGCTTTAAGATAGCTTATTCGCGCCAGCTCTTCGGCTGTGTATTCTTTTTCTTTTTCCGTTATCGTTTTCATATTTTTTTTGGTTAAGAAGGTAAACTGTAAGTGGTGCTTATAAGACAGCGTGCTGTTTCGCTTATGCTTAGGGTTTCAGGAACTTGTATTGTCTTAACACTGTTTACAAATACCTTATCAAACTCTTCTGTGTACAGCCTTATAAGCTCATTAGTGCTTTCGCTATCCACAGTTGTATAAAAGTTTATATTAGAACTGTGCTTTTTTTCTAATAGCATTTGTTTGCACAAAAGATTAAGATAAGACACGGCTAATATACCCTTGTTTGCGCAAATAATGCTTTTTATGTAAGCATCTATTTCGTTTCTGTTCTTGCAACAACTCGAAAAGTACTGATTAAATGTTATTGAAAACTCGGCGAAATATTTAATTTCGGTGCGAGTTTTAATCATAATCCAAAACTCGCGCAATGTTTCATTGTCGGAGTTTTGTAAATATCCCGCCATCTCGGTCGTTATTCCCAAGCAGTCATTAATCCAATATGTTGCATTAATATCTAACTCGCGAAGTCCAATAATCGCATCAAAACAACTCATATTTTTAAATGAAATTAAAAACAGGAAAATGAAATTAAAAACATTCACTTTCCTGTCCTAAAAATTAAGCCGCTACCGCTACGCCAGTGTACCTAAGCACACCATTAACGCCGTCTTTTACGTCGCCAACTCCGTAGATTGACGGCATTACAAATAGCCCATAATCAAGCGAGATTATGATTGTAGTTGAAGGCATATTGCCTCGTGCTGGGTCGCAATCCAACTGTTTTGCTTGAACATCAAAGTTTATACCCGGAAACTCTGGCAGTGTCATTGTGCCGTATTCGGAGTTACCATGCCCACCTGTGAAGTCGCCAGCAAATTTGTTTCTTGTAACAAATTTGGTCATACCAGGTGCAAGAACCGCCATTTGATTTGCTCCAAAAACGCTGTCGGCAGTGGGGTCGAAATAGAAATTCATTCCATTTTTAGTCGCAACAGCGCCGTAATCTATGCCTGTGGCTGCAAGCCCAGACCAGCCCATTCCCGTTGCAAAAAGAGAAGGGAGAGAGCCTCCGATAACAATCGGAGTCCCAGTAAATTCGTTCGTCAAAAAGTCTGTTACGACTTGCGCCCAGCCATCAGACCTTACGCCACCACTGGTTGTGTTTAGAAGGTTTACAGGTTGTGTTGTAACGTTTCCTGTGCGTGCATTTTTGCCAAAGCTGGCTAAATACCTTGCCATTACTTTCGCGTTAATGTCTGTTATCATTGCACGCATTTTCGACATCAATATATTGCGAACTTGCATCATTTGCGCTGTCAGCTGAGTTTCGATTCCGTTTAGCCAATTTGGCATTAGCGTATTCACATCTCTGCACAATGTTTGAAGCGTGTTCCACCCCACTGTAGCCGTTACTATGCTTTTAAGCGTAAGGTTAAAATTAACCTCTATAGGCTCTATATCCGCGACGGGTTCACAACTGTATGAGCTGGCTACGCCTCCAACTTGGGGCTGGTAGTATCTTAACTTAACAAGAGGTATCCCTCCGCTGGTCGCTGAGCTGTAATAACCATCTCCACGATCGGGCGAGATTACCTCTACGTCGGCTTGGTTTTCTGGGTTTAGCGAAGCGCGTAGCCCGCCGACTGCTGGTATGATTTGCGTTTGAGTTTTGGATGCCATCGCTACTGACGCGATTATAGCATCACACACACCTATCTTTGCCATTGTTTTCTTTTTTAGATTTTTTGGTAAATCGGTTGCTTTTTTTTAAAGCCAAAAAAACGATTAGGCGTGCGCCTCGTGTTGTGTATTTTTGCGCGCTCTTAATAATAAGAGGTTCAAGTAAAATTAGCTTAATTAACCATTGCCAATCGGAAATGTGCTTAAGCCGTAATGCAGATACGCGCAAAACAACAACAATGCAAATTTAATACTAATTTTTTATTAAACCTAATTTTTTTAGGTTTATTTTAAAAAATCGTGTATTTGCAGTATTGCCTCTGCGTAGCTTCTACATATTGTGTATGTGTGTTGGTTTTCCGCTACAAGTTTAGCGAAGGTTTTTTGGGTATCCGATTGCCTACCTTTCGCGGTTTTTAACTCTAAAAAAAGCGCGTTGCTTTTGTTTAGAATTAGCAGGTCGGACGCACCAGGTCGTAAGCCCATATCTTTTGCTTCTTTGCCTTCGCGTAGCGAGCGTTTACCTTCGTTTCTTATGGCGAGGTAAAGTGCATTAGGGTAGTATGTTTTTAAAAACCAAACTACGCGTATTTGCAATGCTTTTTCTGTTTCGCCAATGGCTACTGTTTTTTTAGTTTTCACTCTCATCTTGCGGTTGGTTTTTTAATATGTAAAATACGTCCTTTAAGACCTTTAAGTCGGTTGTGTTTTGGAGCTTGGCTATTATACCTTGCATTAGCAAATTAACATAAGCAAACGCCGACTCTTGGCTGTCATACAGTTGAATATCTTTATGCGGTCGCTCTTTGTTAGAATGTCGCAAATTGCTAATCAAGAATTTTAAGCGACTGCCATCTACTAAAAAATACTTATTTTTTAGTTCTGTTACTGTGTATGTTTTAAGGCATTTAAAGCCATATAAGACCGTGCCTACAGTTAAATTTTCCATTAAGCCTCCGATTTGAAAAGGGTGAAGTTGTTAAGATACTGCTCTTCTAATTTTACATTTAGGATGCTTGCGGTTGCTATCATTTTCTCTTGCATATCTTTTGCCGTTTCTGTCCTATCCTCTCTTAGCGCGCGCGTGTACGCTCTTTTGTATCCATCCAACGTGCCTTTAAGCCCTGCCTCTGTGGTGTTAGACACAAAAGCTTTTTTCTGCTCTTCTAACTTGCTAAGGCTTTTTTCTGTCGTAATCCTTATACTTGTTTCAGTATTCATTTCGTTTTTCAACTTCTCAAAATCGGCTTCGGTTTTAGAAAGTGTTTTTTGCGAATTGTCTAATGCGGTTTCGGTTTCGCGCAATAATAGCGAAGTGTTGGAAAATGCGTTTTTAACTTCTGAAATCTTTGCAAGTAGCCCTGCTCTTTCAGTACTGTATTCAGTATTGATTTTTTGAATACTTGTCGCTTCCGTAAAATTATCGCGAAGCTGGCTTATGAATATCTCGCCAAAATTGTAGATAATAACGGCGCTTAGCATTGCAATAAAGACTGCGCCACCTATCTTTGCAAATTCACTGTTAGCATACCATACTGCCGCGCTATTGCCAAAATACAATACGTAACCAAAGAAGTCGAAGAAGGCGAATAGGTACGCCGTATTTGCGTTTTTGCTATGCACAATTATTATTGTAGTAGCAATAGCGAATCCGCTGGCTACGATTAGCGCAATAGCCAAATCTAAAAACACATTTATCGGATATGGGTTTATTATGTAATACACCTTCGCATACATTTGAAATAAACCAAACACCATAGCAATCAAACCAAATATTGGAGCGTTTATTGACCGTATTGAATTTATTATGCTTTTCATATCGTTTTTTTACTGTTGCTAAATGTGGTCGCTAATCCAAAAACGCCAGCCAAAACTATGGCGATTATTAGCGTTTTCATTATCAATGTATTTAAGCCTACAAAGCTGTACGAGTCTATTCGCAATATATTTGTGTGCAGTATGTAGGTCAGTGCTATAGTGTATATAGTAACCGCACCGCTCGCCTTGCCGCTCTCAAACGCATTATCTTTAAGCAATAGATAAATAGCAAGCCCAGAGTGCGTTATCGTCCAGAAAACGGCTATGCTTTTATCGTCCCAAACAGCGCGATAAAATGAATGTAGGTGATAGGCTATTATACCTATAAGGCAGCCAAATATTAGTATCCTGAAATATACAGAATTTGCTAAGTTTTTTTCATTGTTTTTCGTATTCATATTTTTGTTTTTATTTTTGTTTTATACCTCCTCGCACAATAAATATCGAGTTTATGGTTCGCTATTACAAAGTGTGTGCCTTCTATGCACACCGAGTCTAATGCGCCTCGTGCTATAGCGTTGTGAACGCATTGCGCAGAGCATTGTTTTTGAATTTGCACATTGTGTATTTTGCGCAATATACTTATTTCTATTTCCATATATATATTTATTTTGTTTTTTATGAAAAAACACCCTAATAACATAGTAAGTAGGGTGTTTGAAAAAGACACCTCATTTAGAGATATGCAAAGATAATATTATAATTTTATCTTTGCAACTAAATAGCAAATCTTTTTTATATTTAGAATTGTTCTAAACACTCGTGGCTATATTATTTCTGCAATGGTGTTTGTGTTTAGAAATATGCGCCCGTATGCGGTTTGAACACTGCCCGTGCGCTGTTTACCAAAAATGTACTCTATTTCATTGTCTGGCACGTGCATATCATTGTTTTTTTGCATATAATAATCTTGCCTATAAAGAAATATTATAGTGTCAGCCTCTTGTTCTAATTGCCCAGATTGCCTTAGGTCAGAGTTATTTGGTCGCTTATCATCTCGCGTTTCCACGCTCCTGTTAAGCTGGCATAAAGCTATAAACACAATGTTTAATTGCTTCGCAATGTTCTTGCACGTAACAGCCAGTTTGCCCACAGCCTCCTCTCCAAAAATCTTATTATTTTCGTGTTGAACTTTGTGAAGGTGGTCAAGAAATACCAACTCTATCTTATGCTTCCGCTGTATTTTCTGTATTTTTATTTTTAGATTTTCGCACGTGATATCCGTGTCGGCACTATCTAAAATAAATATAGGCAGATTCTGCAAAAGCGCGGTGGCGTGTTTTATATGCACAATATCCTCGTTAGAAAATTGCTTATCTTTCAATCTTTTATTATCGAAAAAATAGCCTAATTCACTGTTGATGATTTTGGTTATTAACCTTTTCGCGAGCTGTCGTTTAGACATTTCAAGCGACACGATTAAAACGGGAATGCCTGCCTTTGCAGATTCATAAGCGACGTGGAGTGCCACTTCTGTTTTGCCCATTCCAGGTCGCGCACCTACTATAACAAGGTCTTGTTTTCCGAACCCGCCGTTTAATATTTGGTCGACTGGTTTTATATGCGTTTTATATAAAACCTCAACGCTGTTAATTAAATCGTCCGCAAAGACAGGCAAAAAATCTAAACTTACATTTTCAACATTAAGACCGTTAGAGTCTAATTTGTCGTGCGCTTCATTTATAACGGCTTCTATGTATGCTGTATCTAACACGGCTTTATTTATACAATCAACGCCTACGTTGTACGTGTTTCGTCTTATGTTTATGTCTATAAGCTTACCCACGTTGTACGTCTTTTCTGTGTGAGAAAAGCACGTGTTATTTGTAATTTTGCTTATAAGGATTGAAGGCTTTTTTATGCGCCCATCTTTTCGCAAATGTTGCACCAGCGTCAGTCCGCTTACCTCGCATTCAAATTCGCTATACATAGCTAAAATTGACTGCCAAATAATGGAAAGGTCGTCTTCAAAATACACGAAGGGAATATCCACACAATAGGTAAAAAAGAAGTCGGAGGAGGCTATAGCATTTGCTATAACGCTCCTTTGAACAAGGTCGTAATCCGACTCTGCGAGGTATTTTTCTAATTGTTCTTTCATATCGTTTTATAGGTGAGTTTTTCTTTGATTAAAAAAATTAGTCCATTGCTCTGCCATTGCCTCTGCAATGGCAGGAAATGTTTTACTTCTTATTTTTTGAGCATTTTTTTTTGCCCACGACGATTCTGTGAAATATCGTCGTTTGCCGTTCGCCTGTATGTATGTAGGTAATGGTCGTGGGTAATGAGTTTGCCCATCAAATAAATCATTGGTGCTGATATGCACCAGCTTTGGTAAATTCCTCAGCCACAAGCAAGTTCGTTTCATTTCGTTATCCCCAAAAAAATATGGGTGTATTTCTTGGCTTGGCGAAATGAACCGCATAGGGTAGCCACGTGGGTTTTCCACACACACGTGTTTAATGGGTGCATTGTAACACTGTAGAAAGAACTTGTAAGCGTCCATCCTTTTGGCTTCACGTCCTTCGTTATTCCAATATTTATTACCCGCAAAACTTAGATATTGACATGGCGGGTGCGCAATTAGCAAGTCCCACCCATCACCCAATATATCAAGAACATCACCTTTATAGTGTTTTCCTTCCGTTTCCGAAGGTAGCAAATCACAACTAACAGCGCACCACCCTTTTTTGGTAAATGCGTCCCTAACAACGCCACTATACTCACAAGCGATTAAAACCCTCATATTGCAAGTGGCTTTTTAACAAGTAATATTAGCGAAAGCATATTACTATCAAAATCTACGATTTTATACATAGAGCGAATAATTCGCTCGCACTCGGCTTTACTATAGCCTGTATCTATGCGAGCTACAAATTCATTTAGCGACGCTAAATAGAAATTTCGTATTTCTACGATTTCACATAGTGAAATCGGTTTTTTATTCAATACGATTTCATAGGTTTCGCCTACTACGTATTTTTTTAAATTTATCAACCTTATAGTTGTGAAACAAGGGCAAGATAACTTGTTGTTCCAGTTATACGAAAAGGTAATTTGCCTTAGTGGCGTTGTGGGATCGTTCATTGTGTTTTTTTTAAGCGTGGATAAATTTTGTTTTTATATTTTTTAAAAAAGGTCGTAATCCGACTCCGCGAGGTATTTTTCTAATTGTTCTTTCATACGAGTTTTTTAAATATCTACTTTACAGCCTCTTTTTATTAACTCCGCTACGCAAGTATCTGATTCGGTTATTTTGTTGTATCCTAAATACAACTTCCGTATGCTTTTTAACTCCAAAATTTCAGGAGGCAATTGCTGAAGCTGGTTTCTCTCTAACCGCAAATCTTCAAGATTTTCGCACCCTGCTATTTCTGCTGGGATACTTGTTAGATGATTGTCGTGTAAATACAATTCACTAAGGCTTTTTAACGCTCCTATTTCTGGCGGGATACTTGCTATCTGGTTTTTCTCTAAATGCAATGTACTCAAGCATTTTAATTGCCCAATTTCTTTAGGAATGGCTCGGAGTCTATTATCTCCAGCTTGTAGCGTCTGCAATCTTTCGCAATTGCCAATTTCTGCTGGCAAGCTCCATAGAAAATTGCCTGTTACACACAGCGAACTCAAATGTTTTAGCAATCCAATTTCTGCTGGCAGGGTGGTTAGTTGCTTGCCCATAAGGTCAATAGATGTTATTTCCAAAAAGGGACAGTCGAAATCCCATACGTTGTGTCGCATAAGAAAGTCGTACAATGTTTGCATTTCCTCGAGCGTGCAACCGAAGTGTGCATCAAACTCGGTTTTGTAATCGCGCGCGGAGTCTAAGCCTGATTCCACGCTTGCCCTATCAATACTTGCGATTAAATCGCAAAGGCTTTGAAATTCTGTTGTTTGTTCCATTTTTTTTGTTTGGTTTAGTCTAAATAAACATAGTGTTTGTTTCCTGTACTGATGAAGTTTACAGTGTCCGCTTGTTGCATAAGCCTGTATATAGCACTCGCTGGCAAGCGCATTTTTATAGGTTCTTCGCCTCTTTTCTGAAGCCTTATTGGATAGTCGCCTTCGCTTCTATCTTTTGGCTTTTTTCGGCAAACGTGTATAACTAACACTCTGCCTGCGTATTTTGCTTGGCTCATATTTTTTTGTTTTAGATTGTTTTTAGTTTTGCGTTTACGACTTTAATAAGCGTGTTACTTGCGTAATCGTAAATGCCTTTCCTGTGCTTGTTTTAAAGCCGTGCTTGTTAAGCAACGCGCATATAACGCTTGTTTTTTTACCTTCGCACGCGTGAGCGAATGCACGTGCCTTTATGTTATTTTCGTTTGCTTTGGCTTTGGCTTTTATAGCTAAAACTCCCTTCGCGCGTCCATCGTTTGTAAGGTATTGTGGGTTCCCCAGTGTTTTTGTTTTACGTGCCTCCTGTAGCCCGGCCCGTGTTCTTTGGCTTACAAGATCGCTCTCCTGTTGTGCTAATGCGGCAAAAATATGGATTGTAAAAGCGTTAGCGGACGGCATGTCGCAGCACACGAACTCGACCTTGTTGTCCATTAATTGGCTAATAAACGTAACGTTCCGCGAGAGTCTGTCCAGCCTTGCAATAACCAAAGTTGCATTTTCTTTTTTGCACAATGCTATTGCTTTTGCAAGTTCTGTACGCAAATCGTTTTTACCGCTTTCCACATCCGTAAAAGAGGCAAAAACACCAACATCACCGACATGCTTTAAAACGGCAGTTTCCTGTGCCAGCAGTCCTAATCCACTTGCGCCTTGTTGTTTCGTGCTTACACGATAATATGCAACGTATTTCATATATTTGTTTGTTTTAGATTTTTTATTTATTTAACTGAATAAACACGAACCGCATTTGAAGCAAGCGGAATTAAAACCATTGTTTCAATTCCTTTTTGGGTGATTAAATACCCTCCTTGAAACTCTTTAATTTCAAGCTCGCGCCCGTTTGCGTCTACAAGGGTTAAAATTACGTCTTGCATTTCAATACGCATCTCTATTATGTCCCGAGTTTTTTCGGTTTCTAATAGCGTAATATCGGCTTTTGTGCCTTTTAAAGATATTGGTTTTTTCGGCATTTTAGTATCTTATTTTTAAGGTTTTTGTACGCTGTTTTTTCACTGTTTAATGCTCTGCCTACAATGATATAGCCGTCGGTTTTTAGCAAAAATTGGTACTTAACTTTATGCTCTTTTGTGTAGCAGTAGTAGGTTTGCAGAATTACATTCGGCTGCATATTTTTAGGAATACTCATCTACCCGAGATTTTGATTGCGCCCTTCTTTTTTCACCTCTTTTATTGCGCTCGCGCCTTTTTGGTGCAAGTCTTTAAGCTGGGCTTCGTAATCCCGTTCCGCAAAAGCATCTAACAGCGTATCGTATGTTTGGAACTTGTAATTCTTTTGCGTAGCCACAAAAGCCTTGTATGCAACAAACTGCTTTTCGACGTATTCCCGCGATAGCCCTTTTTCGCGCATTTTCCGCCTCACCTTTGAGTGCATAGGCTCGGACGTGTTATTGCCTAAAAAAGACAAAATATTGTAACACAACGCTTCCAATGCCTTTTTTTCGGCATCCTCGTTTTGTTGTGCCAGTCCGTTCGGCGTCGCGTCCTCTTTTTTGTTTAGAAGGGCGGTTTCTAAAAGCGATTTTTTGGAGTTCGAAAAAGAGGAGGGAGAAATTTCTTTTTCTTTTTCTTCCTTTATTTCTCTTATACCCTTATATATATTATCCTGTAAACTTTCGTTTATAGGTAGCTGTAAACGAAAGTTTATAGGGTAGTCGTTTTTTTCGACGTGGGGGCAACTTTCGTTTATAGGTGTGAACACAAGGCAATCGTAATTGTTGCCAAATTTGAAGAAGCTAACGCCCTCCTTCTTGTTGTTTTCGTACCTCGCGATTATGCTTAGGGCTATAAGCTTCTCTATCCGATTGGATATGCCTTGCTTGGTTTTTATGCCAATTAGCGGGAGGTTTTGCATTATAAGCACCCGCGTTATCTTAAAGTAAGCACTACCTTCGTACTGCATAGTTACGCACTTTTTAGAGTTTGCGAAGTCTTTGATAAAATCAAATATGCACAAATCAATAAAATCTATAGCGTCGCCGAACTTTTCGTAAGCGGCAAATTGGTTAATACTAATGAAATACTTGTAATTCATCTTTTTGTTTTTTTTATTTTAAATAAAAAAGCGCGCATTGTAGGTAGTAGCTACAAGTACGCGCTGGGCATTGCAGCCCTGTCCCAAATCCGATTTGACTACTACCCCAAAACGATTATGTAAAGATAGAGAATTTAACGCAAACAACCAAATTTTTAGGCTATTTTTTTTAAGTTTATTTTGCGTTAAATTACAATTTTTAATCTTTAAAAAGGACTGCGCTTATAGGTGAAATAATCCGCTTCGTGCGTCGTAATTAGTAATTAAGATTTCGACCCTTCTGTTGTTTAGGTTTCGCCTCTCTTTTACAAGATATACATTTAGATTGTACCTTTCCGCTATATCTAAAACTTGCGGGCTTTCAAATTCGCTTATTGCAAACCTCCAGCCTTTGGCAATGTTTGTTTCTATAAGCCTGACAAAGTCCTCCACCTCCCACTTCGGAGTGTCGTAATTATCAGTAGTGTGTAGATACGGTGGGTCGCAATAACAAAACGCATTGTTTAAGTCCGCACCGCTTCTAAAGGGTATGGCATTAAAAAAAGCTTCAAAATCTTTGCATTGCCATTCAATGTTACTGTTGCAAAGCCTCTTGTATGTTTTTTTAATATTCTTTAAAAGCAATACTTTTGAATTTTCATTCCCTATTTTAAGCGTTTCTGGCAAGCCTAAATAACCAAAATTAGATATATACAAAAACTTTATTATTTTGTCTATATCCGTTTTCGGACGGCTTTCCTTTAACTGCCTCCAAACCACGTCGCAGTAAG
>Ga0163148_10006944_pt1 | contig 10813 bp, 6 predicted proteins | sample OliLakLV19MP7P2_FD_148606 | JGI IMG/M metagenome (GOLD analysis project Ga0163148, IMG submission 148606) | Freshwater microbial mat bacterial communities from Lake Vanda, McMurdo Dry Valleys, Antarctica- Oligotrophic Lake LV.19.MP7.P2 | ecosystem: Environmental > Aquatic > Freshwater > Lake >... | reverse complement strand
AAAGGCAACAACACGCTGGAGGCCGGCACGCCGGTGTCGTTCGACGTGCTGTGCAACGAAATCCGCGGGCTGGGATTGAATATCCAGCTTGAGAAGAAGAACGGCGCGGTGGATAAGGATGATGAGGATTTGATGTAAAGGCAGGTTGCAGACAAGGGCTCGTTCTGGAGGCCAGATAACTGGGATATAAAGACCGGAATGAAAGGCCCCGGGAGTGCCTTGTCAGCAATCTCACTGCCTTTGATCATCGGAGGCGTGTTTTTGGTCGGCCACGGTATTCGGCCACTTGGGATATTTTTGACGGCATGCGGCACGGTGATTTTCGCGATTGGTTTTTTCATCTGGCGAAATCAATGACGAAGAGCGGATGTGACGGATACAGGAGTCAGTTGTAGTTGGCAGCGATCGGAGACTGTCGAATGGAATGGATTGAAATTGGCTTGGAAAGTCTGCATGCGGCCAAAGCCATTAGTGAGCGATATCCGCGGAGTTGTGTTTCACGATGTTACTACGCTGCGGCGCATGTTATGTTGACGGATTCACTCCATGCCGCGGGTTATTTGCCGATCGCTTCGCGTCAAACACCTCCGCATAACGCGCAGGCGGGTCTTATTGGCGCGCATCTGGCCGGGAAAGGTCAGAAGGTAGTGAAGGATCTTCGTGCGGCGGTACGCCGTCTTTATCGCCGAAGGCTCGACGCCGACTACAGCCGAAAGGCAACTGTCGATCGTGGTGCAGCGATAGAATCCTTGCGTGATGTTTCGACTGTATTCAGGCTGTTGAAAGTGGTTGAATCGTGAAGCCGATTTCTGATCCACAAGTTCGCGGCGAGATAGCCAGTCGTGCTCAGATTGCGCTCGATCGCCACCAGCCTCGTCAATACCGCATCAGCGTTAACTCAGACGAGATTCTCGAAGATGACGGATGGTTTCACATTTTGGTGGAAACACCTGGAGATCTCCGCGACAGAGATTTCTATGACGCCTTGGCAGAAGCCGAGGCTGAATTGCAGGACAACCAGGGTCATCACTACTTACTTGTGCCAGTGATTATCGAGTGACCTGAGCTGGAACCGTGCTGGAAAAAAGATGTACGTTTAACGGGAAACAATCATGGCAGAAACAGTCTACGATCGTGTTAACGACTACGGCTCGGTTCGCATTCAACTCGCCAGCCCGAACGATATTCGTTCGTGGTCTTTCGGCGAGGTGAAGAAGCCCGAGACGATCAATTACCGCACCTACCGCGCCGAGAAGGACGGTCTGTTTTGCGAGCGCATTTTCGGACCCGAGCGCGATTGGGAATGCTCGTGCGGAAAGTACAAGGGCACGAAGTACAAAGGCATCATCTGTGATCGTTGCGGCGTGAAGGTCACTCACTCGCGCGTCCGCCGCAAGCGCATGGGCCATATTAATCTGGCCGCGCCCATCGTGCATATCTGGTTCTTCAAGGCGCTGCCGAGCCGCCTGGGCGCGCTGCTGGACATGAAGACCAGCGACATCGAAAAGATCGTCTACTTTCAGGATTATGTCATCACCGATCCGGGCAAGGCGCCGCTCAAGCGGAAACAGTTGCTCACCGAAGAAGAATATCGCGCCGTGTACGAAAAACACGGCGACGACTTCGTCGCCGAAATGGGTGCCGAAGCGATCAAGAAGCTTCTCAACCAGCTTGATCTGCCGACCGAAGGCGTCAAGGTCCGCGCTGATATTGAGAAGACCAACAGCAAGCAAAAGATAAAAGACCTCACCAAGCGTCTGAAGATGATCGAAGCCATCCGCAATTCCGAGAACAAGGCGGAGTGGATGGTTATGGACGTGATTCCAGTCATCCCGCCGGATTTGCGTCCGCTGGTGCTGCTGGAAAGCGGTAACTTCGCCACGAGCGATTTGAATGACCTGTACCGCCGCATCATCAACCGTAACAACCGGTTGAAGAAGCTGGTCGACCTCAATGCGCCAGAAGTCATCATTCGCAACGAAAAGCGCATGCTCCAGCAGGCGGTCGATGCGCTGTTCGACAACGGCCGTTGCCGTCGGCCGGTGCTGGGTTCGTCCAACCGGCCGCTGAAGTCGCTGACCGACATGATCAAAGGCAAGCAGGGCCGCTTCCGCGAAAACCTGCTGGGCAAGCGCGTCGACTATTCGGCGCGAAGCGTGATCGTCGTCGGGCCGGAACTTAAGCTGCACCAGTGCGGTTTGCCCAAGAAGATCGCGCTGGAACTTTATCAGCCGTTCATCATCCGCAAGCTCAAAGAGCACGGTTTGGCCGATACGATCAAGTCTGCCAAGCGCATGTTGGAACGCCGCGACCCGGAAGTGTGGGATATTCTTGAAGAAGTGATCTACCAGCACCCGGTCATGCTCAACCGCGCGCCCACGCTTCACCGCATGGGTATTCAGGCGTTCGAGCCGGTGCTCGTTGAAGGCAACGCCATCAAGATTCACCCGCTGGTGTGCAAAGGCTTCAACGCCGACTTTGACGGCGACCAGATGGCCGTGCACCTTCCACTGTCGCTTGAAGCACAGACGGAAACGCATGTGCTGATGCTGGCCCCGAACAACATCTTTTCGCCGGCGAACGGCACACCGATCATCACGCCGTCGCAGGATATCGTGCTCGGCACGTTCTACATCACCTTCGATCGTGAAGGTGATAAGGGCGAGTTTAGTGTGTTCAACAGCGTGCCCGAAGCCATGTTCGCATTCGAACTGGGCAAGATTCGCACCCACACGCGTGTGTTTGTTCGTTTGTCCGATCGCACGCATGTCGTGCCGGACGATAAAAGCAACGAAGTTTCCATTAACGAAGTCGCCAAGAAGCACCTGGAAGAACACCGCAAGCGCCGCGACGCGGCCTATGTTGCGAAGGAAGAGAAGAAGCCCAAACCGCTCAAGAGCCACGTCATCCTCACGACGGTCGGCCGGTGCATCTTTAACGACATCCTTCCCCAAGCCATGCCGTTCTACAACTACGCGTTGACCGCTAAAGGCTCCAGCCGTGTCATTGCTGATACCTATGCCAAGCTCGGCCGTCCGGCGACGATCAAGCTGCTGGACGACATGAAGTCGCTTGGCTTCAAGCGAAGCACGCTGGCGGCGTTGAGCTTTGGCATCACCGACATTCGATCGCCCGACAGCCGCGAGCGCATCCTCGAAGCGTCGCAGAAGAATGCCGACGCGATCGAGAAGAGCTACATGCGCGGTCTGATCACCAATCAGGAACGCCGCAGTCAGCTCATTGATCTGTGGGGCCACGCCCGCAAACAGGTGACGGAAGACCTGATGGCCGGCCTGAACAACGACTATCGCGATGAAGAAGGCAAACCCGTCGGCAAGGAAGACGCGTTGAAGCGCGGTTTCATCAAGTACATTAACCCCATTGCCATGATGGCGACGTCGGGCGCTCGTGGTAACGTCGATCAGATTCGTCAGCTCGGCGGCATGCGCGGTTTGATGGCCAAGCCGTCGGGCGAAATTATCGAAACGCCGATCAAGTCCAACTTCCGCCAGGGGCTGAGCGTGCTGGAATATTTCAGCTCGACGCATGGCGCACGAAAGGGCTTGGCTGATACGGCCCTCAAGACCGCCGACTCGGGTTACCTTACGCGGAAGCTGGCCGACGTGGCGCAGAACGTCATCATCAACGAGATCGACTGCGGCACCGTCAACGGCGTGACCAAAACCACGATCTATAAAGGCGAGCAGGTTGAAGTCGAACTGAAAGACCTGATCGTCGGCCGAACGGCACGCGATACCATTCGCAACCCGATCACGGATGAGGTCATCGTCACCGAAAACCAGATCATCACCAACGACACCGCCGACAAGCTCAAAGAGCTTAAGCTTGAAAGCATTCGCGTGCGTTCGCCGCTGGTGTGTGAATCGGCCCGCGGGGTGTGCGGGCGTTGCTACGGCGTGGATATGAGCACCAACCAGCTCGTCGAAGAAGGCTTGGCGGTTGGCATCATCGCCGCGCAATCCATCGGCGAACCGGGCACGCAGCTCACCATGCGTACGTTTCACACGGGCGGTGTGGCGACCGGTTCACTGATCGAAAACGACATCAAGTGCATCGCCGGCGGCACGGTGAAGCACCTCGATATGAATGCCGTTCGCGTCAAAGACGAAGAAGGCAACTTCCGGATGGTTGCACTGAAGCGCAACGGCGAAATTGCCATCGTCGATGCCAAGGGCCGCGAGGTCGAGAAGTACAAAGTCCCCTACGGCTCCACGGTGCTGGTGGCGGACGATGAGAAGGTCAAGCCCAAACAGCAGCTTGTCGCGTGGGATGCCCACGTCACGCCTATTCTCGCCGAAAAGGCCGGTATCGTTCGTTACGAAGATATCGAAATGGGCGAGACCGCCAAGATGGACGAAGAGCGCGGCCAGGGAATCAGCGGGTCGAAGCTGGTCGTCATTGAGCACAAGGGTGAGCGCCACCCGCGTATCACGATCGAGGGCACCGACGGCAAGACGCTCGACTTCCATTACCTGCCCTCCAAGGCGCGTATCGAAGTGAAAGACGGGCAGAAAATCGAAGCCGGTCACCTGCTCGCCCGGCAGCCGAAGGTTACCGCCGGCACGATGGATATCACCGGTGGCCTGCCGCGCGTCACCGAAATTTTTGAAGCCCGCAAGCCCAAAGATCCGGCGGTGCTGGCTGAAATCTCGGGCACGGTCACGCTCGATAACAAGCGCCGCCGCGGCAAGATGACGATCGTGGTTGCCAACGAAACGGGCATGGAAAAAGAACACCATGTACCGCAGGATAAAGAACTGCTGGTGCACGCCGGCGATCGCGTCGATGCCGGCGACCCGCTCATCCGCGGGCCGATCATTCCGCATGATATTCTTCGCATTAAGGGTGAAGAGTCCCTGTACACCTACCTGCTCACCGAAGTGCAGAACGTATACCGTTCGCAGGGCGTGAAAATTAACGACAAGCACATCGAAATCATCCTGACGCAGATGCTGCGCAAGGTGAAGGTGGACGATGCCGGCGATACTAAGTTCCTCCCCGGCGAAGTCGCCGACAAGTTCAAGTTCCGCATGTCCAACGACTTGATCGCCACGAGCGTAAAGGTTGCTGAGCCGGGCGAAACCAGCTTCAAGGAAGGCGAAGTCGTCGCGAAGGTCGTTTACAAGGAAGCCAACGAAGGCGCCGAAGCAGCTGGCAAAGAACCCGCCAAGGGCAAAAAACCCAAACCGGCGCGTGCCAAAACGCTGCTCTTGGGAATTACGAAGGCTTCGCTGCAGAGCGAATCGTTCATCTCGGCGGCAAGCTTCCAGGAAACCACCAAGGTGCTCACCGAGGCGGCGATGGCCGGCGCGGTGGATACGCTGGTGGGCCTGAAAGAAAACGTGATTCTGGGCCACCTGATCCCGGCGGGCACAGCGTTCAACCCGCATCTGAATCTGAAGATGAAGTTCCTGGCCGAACCGCTGCCGGTCGAGGAACCCGAGCATGTCACCCGCGTGAAGCGTGAGATGACCGGCGCCGTCAGCCCGAGAGAAGCGCAGCCGCAGGCAGGCAACTGAAGTCGAGGATAGAGGACAGAGGATAGAAGATAGAGAAGATCGCATCGCCGGTTGCGGCTTTGCGATCTCTTTCTTTTGCGACTCAGTTTCGAATGACCGAATGGGAGCTGGATGAGGATCCCACGAACTTGGCTTTCAGGCCAAGTCGTGAGGAGTCGGAGTGGTTCAAACGCGCGAGATGTCGTCCGCGCACTGCTTGACCTGAGAGTCAAGCAGTGGCACCCAGCCACAACAGGAATCAGCTTGCCAGATGCGTTTTCTTCTTCCGGCCGCTCAGATAGCTTTCCATGATGCAGTTGGCCAGTTCCCCGCTGCTGGTGTAAAAAGCCACACCTTTGGTCAGCCGCGTAAGCTGGTCGACGAAACCCACCCAGTCCATGCCCCAATAATCTTCGATCAATGCGAAGGTGCTTAGCCGGCAACCCTCTCGCACGGCCAGCACGGCCTCTTTCAAGGTCGCTATCGTGCTGCGTTCGTCGGGTGGGTATAGCAAGTAGCAATAGTCGCCTTCCACATGCGCGGTCGGCTGGCCGTCGGTGATGATAAATATCTGTTTATTCTCGCTGGCCCGCTTACGAAGGATGCGCCGCGCAAACTGTAGTCCCATGTGCAGATTGGTGAAGTGCTGGGGCGCGGCGTCGAGGTTGTCGAGCTTCACCTTCATCCGCACCGAGTAGTCGTAAACCGTGACCGGTTTGGGCATCATCAGCGGCAGGGCGACTTCTGGGATCTTCGTCGCTCCGGAATAAAACCCGACGAAATCAATAGAATCCAGCGGATACCGCCCGCGCACCAGCGCCTGCAATGCCATTGCCACTTTCTTGGCGGCCATGAATCTGCCGTAGCGCATCATCGAGCCGGACATGTCGAGCAGCACAACCGTCGAGCAGCTTGTGGTGCCCTCGTGCTGATGCAGCTCAAAGTCGCGCTCGGAGAAACGGATCAGAGGCTTTAGGGTTCGGGGTTCCGGGTTCAGGTTAGAAGCATTCTGACTGCTGATCCCTGACTCCTGACTCCCGCTTCGTGTTCAGGTTAGAAGCATTCTGACTGCTGATCCCTGACTCCTGACTCCCGCTTACTGAAGCCTGAACCCCAAACCCCGAACCCTTTCCCGCCTGCCGTTGCATCGCGTTGCGCAGCGTCGCGTGCAGATCCAACTCACTGACCGAATCGCCGTATTGATACGGCTTGGTGCCTTCGATGCGTTCGCCGCCCTGGCCGGGGGTGATCTTCTCATGGCCTTCGCGTTGGCCCTGTCGAAGGTTGGCAAAGATTTCGTTAAGCGCCTTGCGCTGCATCCGGCCGATGGCCTTTGGGGTCAGCCGCAGTTTGCCTTGGCCGTCTTTATCGAACATGCCATCTTTGATCAGTTGTTCGAGCAGCTCGGAATGACCAGGATCGCCGGGATCATTGAGCATCTTTTCGATCGCGCGCAATCCCTGCTCGCCGTGCTGCATGATGAACTGCGCCAGGTTGTCGAACTGAAAGAGCTTGTCCTGGGTGGGAAACTCATTGCCGTCGAACTCGCCGTAGAAATATTTCATTACAGAATCATTGTACGCCGGTTGCGATCGAAACTCGTTCTGCCTCAGTAAAAATTTGATATAGTGCTTGGCACTATGAGCGCGTCAGGCAATAACGCTGAGCCAATTGCGGCCAAGCCAAGTGATCCATACATCGATCACAGCGTCTACCCCGACCTTGCCGATCCCCCGGAACAGCTTCTGTCCGACGAGGCCAAGGCGGATTACCTGCATCGAATCTGCTGCGCCTGGGACTTTGGCATTCATCCGGAGCGACAGACGTTTCAATTATTCGCTCGTTGGCGTGACATTTTCGATGCGTTTCCTGTCGCCACCTCACCGGCATACCATGCCTTTCGCTCCTAGTTCGGCTGGAACCCGGTCCCGTGGCCGCCAAACCTGCCGGCGATGATTCCCCGCTGGATTCACTTGGACAGGCTCGAAGGTCGCCCCGCCGATGCCTGTGAAAAAATGATTTGAATCGAGATATGATCGATGAATCGGGAAAAGGGGCCGGATTGGCAGACGGGTCGCACCAGGTTTTCATCAGCCACGCCGCGCAGGACAAAACCGTCGCGGACGAAGCTATTGTACGGCGTAGCCGGAGTTAATTCTTTACACTGGCGAAAGCCCGGTTAAGATTCGTGAAGTCCGTAGAATGCGAGGACTCCGATGCCAATGTTCATTCTGTCGTCGTTAGTTCGCTCTCCTTGGCGATCCGTCATCGCCGCAGTCGCCTGCCTTGTGTTCGCCTCGGCGCCGGCGTTCGCGGGTGATTGCATGAAGCAGAGACGGGACCGCGACGACGCGATAAACGAGTTTCGCAACGAGGCAGTCACCGACATTCTTCAAAACCCGTACTCGGGGGACAAGGCCGCTGCCATCGCAGCGGTTGACAAAATTGTTCGAGAACGACTGGCGGCCTCCGGCGACGCCTATCGGTCCTGCTGCGAGGAAGAACGCGCAGAGGCCGAGGCCGAACGCCAGCGGCAACGGGCCGTGCAAGAAGCCGAAGCGGAACGCCGGAAAGCTGAATCGGACGCGCACTACAGAGCGATTCAGGATGCAGTTAACGCGCGGCGAGAGGCAGAAGCCGCCCAACGCAAAACGGAGAGCGAAGCAGTTTTCGCGCGACTCAAGGCCGACAATGAAGCTCGTAATGAAGCTCATCGTGAGAAACTTCGGTCGATCTACGATCGCCCCGATCCGTCGATGGACCAGTACCTTCGCAACGCCGACGAGGCCTACGATTCAGTCAACGATCCGCTGAACGCTACTCGAGCCTTAAGACGCCTGACGGGCACGCCGAAGACCGGGCCGCGCCGTGGCTTGGGCATCGGCGGCGAGACCCTCGAACGGCCCATCGAGGACGTTCCCGGCTACCTCGGCGGGCTGGTCAATCCGGTGCGTCAGGGCATCGGCAGGATCGGCGATGAAGCCACCGGGATGATCAACAGCCCCGACGCGCGCCCTGATTATGGCGGCTCAACGGGAGGCTATTCCGCTCCCGCGCCGGCTTCACATTACGAGCCTGATACGGGCGTCGAGCCAACGCGCGCAGCGAGCGACGATGGTGCCGCCGATCGACTTCGCATCCGGCTCGAGCAGGACGCCGTCGAGCAGACTCGGCGGGAAGCCGACGAGCGCGCCCGCCAGGAGGAAATTCGCCAGGAACGCTTGCGAATAGAGCGCCTTGACGAGTTTCAGCGCGTGGCGGACGAATTCAGAATCGACACCGCGCCACCCGCGCCGGGTGTACCGCTCGACCCGGCATCCTTTTGGGACAGGATGATCGAGCTAGGCGGTACATCGCCGGGCGTATACGACCGACTGATCGAAACCGGACGCGACAAGCCACGGAACTACGACCGTCTGATCGATCCGCGCGCCCCGCGACCGCCGCAACATGAGAATCTCCTCGGGCGTTGAATGATCGGTTAACGATGCCAACTATGATGCGGGGCTTGCCGGTCATCCTCACCGCCGTCGTCACTGCCGGCGTGGTTGCGGCGTTGTTTATCTGGCAGCAGCGGGCCGCTTCCCCCGGCCGAACCGCGATTTCGTCCCCAAGCCCAATCCGCGCCGCAACAAGTCCTGAATCGCCCACCGCCGTGACGGACCTGCTGGCCGCCGGCGATGCGAAACGAAAATCCGGCGATGCGCGCGGCGCGCTGGCTGACTTTGCCAAAGCGGTCGAACTCGCCCCGGAAGATGATCAGGTCCACCTCCGAATCGCCATCGCATCGGTGAACGCCAACGAGCGCAAGCGCGGGCTGGACGCGCTGGCAAAGTACAAAACACTTCGACCAGACATGGCCGCTAATTCTGACGTTCTGGCACTGCAGAAGGAGTTGGTGGCCATCGCCGATGCCCCCGCGCCGCCCGCGCCGGCGACACCCTCCGATCCTCAACTCGCCGTCGCCATCGAGACCGTGCGCGTCATCGCCGATGAGATGGACAGCGCCATGCAGCAGGGCAACGAAGAGCGCGCCAAGTCCCTGGCATCCGAAATGCGTCAGGCGCTGTTGCCGCTTCTGGCCGACCCGGAACTCGCCAGCATGGAAGCGTGGCTGCTTGCCGGACGGCTCGCCCTGGTGGAATCGGATGCGACGCTGGCGGCATTCGCCTACGAGGCGATCACCCGGTTGAAGCTTAATTTTGCCGAGGATGCGGATGTCGTCCGACGCCTCGCCCGGTTGAATCGCCTCAACATTACCGCCAAGGTCCGCGCCATCCCCGGGGAACGCGCCGAGCTGCTCAAAGACCTCGCCAAAGCCGCGCAGGGGGACGCAAAAGCCAAACAGCGTGTCGGGCAGGCCTACGTCTCGGGGAAGGGCGTTGTGCCGAATCTCGCGGCAGCAGTTGAGCGCGGCGGGTTCGACGTGATGTCGTCGAACTCGATTGGAATGAAGTTCGCGTTAATCCAGCCGGGCGAATTCCTCATGGGTTCACCCGCCAATGAGGCCGATCGCGACACCGATGAAACGCAGCACCGTGTTCGGCTCACCAAGCCGTTCTTCATGGGCACGACTGAAGTGACGCAGGGGCAGTGGCGCGCGGTGATGGGGAACGCCCCGAGCCATTTCAAGGGGGATGACCTTCCTGTGGAGAACGTGAGTTGGGACGAGGCGGTGGAGTTCTGCCGCAAGCTCAGCGCCAAGGAGGGCAAACGCTACCGCCTGCCCACCGAAGCCGAATGGGAATACGCCTGCCGGGCCGGCACGAAAACGCCGTTTCATACCGGGGACACGATCAGCACCGACCAGGCGAATTACAACGGGAACTATACCTATGGCAGCGGGCGCAAAGGCGCGTATCGAGAAACGACGACGCGTGTGGGGAGCTTTGCGGCCAACGCATGGGGCCTGTACGACATGCACGGCAACGTCTGGGAATGGTGTGCCGACTGGGAGGGTGACTACCCGGCGGGCGAATCAATCGACCCGAAAGGGCCGAGTGAGGCCACGGGGCGCGTTTTTCGGGGCGGTTCGTGGGACCGCTTTCCGCTGCTCTGCCGCTCGGCCCTCCGCAACGACCGCGCGCCCGGCTTCCGGATCAACGACATCGGTTTCCGTGTTTCCCTGGACTCCCCGTAACACTTTGATCTTTTCTCTCTTACCCTTTGCCCGAGCGCAGCGAGGGGAATTTTCCACCAGCTTATTGTGAACGAGTTGAGGAAATCATGGCGCAAGAGCTCAAAGTCATTTCCGACTTCTACGATTTCATGCTCTACTTTACGCAGCGCATTGA
>Ga0163148_10006939_pt1 | contig 10815 bp, 19 predicted proteins | sample OliLakLV19MP7P2_FD_148606 | JGI IMG/M metagenome (GOLD analysis project Ga0163148, IMG submission 148606) | Freshwater microbial mat bacterial communities from Lake Vanda, McMurdo Dry Valleys, Antarctica- Oligotrophic Lake LV.19.MP7.P2 | ecosystem: Environmental > Aquatic > Freshwater > Lake >... | reverse complement strand
GAAGAGTTTGACGAGTACGATGACCATGCCATGAAGCCAATCTTGCGGGCAATTGTTGAGATGTCAGATGAAATGAGTCAACCCGAAATTTTGAGCGACTGATCTTTCTGCAGCGTTTCCTACACAATCTTCAGAAACAATCTTCAGAATTTCTAACCTCAATCACTTCACCTGCAGAAATTGTATTTAGAACGTTACGAGCATCTAGTATCAGAGGAACTAAGTCAGGGAATCTATTGCTAGATGCTACGAGAACAACAACTGCAACTCCAGTTTGCTGTAAGTTTTGCTGATATCGCAGATTTTGATCTGTAGTTAGTAAAATTGTGAAGCCTTCTTGACTCATAAGCCGCAGCAATTCACCATTTTTTTTGCCCGACCATCCCATCTCTACAACCGTACGGATGTAGTAATCAGCAAATTCACGCTTTAAAGGTCGTGGCGCACATTCATCAAGCAGGATTCGCATAGGCTGTTAGCATTTTCTTAGCTAATTCAAGGGCTGCGATCGCCTGTTCCCGACTAACACTAGGGAAATGATCAAGAAAGACATCTAATGAATCACCAGCTTCAAGATAATCAAGTAAGGTTCTCATTGGCACACGAGTTCCAACAAAAACAGGAGTTCCCCCTAAGATATCGGGGTCCGTATGAACAATACGAGACATTATTGCCATAACGAATTTAGTTGAATGACTATTAATCCATTCATAACATCTTAACCCGATGCCGAGTAAACAGTTACTGAGTGGTTCTGGTTGGCGTTTGGGGTATATGCCAGATGTTGAAGTTTTTGTTGGATTAGTGGGGGGCGATCGATGGGCAGTCGAACTTACTAGTGTAGAGCTAAGAGACTTTTGCCGACTGAGTTTAGAGTTAGCTGAAGCCATGCATCAGATGCAGCAGGAATTATCAGATCAAGAAAAACTCACTTGTGAGAGCGAAACCGAACATCTTTACATTGAAGTAGCAGGCTATCCAGATGAATTTAGCTTGTATTTTCGGCTAGCCACAGGTAGGAATTTTGAGGGTAGTTGGCCAGAGGATGTCGTCCCAGATTTACTCGAGTCGATCGATACAATCCAGCAAAGCTTTATCTAGTAAAAAAAATACCTAGGACACAAATAATTATGTCCCAGGCAAAAAGTAATTAATACTTAGAAACTTAGCTCAAGGCGTTGATGGCGTAGTCGAGGTAAGAATTTGCTTCTACAGCAGGATCTCCACTCAAACCATGATTCGACTTGATGTACTTCAGTGCTTCGATGTACCAGCTAGGAGAAAGATCGAATGTCCGATTGATCTCAGCAATACCACCAATGAGATAGTCATCCATTGGGCCGGTACCACCGACAACTAGACAGTAGGTGACCATGCGGAGGTAGTAACCGATGTCACGTGAACACTTGTCTTTGCCCACTTGAGTTGAGGCATAGTTAGGACCAGTCATGCTGGTGGTGTAAGGGAATTTGCTGTATACGGCATTAGCAGCACCAGTTGTCAGGGTGGAGGCTTTTGCAGTTAGAGCAGTTGCAGCTTCCAAACCTGCTGTGGCTTGACGAAAACGACCAAATGCAGCTTGGATTTCGGTAGAGCTAAGGAAACGTCCTTGAGAATCGGCAGCTGAAACTGCTTCAGTGAGAGGGGTTTTCATTGTGAGATTTTCTCCAAAGTAATCTTTATTTTTTTAAAGTGAAAAACTTAACGATCGGTTAAGCAAAGCTTTTTAAGCAACCGCAGAAGCAGCCTTATCAAAATAGCTACCGACTTCAGACATAATGCTGGAGCAGTCGCCACGAGTGATGCCGTTGGTATCGCCGACAATCGCCAGAGCAGCAGCCTTCATTTTCTGAACACCAGTAGCAACAGAACTACCAGGAGTACCAAGAGCTTGGTAGGTTTCTCTGAGACCGTTGAGGCAGCGATCGTCTAGGATGCTGGCATCGCCACTGTAGATCGCATAGGTAATGTAGCGCAAGATGATTTCCATATCACGCAAACAAGCAGCCATACGACGGCTGGTGTAAGCATTCCCACCAGGAGCGATCAATTGAGGCTGATCTGCAAACAAAGAACGAGCAGCATTTGCCACAATTGCGGATGAATTGCTGGTGATGCGGTTGACGGTGTCCATGCGCTTGTTGCCGTCTGCAACCATAGCACTCAAAGCATTCAATTGAGCAGGGTCGAGGTATGCACCCCGTGCATCAGCTTGGGATACCACCTTTGCAAAAGCGTCGAGCATAAACTTTAATCTCCAAATGTATATAGTCGAGTGATTAATAATTTAATGTAACATCTCCCGATCATCTAGCAGAGAAGCTTAGGGAAATTTACATTTCTTAAGAGATTGAGTGACTAGCACTTATTAAATTTGTCAGTTTCTCAATCTATCTGTTTATACTATGTCGTTGGATCGTTATTTATTACAAATTATTAAACGCTTGGTTCGAGGCTAGAAGGTAGATTTAGTTCCAGATTTCGTTCCAGATCGAATAGGAAGCCATGAATGTATTCTTCTGTCCACTCGGAGCCATAGAATCTGGTAAACATGCCTCGTGCTGGGTCTTTTTCGGCCCGGTAGCGGAGATAACGCAGTTGTGCTTGTTCGATCGATCCTAAATGTTCAGGATCGGTTATAGGTTCAGCTCGATCGCAAAAATCTAGGTACGCCTGAAGATAGTCTTTAAATGCTGCGAACACATGAGTTTCGACGACATCATTTTCTTTGGGTCGCGTCCACAGAAAGGCGGGTGAGAAGAAAGGACGGGCTTCTTCAGGGAAGTCACCCCCCCAAGGCAAATGTTGCTGATATGACTCAAAAATTGGCAAGATCGGCTGAGTATACTTTGCCTGATATGTGAGATCGTCCCGAAACAGAGGTTGCATATCTAGGGCAATTAGATGTCCACCTGGGAGGGTGACCAGATCCCCGCCAAAAAATGGCAGATCGTAGTTGAGATGGGGAAAAATCACAAAGTTCAAGACTTGGAGTGAGTTGCCACCTTGAACGTGGGCAGCGCGGATTTGGCGCAGTTTGGGAGTCTGATAGGCGTAGCTAGTGGTCAGAACTTCGTTTTGATGAGTACCCTTGCCGACGATCGCTGATTTCGACTCAAACCCCACTGGAATTGGGTATGGTTGTATATCTGGGCGTTTTTGCAAGACTTCGATCGCATGGTCTAAAAAAGGTTGATATAGCGTCATTTAAAGGTGTATCTAAAGGGTGATCTGAAGCGTAAAATCCAATCAAACTGAAACTGCTAAAGGCTTAGCGTCTTCAAACAAAAATTCATATAAGAACTTTTCTGACCATTCATGCCCAAAGTAGCTGCTAAACAGTCCTGATGCTGGATCTCGATCGGCACTGTATTGGTCGTAGTCCTTTTGAGCTTTGACAATGCGTTGAATGTCAGATGGATCGTTCAATGGTGTGGCTTCGTCCAACATCTGCCAGTAGAGATTGAGATAATCTTTAAATGCTTCTAGTACTCTCGTTTTCACAGTTTCTGGATCGGTTTTGGCAAACAATAAATACTTTGAGAAGTACTGGTTGGCATCATAAAACTTCATTTCCAGATTTTGGGCTAGATCGGGGTATCGATCGTGCAGGGCTTTAAGCGGGTGAATGTATTTGGTTAAATAAGCCTGATCTTGAAATAAGGGCTGAAAATCCATCACAATCAGGTTTTTAACTTGCCCGAACGAGAGGAAATCAATGCCCAGTAAGGGGAGTTCGTATTGGGGGCTGGGGTAAATGACGCTATTAAAAATCTGGGCACTGGCCCCTGCATCAATATAGGTGTAGCGAATTTTGCGAAATTCAGGGCATTGATAGCACCAACTCCGAATCGTCGCAGGGCTTCTGCCTCGATCGCTGACTTGAGTCTCTAATTCTGCTGGAATCGGACGACTTTGCAAATCAAACCGTTGAAATAGCGATTGTTCCAGATGTTCAAGGAAAGGTTTATACATGGATTTACAAAAATTTATTTATACTTTTACTCCTGAGAATAAGGGATTCTGCAAGAGCGCTGCTAAATCTCTTGGATAAATTAACGAACCTTAATTATTTGGACTAGCAGATCTTGCCAAATTGTGTTGGATCATGGCGGTGAGACCCTCCTCACTTACACAACGCCGTTCTGAACAATAGGTCATTAAATAGATGCCGTCGATCGTCCGCACTGTGCTGACGCGCACCCGAAAATCGTCGGTAATAAACCAGCAACGTTCCTGCCCTTGATTGCTGTCGTATTCGGTATCGATCGTTAAAATGCCGTCTTTGCCAAACCAGTAGCGACTAATTACGGGAATTTTTTCGATATAGCCCTGGTTACGCAGCAACTTACCCGATCGACCCGTAGGATCATCTGGCAGATCAACTAAGACGGCGGCTTGTTCGGGGTTGGGGGCTTTGCTGCCTTCCTCATGCGCTTGCCACATAAAGCTAGCTCCTCCCGAAGCGATCGATGGGTCAATGCCCTGAGGTTCACAGATTTTCGCGATCCTTGGGTCATCTAAAGTCACGACATTGACATGGATCTTAGATTCACCTGACTCATCTGCTGTTGCATCGAAATGATGCACGGTGCGATGGATAAACCACACACCTTCACTCTTCCGAAAAAAATCCATCATCGTCATCGGCAACAACACTATGAAGCTCTCCTTATCGATCGAGATAAACTCTATAATCTTAGACTGGAGAAGTTACAATCCCTATCATTGACGATATCAGAGTGTAGTCTATGGCGGCAATTTGGAAAGATACGCAAGCTGTGTTGGCAGCGATCGAAGCAGGTATGAGTTTGAGTCAGGCAGATCTGTACCAGTTTGATTTGAGTGGATGCGATCTTCAAACAGCCAACTTGGATCGATCGACGTTGATTCGAGCCAATCTCAGCCAATCTAACCTGAGTGAAGCTAACCTAAGTGAAGCAGATCTCCGAGGTGCAGACTTGAGTAAAGCTGTACTGCATCGTGCAAATTTGCAGGGAGCTTGCTTATATCGAGCAAATCTGAGTGGAGCCGATCTGAGTGAAGCAAACTTAACAGATACTAAATTGCAATGGGCGCGATTCGATCGATACACAATTTTTCCGACTAACTTTGCTTTCAAATCTTCAGGGGCGATTGGGCCTGGGGCCAATCTCAACGGTGCGCCGCTCAATACTGCCAACTTACGGAATGCTGACTTGCAGGGCACGAATCTGTTGGGGGCGTATCTTGGCGGTGCAGATTTGACCATGGCAAATTTGTGTGGGGCGCGTTTGGCTCAGGCAGATTTGCATCGGGCGGTGCTGACGGGAGCTTGTTTACAAAATGCGCGCTTGAATGGGGCGAATTTAGCAGGAGTGGATTTACGAGCAGCGGATCTGACAAATGTGGAGTTTGAGCAGCTTGAAAGTATTGCTGGAGCAGATTTTACCAATGTACAGGGATTGAGTGCAGAGATTCGATCGAGACTACTCAGTCATCCGATCCAAGAACTAGAAACCTTACATCCACTCACCCTCAAGACCACGCTAGAAAGCTTACAATCGATTAATTAGCCTTAAAAATAATTAGCCTTAAAAATTAAATCAACAATTTATGAATATCGTAGAATTTTTTCAGCAAAGAGCGGGTAGCTGGATTTCGCATCGCACTAGCCATCATTTAATTATCAAAAAAGCTGAAGATGGTACTTCTGAGATTAATCTTGAGATGCTGTCGTTACCCGATCCACAGGTGACTGAGCTATGTCTTCAGTATGGGTTTGACCCCGCGCTAGCACTGTGTGGAGCCAAGGTGACATGGGATGGCTCGATGGCATGGGATAAAGATAAAGTCGAAGATAAGCACCAAGGTTTTACAATCTTTGTGCCGATTGCCGATGGCGATGATCTCCAACAAGGAAAGCTACTAAGACACCAAGGCTATGCCGAAAGAGCCCCTGTGGTTGGTCGTTATGTCATGAGTCCAGATGATATTCTCAGCCTGATTACGGAGTACGATACGGTTTACTCCGAGGAAAAATTCTGGTTCCCTAGCCCCGATCTGTGTCTGCGTGCGGGTTTAACCACTGGGCTATCGAATGTCGCGTCATTTTGTACGGAAACTCGCAAACCGACCGAACAGATTATCGATCAGCCCGATCAGACCAAGGATGTTGCACCTGTTAAACACTTCTCTTTCTTAGGTGGGTGAGCCGCTATAATTCATCTCGTAATGTCCTTTGCCTCGCTACTGCATCTCCTTGCCAAGTCAAACGTCCTACCAAATCCGAAAAATCATATTTCAGGTTTTGAGCTTTAGATGCTATGACTGGATTGACTACCAGCACTATATTCACTTGCCCAGGAGCAAGTTGGGGGAATGAGGAGCAAATGAGTGCTGCTGCATGAAATTTGAGTGGAACCCAAGTAAGGCTGTTGTCAACCTGAAAAAGCACAATATCTCTTTTCAAGAAGCTACAACTGTATTTGATGATTCTTTATCTGTGACGTTTCCAGACTCTGAGCATTCCATAGGGGAAAGCCGCTACGTTATTATTGGAACATCAGGGTCGGGGCAATTATTGGTGGTATCACACACTGACCGAGAAAACCGTACTCGAATAATCAGTGCTCGAAAAGCCACTCGCCGAGAAAAGAGGTTTTATGAAGAAGGAAGTTGACGAGCTAGAAGATGAATTACGACATGAATATGACTTTGCCAAAATGGCTGGAGGTGTCAGAGGCAAATATGTTGAAAGATATCGAGCAGGAACAAATTTAGTTCTTTTAGATCCTGATGTTGCTGAGGCATTTCCGACAGATGCATCTGTGAATGAAGCCCTGCGATTATTGCTCCAGATCGCCCAACGCCAGCAGCCTAAAAGCCTAGTTGGTGCGGACTGAGCCTAACATTTGCTGGCGAATACTGCCAAAAGATCTGGCGCATTGTAAAGGTTGTATGCCGCTAGATTCTTGTTTCTAGGTATTGCCCGATCATTTGCTCTTCGCCAGCACGAGAAATGATGCTTTGGCGAGTGCGGTATTGAGTCCAAATCAGCCAAATTTCTTCTTCAAACACATTGCCACTGTACTCGGTACGTAGACGCATCGTCATTTCATCTCGCATCGAAAATTGGGCAATCACAGGTTTACTGGTCGAAAAACCTCGATCGAGATAAAGTTCGGCTCTTTTACGCCAAAGATATCTGAAAAAAGGTTTGTGCTAAAGCTTCGATCGATGGTTCCGCAATTTTTAGTTGGATCATGATGAAAATTAGTTGCCTACTAGTCTTAATATTTTGTCACATATCTCCATAGCACTGGCTACGGAGATATTACCTATGAGTCTCTAAGACTTGATCGCGACCCAACCCTTTTTCAGCAATGCTAGAAAAGTGGTAATTCCTTTAGAGAAGCCTTGAGGATCTGGTAAAGCATACTGGGGAAACTCTTCATACGGTTTCCACTGCTCTATGATGCTATGCCGCAGGTGCAAAACACGATCGTTATTTTCAAGTTTCCAGAGCATTTGACCTTCAGTTCGGATCTCAGACATAGTTACCTCCTAGTTCTGTGAACGAAAATAGTGAGCAAAGTTGACCACCCAATTCTGCCAGCTTAGTTATTAAATTCTGTAAACATTGTTACTTTAAATCTAGACTTTTTCGCCAAACTGATATACCGCAATCGATCCCAATTCCAGAAAAATCTTAAGGAATCAGGTTTTCCATTGCTGCCCCCACCACCCGATGATCATGATCTTGCCGTAACTGCGCCAATGACTCTTTGGCTTCGATCGAATCAAAATGCTTGAGGGCATAGGCGACCCGTTGCCGAATATAGGCAGACTCAGAATTCTTGAGGATGAGCAACTTGGCTAGAGCCGCCTCAGACTGATGAGAATTAGCTAAAGCCCCCAAAGCATCGGTTGAAGCTTCCTGTACAGAGGCATCGTTACCCTCTATGCCGATTTCAGAAACTTCTAAAACTTCTTCGGGGCAATCCATTTCGACTAAAGCTGCGAGGATACTGCAACGTACCAACCAGTGATCGTCGCGAAAAAATGCCTCAACCAAATGAGAGACTGAGATTCTGCCAAATAGAGACAAAGAATTTGAGGCTTCTGCCCGCACATTGGGGGTGTTGTCGAGCTTGATGATTTGGAGCAGAGCTGCAAAGGTTTCAGGTGTGTGTTGTCTGCCTAATTCTCTCGCTACAAACGTGCGGACGAGAAACTCTGGATCGTCAACATATCTAATGAGCAGGGGTGCAGCAATATCAGTGGGGTGATTTTTGAGTGCTGAGATCGCCTTGAGGCGGTATTGGAAATCTGGGTTTTGCAGATCGACTTCGATTTGGTTTAGATCCATAAGACGTAACTGTAAACGTTTTCTCCACTTTAGACGTGAATGCGATCTTGCGATCTATAGTGAGATTAACTTTTGAGAAGAAAAATGGCATTAAGCGCAAAAGCTCTAGAACTGATTCAAAAAGCTCGAATTGTGAGTTTTGCTGCTTGGCAAGATTCTCATCCTGTTGAGTCGATCGAACGATTTCAGGCAGCAGATGATCAGAGCAGATATCTTACAGATCTGGACTTAGAGCAGATTCAGCAACTTGCCCCTTCGATCGACACGTTTATACCTGTAGTCCAACAATTGCGAGATCGAGTCAGTGAAATTGTCGATGAAGCCAGAGCCGATGTTTTTCATGCCTTTCCTGACATTACTCAACTTGGCGGCGGACTCTATCCACCAGAACGGGCCGATGCTTGCTGGCGAGATTTTTGGCATTTTTTGCGCTGCATTACTTACGGGATTGCAGGAAAGCATACCGATTACACCAGTGCGGAGGGATTGCACTATATGCAACTGCTGTATGAAGAGTTGCAAGTGCCGTTAGATGCGATGGTGGTTGGGCTGGAAGGGATCAAAACTGCCAGTTTAAAGCGGGTAGAACCCGAACAGCAAGCAACTCTTGCCCCCTATTTCGATCATCTGATTGAGCAGTTAAGGAAGTTCGACAAGCAGAATTGATCGTTCAGGCGACGCAATCAAACAACATCGTAGTCATGTAACGATCTGCCCATTCGGTGCCAAAAGATTTCTCCAAGATCCGCCGAGTTTTGTCATTTTGTTGCTGTTGGCTACAGTAGTATCGCTGCCCTGCAATCGTGTGAGCAACCTCAAGAGCGGAGGTGAGAACTGGTTCGGCACTGGCAATCTGACAATGAAGCGTCAAAAAGTCGCGCACTCGTTGCAGAAATAACTTCTCTTCTTCAGAGTCGATCGGACGGATAAACAAGCAAAATTCCGAAAAAATATCCGCCCAGTCTGGTAAAGCTCGCGGCTGGGAAAAGTTGAGATCGGGCAATGCTGATAGCTGTTGTTGGTAAATTTCTGGCAGAGATCGATCGATATTGACGGGAGATAAATCGGCGATTGCAGCACTAATTACACCGTTGCGTCCACCCACGAGATCGGAACCAAAGATCGGCAGGGCATATTCGGGATTGGGGAACATGACGCAATGCAGAATATCCAACCCGCCACCAACTTGTGCTAGCTCGAGGTGCAGTTTGCGAAATTGAGGGGTCTGATAACAATGGTTTTCGATCACCAGTTTTTCACCTTCAAGGTGACCTTCAATGTAGCCTAAGTTATCTGGAACCTTGTAAGGGGAAAGTTCTAAGTTTTTGTGCCACACTTCTTCAATACAATCCGCTAACTGGCGGATCAGAGGGTGCTGGCGAATTCGTAGTGATGCTGGCATAACTTCGATGTACATTGCTATCTGAGTATAGAACGGCGATCGTCCAATACTGTGCAAATACTAGGTAAACTATCCAATTTTTGAAGTTTTGCCCGACTAAAAATCATTGAGACTTTCGATCGATCGTGACATCCGACAAAATTGACCAGAATGTAACTTAATTTCTCCAAAGTCAGGAATCCAAGCTGCCCAATGTCCATCAGGGTACTGACACATCAACCATGCTTCATCAAAACAATCTGGCGTAGGTAGTTCGAGCAATGTTACCCAAGTTGAAGGTAGAGGTAGCAAGCATTGAGGCACAGAGGACTGTCTGATATTTTTGGTGGATTTGGGACGTGTAGTTATTTGCATGACTTTTTACCTCTTCAATATCAAAATTATGTCATGACATTAGTATATTTAGGCAATTTAGTATCAATAGCTACAGAAATATTATCAAAAATTAAAATAAGAAGAAGATCTTATATCGGTAATCACAAAAAGAGATGAATAGCTCTAGAAAAGATAGAAATCAGATTAGTGCGTCGATCGAAGATCATCCGTTTACCGATTATTGGGATGTATTTGTGCTTAAACATCAGCATCCTTGGAATATTGCCTTCCATCTACTCGGGATTTTTGTATTTTATGGATTACTGTCGATCGCTTGGTTCACCCAAAATCCTTGGCTGCTGGTTTTACTGCCACTGGCTCAATTAGTAGGATTAGCAGGACATTACTGGTTTGAGCGCAGTCACATTGACTTACAGGATTGCATCTTCTCGTGGCGAGCTTCTTACTGTCTGGGCAAGCTGCTATTGCGAGTGCTGATTGGGAAATATCAAGATGACATCGATCGAAACCGCAAGATATTGGCACAGTATAGTCTTGGGAATATTGCCTTGAAGGAGAATGGCTAGAGTCAAATAACTTATCGCTGCTTCATTACGACTAAGGTAATGTCATCATAAACTCTTTGCTCACCGATATGCGATCTCACATCTTCTATCACGGCCTGACGGATTTCAGTTGATGTTTTCGCAATATTTTGACTGATAACGCTACACAGTCGCTCTAGCCC
>Ga0163148_10006937_pt1 | contig 10816 bp, 12 predicted proteins | sample OliLakLV19MP7P2_FD_148606 | JGI IMG/M metagenome (GOLD analysis project Ga0163148, IMG submission 148606) | Freshwater microbial mat bacterial communities from Lake Vanda, McMurdo Dry Valleys, Antarctica- Oligotrophic Lake LV.19.MP7.P2 | ecosystem: Environmental > Aquatic > Freshwater > Lake >... | reverse complement strand
GCGCCGGGTGCGCGACTACACCCAAGTCAAAGGGAGGGGCACCATAACGGAGGCGATCGCCGCTGAAGCCCTAGAGCTATTTAACGTTGACCCCTGCGGACTCGACTGGACTGATCGTCGTATGTTGGCGGTGATTATTGAGAACTATGGCGGTGGGCCAGTCGGCCTAGAAACCTTGGCTGCTGCCACAGGCGAAGATTCCCAAACCATCGAAGAAGTATACGAACCCTACCTGCTGCAAATTGGCTATCTCAATCGCACCTCGCGTGGACGGGTAGCAACGGCAGCGGCATGGCGGCATCTGGGCTACACGCCACCCGACAGTCAACTCACGTTCCTCGGCTAAGTTTTATGCTGACGATTTGGGAGCATATCACCCTTTTGGAGAGAATAATCCATTGAGTATAGGCAACCCGGTGTGCCAGAACTTGCGGCACATTTTCTGCTTTCTACGAAGTTATGGGCTTGCTTGCGATTCATCTCCACGAACAGAGCGATCGCTACGACGAGTGCCGCCTGCCATCTGATATTCATCGCTGTTCTTGCCATATTGGTAGGCAACTGCGATCAGCATTCGCTCTGTCCATTCGGCAATCACCTTTTCAGCATCTTCGACTGCGTTGCTGGATTGATCCACAATAGACAGGGCGGTATTGTAAGCTTCTAGCTTCTGACGGGCATCGTCAATGAGTTGACCATACGCCCTGACTGCCAAACCGTTGCCCATATCTAGGGCAACATTGATGGACTTTAACGCCGCCAAACAGGTTTGAGCTTTTTCAAGCGTCGTCGAGACATACTTCTTTCTGCGAGACGTGGGGTTACTCCTTCATTGACTTGAACTGTCTCAAGGTAGCCAAGCAGCCTCGTCGGCAGGAACTGTAATCTTCAGGAAAAAACAGGCTATTTTGGGGCAAGAATCGATCGACTCCGTAATTTTTCTATATTTGTTTCTCGCAGTTGAGCAACTCTAATTTCGCTTAACCCCGTTTTGTCAGCTAAGCAGGTCGGTGTTCAGATCAAAGTCACGTGAATAAGTGCCACCAAATGTCTGTTTGACCGATGGAACTTAACCTGGTAATGTTCTAAGTGATTTCAGCAGAATCGCTAAGATTATTTCAATCCTTTTTCACTTAGACATTGTGAGGAGCTTCATGAAAACAAAGTTTCAGGTATTGATGGTTGCAGCCGGTTGTTCGTTAGCCGCTGTTTCTCTGGCATTCCATGCCATTTCGCCAGCGATCGCCCAAGAATCACAACCCACTTCTGCTACGCAGATGGTGGCTCAGTCTACCTCTGATTTGACCAGTATCATTGGTCACTATGTTGTAGATGGAAAAAATCCTGATGGTACGACTTACGTTGGAGTTGCGTGGATTCAGCCAGGGGCAGAGGGAACTGTGCGCGTTGATTGGTCGCTTGAGCTTCCCCAGTATGGAGGCTTCTCTTCTTTTGTGGGGACGGGACGATTTGATGCAGATAGAACCTTGAATGTTACGTATGCTGGGACACTTGATGGTTCACAGACATTCACCATGAATCCAGATGGAACTTTAACAGCTTCCTACACTGACCCGACCGGTACCGGTACTGAACGCTTTATTCCGGTCGAACAGGTCATCCGACGCTAAGTTAAGATTGCGACGGGTAAACACTGCTCACTTAGAAGTGTTTGAAAGGTTAATTTGTCCTCCGTAAAACACTTTGCCGGAGGACAATCTTTGGTCGTACATCTCTTAAACCAGGCATAGACTCCGTATACCTTAACACTCTTAATCCTGATCCTAGATTCCTCTTCTCAATTACTCAAAGACGATTAAGCAAATTAAAAAACCTCAACCTAAAATCTAATTTGCTTTACTCATTAATCTCATGAATTTTATTGAGCCGACGCTGATTTTTAACCCAGCCATTTTGTTTTGGGTGTTCCAGATTCCAGGTGGCGATTCGATAACGCAAGAATGAGTTCATAGCTATTCTTGATTATTGCTTCAAGTTAATAGTTGATCTTAAATCCAAAAAATATGATCTGGATTATGGTCACCGTTAAAAGTTTAAGCAAGATAACGGCTGAGATGAGCCGCCGCAGATAGCCTATGACTCCTACAAATAACCTCTCAGTGTTCGGCTCCAACGAATTGTTGTGCTGCCGTGTTAATCTCCGCTAATTTCCACTAATGTTTCGCCGGAGCATAGTAGCTCCAGTGCTTCTGGTAAAACTACACTCAAAATCTCTCGTAACCGAGCATTTGACGTATTTCCGCAAGTCAACCAAATAATTTGTGGTGGTGTCCCTAGTCGGTCAACCAAATCCGCAAAATCGCTGTCTTTAGTCATAAAAATAACTTCTTGAGCTTTTGCAGTCTCAAAGATTTCCGGATCTTCAGCATCTCGCAACCCAAGATCACGTAAAGCTAGTGCTGTCACCCCAAATGTATTTGTAATCCAAGTGGCAATCGCAGGTGACAGATGTGCATCAATCCAGATCGTTGTCATGCGACCAATACAGGATGATTCAGTTTACGTGCTGCATATGCGAGGGATGCTCGTATGTCATCCATTTCCAAATCTGGCAAATCTTCTAGAATTTCTTCAGCACTTAAGCCTGCTACAAATAGATCTAGGACATCAGATACTCGGATTCTCATCCCACGAATACAAGGACGACCACCGCATTGTCTGGGATTTACTGTAATTCGTTCAAGTAGTTTTGGCATTTGAAGCAACCTCTATACATTCAGCGTCTATCGAAAAGCCCGTTCATTCATCTCCTCGAAAAATAGCTCCTCACTTTGAGTCACCATTCGTAATGCTATGCGGTCTTGCAGAATTCTTGAATTGGCGTTTCATGCCCTGCATGATTCATTTGGCAGTCAGCAGTCATTATGCGAAGCATATTCCCTAAATGATCTTCATATACCTCAAAATCAAAAACTTTGTTTCTAGGCTTAAAGATGCCTCTTAAAATGCGAGGGACGTAGCTATTGCGAAATGAGAGTAATGTTCCTCTAGAACTCTCACCCTGATTTCTATTAGGAACATTGCTGTTTGATAGGTGATCCAAAAGAGTTTCTACGATGTAGAGTTCTCCTGTTCTCAAGGTACGGGCAAAGGTTGAAAATACCACATTCGCCTTGATATTCTTCATCACTCCAATGCATTACTTACCACTAGAAAAGAGATTTGCATAAAGATCTACACCTTCTTGGGTCGCTACGAGCCACTCATACACCAGTCTTCCGTCAAAAAAAATAAGGTTCCTCAAGTTCTAAACCGTGTCTTACCTCAAAGTATATGAGATAAGCAGTTGAAGAAATACTAAAGAGCGCTTGTTCTTGTCGAGCGATAAGGTCATTGGTATCCCTAGAATGGCCAAGATAGGCTCTACCAGACCAATAGTGTGGAGAATCCTGACAAGGACGGCGATGGTAAATGCTGCCAATTCCTACGCATAAAGCTTGTCCAGATGAGTACATTTGTAGAGGAAGGGTAGGAGTGCCGTCAATAGCAGCAACTTCACCTCTTTCTAATTCTGAAGCGTCACTGAAAAGACCAAAGTCAACCTGACGCAATCGAGGTCTGTTTCCATCCAGCAGAGCTGCAGACTCCATTTGCTCCCTAGCTTGTCTAGTAGCTTCTCGTGCTTGCTCACTATCAAGCATTTCGACAACATCATCAGCAATGCCCCCAAAGGTTGTGGCAAATTCATCGCGAGTAATTCGTCTTGAACGTCTGACTAACTCACTAAACATAGCCTCTAGCTTTCCCGTTTTTCAAATACATTGAGAACGCAGGTATCTGATCGCATTCTACGATCGCGCTTTGCCATATTGTTTTTTGTTGCACTACTAGGCTCCTGTTGCCGACCACGAGAAACATAGGTCGGGAAGCATATTACCCTTTTATAGTGAATAATCCATTGAGATCGGCAGTCCGGTGTGCCAGAACTTGCAGCACATTTTCTGCTTTCCACGAAGTTATGGGCTTGTTTGCGATTGATCTCCACGAACAGAGCGAGGGTTTCATTGAGCTGTCCTTGCCATCAATAGGCTTCGGCTTGGCGTAGGCGCTTGAGTGAACCTGCCACTTTTGCAGATTCTTGTTAAGGGAACTTGCTCGTTTGAACCAATCGTTTGACTTTTATCCGCGTCGGCGTATAAAATTTTCGCGATCGCTTGGACATGTGCGTCGAGTTGAGCTTTTTTCGGCTGGGGTCATCATGACTTGATACGCCGTAAGCAGGATTGAAACCCTGGTTATATAAGACTTACTCTTCTACCAAAAAGGATGACATGCTCCCTTTGTTACGCATCTCTAACTAAGCAACAGCTCCTCAATGAATGCAACGAATGGTACTCCACTTTTGTATAAACCTACGACATCGTCTGTCGTTTTATTATCAAAATTATATGCTGCAAAATTACTGTGAACAAGAATATTTCTAAGATGACCGATTTCTAGAAACGCCTTCATTGCCATCGTAAGATCTTGGGATTGTGTTAGTCTTTCTTCTACCTGTTTTTTAAAGTCATCGCCAAATAATGCAAAGAAGGAGTTTGCGTTTTTTCCAGGCTTATTGGGATTATTCTTCTCACCCCAAGAGAAGTATGTATGATACTGCATTCCAATTGCCTTCTTCTTAAAAAAGTTAAGCGCAGGAATATGATTGTTAGTCTCCTTCACGATGAACTCAACTAATATTTCTTGAATTCTGTGTTCAAAATAGCTGGCAGCAGAAAGAATGATAATCTTTTTGAAATACTTATTAACATCACTGGATAGAGATGGCTGCGAGTTCTCGTTTAAATAGCCAACTATCGACAAATATTCAGTGTATAAAATATCTACAGGAGTCATGCTAAACCTCGTCTAACTTGAAACCCAGAGTTTTCCCTCACCCTAAATCCCTCTCCCTGGGGAGAGGGACTTTGAAAGTTTTTCCGGCTCCCCTCGCCCTTTGGGAGAGGGGCTGGGGGTGAGGGCTAAAACTACAGTTCTCAACGTGGACTTGGTTTAGTTTAGTTTAGCAAATCTAAAGCTTTACCTATCCGGTAGGACACATTCTTAGCACTGGCAGTCTTAGCTTGAGTAGCATCTATAAAACCAGGATCGCTTTTCAGTTTCTCAACTTGATCAATATTGATATCTGGAAGGCTCAGAATGTTAAATGTGAACGCGTCTCGACAAGTCGCCACGAAAATTGCTTCATAAACAGAAATATTGAATCGGCCTGTTTTACTATGAAATAGCTTTGAATCGACATTGGATACTTTCGCTAAAAAGGAGACAAAAAGTTGCTCCAGGTATTGTGTTTTTTCATCTGGAAATGATTTTGCCAAATACGAAAACTTATTTAAGAATTTTGTCATTGATGGTTTATAGTTTCCACCGTCAATCAACATTGCAAAGCCACGAAGAAGAATTTCAATATCTTTCATGTTGAGGTCAGGGCTTTCAGATGGAGTAAGTGATCTCCAGGTTTTATTAAGATTAATTCGATAGAGCATATCATAGAAGTCTGAGTGAAATAAACTTGTCCTAATCTCTTGCGGCTTCAAGTTCACACCACCTGAATTTAGACGATTAAACACTTCAAAGACGACAGAATGATCATCTTCGGGTGAGTTTTGCTTAATTATAATGTTCCGAATAGTTCTCAGCTCAAAAGAGATGCGATCATCTTCATCAAGCGTAAAATAGTTTAGCTTGTTAAACTTATTTTTCTGGTTGGGCTGTGGCATGGCGAGGCTTAAGTTGAAATCTGTGAAGTATTCATTGTCATTCAGCACGGACTCAGGTATACCCTTATTCTGATCAAAAATGATTCTCAGTTCCTGGCGCTTTTCCTTCTTTGGAAAACGTTTCTTCATAAAGTAATAGATGGTCATATATCTCTGTTGACCATCTATTACTGTAAAACGATTTCTTGCTTCCTCATATAAGAAAATTTGTGGAATTGGTATTCCAATTAAAATAGACTCTATTAATTTCGAGGCTCGTTTGATATCCCACACATAGTTTCGCTGAAATCCTGGTATCTTCACTACTCCTGAGCTGATGAAATCAAATAAAGTTTTTATGTTGAAATCATTTGGGGAAGCAGAAATGTCATACTCGGTAAAACTAACGTCATCAGATGAATCCAGAAGATCATCTTCGGGATCTACCCAGATTGTCTCTTGCTCTTGCTCTTGATTCATACACTTCGTCTATCCTTCTGACTGTTAGGTGTGGCAACTATATTTCTTGCCTCTATTGTATCCCACCTCTTCTTTAGAACCTTATGAGGGATTTTGGACTACTCCCAAAGTATCCATAACTCGTTACTGAGAGAGAATTTTTCCTCAAATCTATCCCAAATTAGGTGGATAGGTAAATTTTTTCTTGCGATCCTCCTAGATTCAGGTGGATCTGAGAAAAGTTTCTTCATGCTATGCTGATCCGGGTGGATCTGAGGAAAGTTTCTACATATCTTCATCTGTGTAGGGATAAGACTATGAGTATCATTAATCACATGCTTGTCGTTGCGATCGCATAGTGATGGAACTGCACCTGAAAAAGCTGCTAGATCAAGTGAAAAACGCGATTTGGCTCAAGCATTATGCTTAATTGTACAGAAAAAATATATGTGCAGTGGACTCAGCGATATATTCTTGTTCTACAACAAGGCAAGTCTTTAGAACGGTGGAATTGTCTGTGAAAGTGATTGCTAAGGCTGAATAACCAATTGACAGTTTTAGGGGTTGACTATGCGACAGGTATACCCGTGTCCTTGTTAACTAAGGTTGTCAAACGACTACGGAGTCGAGCAACCCGAGTCGCTCCAAAAAACTAGCACCGCCCAATGCTGATACCAACAACATTGAGCGGCTAACCCCCAACTGTGGTAAGGCAGTATGGAGGCTAACACGAGATTTTAGCATTCTCGATAGCCACCCTACTTTCCTATGGAAACGGGGTGGCTAGGTTTTTGGGGTTTCCTTCTACGCCAAAAATGCAGGAGAACCCCGATGATTGAGATGTTTGCTGCGCCCATTGCCCGCAGTTTTTTGACAGATAGTGAGAGCGCAGATGAGGCTGAAATTCGCCCCTCACCGCTAATTTTGCCGCTCTATTTCCACCCTTTAGCACCCGGCCAAGAGCAAATGCGGATCTTGCTGATTAGCAGCCCCACCTGGGTCACCGAGACCATTCACGACCTGCACGCACGCGGATTTGCCAACACCAACGATTGGAGCAGCAAACTGCCCGGTGCCAATCCAGGTGAGGTGGTGAGCATTCTCACCCGACGGCGATCGCGCTCGTAGGAACGTATAGCTCGCTTTACTACCCAGATCTCCGACTGCTTGGAGACGTCGGAGATCTGAGGCGATCGCCCCCACGACATCTCTCGGTGCGCTAAACTCTGGGCGATATCATTGATAAATTCGATGCTGAACTTGTGGGAGGGATGTTTCAGTGCTGATCACTTGGGCGTTAGTTTTTGTGTGCTTAGTTTGCGGGTTTGGGGGCGATCGCCTCCCCAGAGAAAACCTTGAAACCGCCTAGTACCAAGGTCTTACAGCAACTTAGAAGACTCCGTGCGATCGCGGGCTAACGTTCCCAATCACCTGCCGCTAACAACCTCAGGTACTCACAGACAACCTCTCGACGGTCAGGTGCATGGGGTTGTTATGCTGCGCTGCTACAACTGATCTAGCAACCTGTCGTACTCTGCATGTGAACCAACCCAGAACCAAATTACTGTATCTCCATCTAATTGACCGACCGCTCGACAGCTTCTGTTGATCCGAGCGGAGTAAATTGGCAACTCTGGATGTACCTTCTTGAAGCGAAGACTTGGATAGCTTGGGTCTTCCCTAAACTGGCGATAGGCTGCGCGGGTTTGCTCTTGAACCTGTTTGGGTAAATCCGCAAACAATTTACGGAACTCGATAGTAGTACGCGATTTCACAGTGTCTCTGGGTCAAGTTCTTGAGTTTTACCTGCACGGTACTCAGCCATTGCGGAAGCTGCCAATTTTGCAAGAACATTTGGTGAGCGAGAGAATGATTCATCCCAACGCCGATCGTCCTCAATTTCTGCCAAAATCATTGCAGCAATCGCGTCCTGTTCACTGGCAGGCAAGGTTTGTAATCTGGCAATGGCACGCTCAAGCAACTCAGTCATCGCTATTCCACCCGGCACTTTATACTTACCCTATCCATTATCGCTGCTCTCAGCCAGATTGAGCATAGCCCGAACACGCTCTTGAAAAGCAGGCAGACCGCCATGATTCTGCCAATGTTGCTGAAAAGTGGGCATCGTTTCCAAAAACATCACATCACCACCTTGATAGGCTTTCACCGAATAACCAAATACCTCATCTGCTTTTGCGGAACTCAATGGATCTTGCCAATTAATTACCCATAGCACTTCAACAACTCGATAGATGTCGAAATCGCCCTGCCATCTCTACCCGGCGGCGATCGCGCTCGTAGAGGTGTAGTTGGCCAATTCTAGAGAGGTTTAAGGTTCGGTTCCCCCAAAATTGGGGGTTAAGGGGCGGTTCGGATGGTTATCCAGCACTATTAGCCACTGAGTCAAGCTACCGAGGCTAGATTTTGCCAAAAAAAGACCTTGTATAGAGTTGCGCCTCTATGCAAGATTTATATACAGCAGTTTTCAGATGAATGAAGTACACCACAGATTCCAGAACAAGGGGCTTAAGCCCCTTGCCTGTACTGCACCGAAGTGAGAAAGGCTATAATTTGATTATTTATGACAAACTTACGAATTAATGTTTGTTATTGCCAAAGATCGTGCTCTCAAAAATAAAATAAGTTTTTAATAAATAATGTTTTAAAGGCAACAGCACCCACAGTTCTGCTGATTGATTTCCTCTTCTTGGTGATCCTTTATAGAGTTACACAAATCAAACAGTTGGCTCAACCATCTCTGTTTGCTTAACGTGCAGAACTCCCTAGTTAGCTACCTGAGAAAATATTCAACATGTGCATCGGGTGCTGCTGCTGGGTCGCGAGACAGATTTTAATAAACAGCGCTTTGACCTCTCTTGTGTGAGTTTTGGACATAAACCGAGCTGTGAATCTGTCAGGGAAGCTATTAGCTTTAGGAAATCCTTAACCATTAGCTTCTAGATATCAATATAGATCGAATGTGGAAGGGATGGAGTTGATGTAATCAAAATTTACTAACTCTAACTCATTGATCCTGGCTTAGATTTGAAGTTGGAATTTAACTATCTCTTTAGTAGGTTGTCATCCCAAACGAAAGTGCGATTGAAAGTGCGATTGAAAGTGCGATCGCGCCGAATATGCGGAGCCAGCACCTCACGTTTGCACAGATCAAAGATCCGGAGTGCGGGCAAGATGCACCTGTTGTGCCCCGGATTGCGCTCAGCTACATCAATGGAATTTTATCTGGGCGAGAAACCTGTCAGAATTGAAAGGACGTTGTTCCTTCGGGTTTGCCTATGGCACGAGTTTCCTTGGAAGGCATTACGCGGCGGTTTAATGCGACAACTGCCATCGAAGACATTACTTTTGACGTGCCGGACGGGCAGTTTTGGGTGATGGTGGGGCCATCGGGCTGCGGCAAATCCACAATTTTGCGGACGATTGCGGGGCTGGAAGCGGCGACGTCTGGCGATTTGTATATTGGCGATCGCCTCGTCAACGATGTGCCAGCGCGAGCGCGCGACGTGGCGATGGTGTTCCAAAACTATGCCCTGTACCCGCACATGACGGTGGCAGAGAATTTGGCTTTTGGCCTGCGGATGCGGCAGGCTGACCCCAAAACAATTCAAGCGCGTGTAGAAGTAGTGGCGCGATCGCTGGATATTGGGCACCTGCTCGATCGCAAACCTCGGCAGCTCTCTGGTGGGCAGCAGCAGCGGGTGGCGCTGGGACGGGCGATCGCGCGTCAGCCTCAGGTGTTTTTGCTCGACGAACCGCTGTCTAATTTGGACGCTCAACTGCGCGACGATACCCGCGCCGAACTGAAGCAACTGCACCAGCGCGTCGGCATTACTACTATTTATGTCACCCACGACCAGGTAGAAGCCATGACCTTGGCCGACCAAATTGTGGTGCTAAATCGGGGTCAGGTGCAGCAAATTGGTGATCCCCAAGCCATCTACAGCCAGCCTGCGAACCAAATGGTGGCCACGTTTATGGGCAGCCCACCGATGAATATTCTCAGTGCCCTCTACGACGGCACCTGTTTTCAGATCGATGCCCAACTGATTCCCTGTCCAGTTCGGTTCCAGGCACGGCTGCATCTCTACAGCGGGCAGCGGCTGAATCTAGGGATACGGCCAGAACATCTTCAGGTTGTGGCAGATGGGTCAACCCACGCCATTGCCGCAGAGGTGACGTTAGTAGAACCGCTGGGTCGCGAAATCCTGATTCGAGCCAAGGTTGCGGCCAGCGATCGCGCTCCCTCTTCTATTGTCAGCATTCAGCTACCGCCCGACCTGCGTCCCCAAGTTGGCGATCGCCTATGCCTGCAACTGGATGGCGATCGGCTGTTTGTGTTTGACCCCGCCACGGGCGCTCGCCTAGATTATGTCTAATACTGGGATGATGTTTAGCCCTTAAAGCGTCTCTTTACGAACCCAGCCATATGGTTTTGAAACAATCGGTTGCGATCCTATTTGCCACGTTACTAATCCTCTATGGCGCGGCTAGCCTGGGACTATATCTGCAACAAGCGCGGATGATGTTCTTTCCCTCATCTGTGATTGAAACCACTCCAGGAGATTTGGGGCTCGCGTATGAGGAGGTATTGGTGCCCGTTGTGCCGCAAACTGCTG
>Ga0163148_10006936_pt1 | contig 10817 bp, 9 predicted proteins | sample OliLakLV19MP7P2_FD_148606 | JGI IMG/M metagenome (GOLD analysis project Ga0163148, IMG submission 148606) | Freshwater microbial mat bacterial communities from Lake Vanda, McMurdo Dry Valleys, Antarctica- Oligotrophic Lake LV.19.MP7.P2 | ecosystem: Environmental > Aquatic > Freshwater > Lake >... | reverse complement strand
CATTCACTCTTTAATTACTTCTAGATTAGATAGAATTGACCATGACAGCTCTATGCGTCTAATAGCCTCTCGTAGGGTTGCTGGCGTGAGGCGCCTATTAGAATATCGATTACCAGCGCAAATCAAGAAAGAAACACCTTGCCCATAGAGGAGCAATAGCTGTCGCATCTGTTGTGTCAATGGCGTTCGGAATGATAGATTCATCCCGAATCTTAGCTTTGATTATTGCAACAGGATCGGCGACAAGAGTAGCCCTTGTGGGAGGATCTGTCACAACAAATAGGTTGGCCATGTCCAGGAATGCATCTGAATAAATGCTGTTCATATGCATGTGTGCTTCTGTGTACGGAGGATGTCTCACGAACACAAAAGGGATGGCTGTGATCTCTTCGAAGTCAGTAATAGTTCTTGGATTGGTAGTAGGAGCTCCACCTCCTCCTCTTCTTCTTCCGCCACCTGTACCGCGAGTACCAGGGGCAACTACTAGAGCACCACGACCCGCCGGGGCATGTGCAGGTGGAACGGTAGGCATTGTTACCTGTATGACCTGTATGACCTTACTACCAAAAAAGTGAGATAGAAATAAGTTCACATTCACTCTTTAATTACTTCTAGATTAGATAGAATTGACCATGACAGCTCTATGCGTCTAATAGCCTCTCGTAGGGTTGCTGGCGTGAGGCGCCTATTAGAATATCGATTACCAGCGCAAATCGAGAAAGAAACACCTTGCCCATAGAGGAGCAATAGCTGTCGCATCTGTTGTGTCAACGGCGTTCGGGATAATAACATCATCTTGAATCTTACTCTTGATAATTACAACAGGATCAGCGACAAAAGTAGCCCTCGTGGGAGGATCGGTCACAGCAAAGAGGTTGTCCACATCCATGAATGCATCTGAGTAGATGTTGTTCATGTGTATGTGCGCTTCATGATACATAGGATGCCTCACAAATACAAAAGGGATAGCAGTGATCTCTTCAAAGTCGGCAACGGTTCTTGGGTTGACAGTAGGAGCTGCAGGTTCTCTTCCTCTACGGCCACCTGTACCGGGAGTACCAGGGAGTGCTAGAGCCATTGTTACCTGTATGACCTTTTTGAAAAAGTGAGATAGAAATAAATTTCTTCAAGATGCAGTTTTTCGATGATGGTCGGGTTGGCTGAGACCTCGCCGCGTGCGTCACTACCTTCAAATCTTTATGATTAGTAACACAAACCCTATTCCTGCTAGGAAGTTCGCTGAGGATTTAGACCTCGTAGGATAATCGAGAACCTTACGTCAGACTTCCTTCTTCTTCGGAGCTTTTAGTCACTGGAACACGTCTTCACTAGCCAGTTGCATCCAGCTTAGTCGACGTGTCAGGATATGGCTCCACGTCGGTCACTTGAGGGTCACTTGAGAGGTCGGAGTTCCAAATATCCGGCGGAGTGGAAACAAGTAGTTAAAACCCCGTAAAATGTCACTGGATGAAAACATGTAGTGAAAACTCGTGAAAGTATCACCGTGGTAGTATCCAGCGAGAATCTGTTTTCGTAATGCATGCGAAATATCCGGCAATGGCACGCTGTATTGTATACGTATCCGAGCCGTATTTTTTGCACAAAGTGTAAGAAACACAATACGAAAACAACCAATGCACTTTACCTCCCACTCGACTTGAAAGGACTTCTTGAAAGAACGACTTGAGGACTTGAAATCGTCCAGTTAACGAACGAAAACAGCACAGATAAAATATCTGAGCTTCAAGAATTTTGGAGTGTGAGTACTCCCATTTTGGCTGCTGCATGACCCACAAAACATATGCCTGAGGCACTCGTTGAGCGGACGATGCCAATGGATACAAGCATTCGGGCTCGTAACCTGTCATTGGACCCTTTCTATCTAGCTATTGCTAGTGAATCCAATGTTGTTGATAACAAATATCAAATTAGAGAAAGAGTGAGATTGATCCACTTCTGAATTGTAAAATCACTTCAAAGTCCAAGATGAGTTCGGCGTCTCTCGGCGTGTTGGTTAGGCACGTCCGGGTGGCCCCGTGCGTCTGTCTGTCATCGGTAATACAGCCGATATGAGCCTCCCGACAGTCCACGGGCGCCATTTAGTTATTAAATGATAGTGGTGATGACAAATTTAATGGAAAACGACGGCACGACTACCATCGTCTGATTATTTTGTTCTTGAGCATTAGCTAACCCCAAGATGTATTGCTGCAAACATTAGGTCTTTTACAATCGAAATCACTAAGGTTGGATGTGGGACATTCCGGCTCGTAGAAGCCTGGTACAAACCTACACGTAAATCCCACAACGGTCCATAAACTAGTACCGCGATCCAACAAATCCAAAACGGGTGCATAGGCAACTCGTTTGCAAAGCGAGAAGGAATTGAATAAAAAGAGACGAGAGAAGTTAAACTATCTAGCTAGGTAATCCTCAGGTATGAAAGACTTCAAGGGCACGCTTTTTACCGGATTGTCGCGCTAGTAGGGATCGCTCATGTCCGCCTTGTTTCTTTTCGCCGTCCGAAAGGTCATGAGGCACCCCCTCTTCAAAGGAACGCTTATTGCCAGATTGTTGAACTAGGGCTCGCGCGTCTCCGTCTTCTTTCCTTTCGTCGCTGGTCTGGTTTTTGAACTTTTGATTTGCTCTCTTGGAGTAGTGGGCCCCAGAAAGTGATGGAAAAAGTTCTTTGCACTTGCAGAGTGCAGCGTCGAGAACTGCTGCTTTCCTTCCACCACCGGACCAATCATTGGGGTCAACGCTAATGTTTGCTTTCTCATTCAGCTTTAAGAAAGCTGAGCAAAGAGCATCAACCTCACTGAATCCACCGTGCTTATATTTCCACATCCTTGTGTTCGTCAGTTCCTTGGAAGTACAATTGAGACGCAGAAAACAAGCATACGCTAGCCTGAGGTGATTCTCGACCGATCTGACACTCCAGTCTTCGAGCTCATCGTGGAGCACTGCAGCCATGGCACTGTTGGCCTGACGCTTCAACCCTGTCAGCAAATAAAAAGAACTGAGTGAACGGCTATGGTTGACCAACAAACAATCATGGTTCTGGGATTTTTCTGGTATTCCTCCTTCGCTGGCAGCAGTCGCGTGGAAAAAAGACGGAAGGTCCCTCTTGCTGCTTGAAATCCAGCGCAGAAGTGTTTCCAAATCACTCTTATTTCCGCATGAGCGCAGACACTCAATGTAAGCAGATATATACTTTCCCCTCTGCAAGATCAGGTAAAGCATAACTTGATTAGTCGTGATAGGTGTTATGATTCAACCAATAGGAATTTACATAATTGAAGCGACTTCGAGATGCTTCAGGAACCCACTAGAATAATCAGAGCACAAGTACCTGACTTCTACAGACGACATCAAGTCAAGCACTTACCAATGAGTCATATTTGCGCACAGAATTGTTCAGGGACTCGAATGCTGTTGGAGGGTAACTGGTAGTAACCCACACAGCGCATAGTTGTGTCCTGGAAAGGTATGGTTAAACATTGAAAGAGGTGTGTGAGAAGCGTTGCCACATAATCAACTTTGCCAGGTCGCAATACTCCTGAGCTGACCTTTTCTTTTCAAATAGAGTACCCATCACTGCAAGTGCGCTGGCAGCAGCATTTGTGGCGTGATTCAAACCTCGCAGATGATGACTTTTTGTAGCCGGAATAGTGCTTTTGCTTCCCTCCTTTCTTCCAGTAACTGGGTCGCACAGGACAGGGGCCCACATGAGAGCTTGGGCGTGGCGATAAACCGACCGATGAAAGAAAGACTGATCGAGTCTGCATTTCGCAAGAGCAGAAACTATGTCGGCTAGAACATTCCAGACCCTATCACGAACACTTGTGGAACTTTTCGGCATATTTCGTGGAACAAACCAATGCATCTCCGCGAGACGCAATGCCTCCTCCTCTGCTAGACTTTTTTCATTTTCGTTCGAATCTGCGGCCATCAGCAGGCATTTGAGACGAGAAGCGTGTAGTCTATAAAAAACCTCAGTAGAACCGTGCGAACTGCCGCCCGCTTCTCCGTGCTCCGTGTCCGACTTTTCCTCCAGCGCGGTGATGTAACATAGAAACGCTTCTTTCATATGAAGCTCAAACTGCCGCATCCTTTCAGGGTGTTTAACTGAGGCTGAAATGAACTCCTCCCTTGTGAATGTACTTGCAATCTTCTCATAACACTAGAGGGATGGAGGAACCTTAGATGCGACGAGACAAAAATGATGCCAGAGAAATGGGGGCACCTGTGAACCCAAACTCACCTTGCCAATAACGAATTGGAGATCCCAAGTCTCTGTATCCGCATTGTGCTTACCGGTTTTTCTTGGATCGTTTTGCGTGATGTCTACAGCCCTTTGGAAACAAATTCTGGATGCTTTTGCGATTTCTCGTTTGCTCTGCGGCGTCATTTCGTGCATTGGGTATCCATAAATCTGCGATCCACACTGCCAGGTCATATAAGTCACAATTTTATGAGTTCTGACAGCTTTGGTTATCCAAGAGGTCTCAAGCAGATTCCGGAGGTTCAACACAGTTCCATTGATTTTCAAGATGATCCAAGAGATCGAAGTCAACCAGGAGGACAAGCACCAAAGTTCGCGGCGAGCCAGTCAAACGACATCTGATTCATGAGGATTCAGCTCTTTTCAGGAGGAAAATACTGTATTAAAGGGATTCAAGAGCTTTCACTGGAACGAAGACGATTGCCCCCCCTACTGGACGTACCATGCCAGAGTACAGCATTGTGCCCAAGAACTCATACAGCTCAGGCATCAAGTCCAAGTCGTCAGCAGTTAATGCGGAAGAGCGGTGGTCGTCATGAAAGATGAACATTGCCACACCTAAACAACGAATGGCCACCGCCTTCAATGCAGATACAAACATACCACCCCACGACAGCTGCCACTCCACAAAGCGTCTTTTCTTTACCATCCCATCTATCTCGTTCAACACTTGGCATTTGAAGGCGTCAACGTCGCTTGGCTCTGGTGTATTATACTCGACAGCTTCCTTGTTCGCAAGGTTGCGAGAGAGAGTTTTAAGAGAGTGAAAACTGGACCATTGGTGACTTACGTAAAGCGATAAATCATCTCCCACGAAATCAATCCAGCCAAGGGTTCTCTCGACATCTTCTTGCTCTTGCTTCGTCCTTAGACTAACCAGCGAGAGCCGAGAATCAGAAGGCGCTCTTGCTTTTGGGATAGAGAAATTATGGTTTCTAGAAAAACCCCTAGAGAGCCCCAATCGATCAGCAATTGCCTCGGCCTTGAGAACTAAGCATTGTGCCGCCCGGAACCAAGCTCGTACGTCAAACGTCTCGCCAAAACAGAGAGTGCTCAGAATCGCATCGAACTTTCGCCCAAGAGCCCTCTCGAAGCGGGTTGCAACAGCACGATCGTCTTCTTTCCCTGCGTTCTCGCTTGAAAAAATTGGGAGATCTCCCTGCGCCAGTTGAGATAATATTCCTCTTCGAACCAGTGTGTTGTCCTCATTGAAGTCACCCACATCACGGCTTTCCTCCGTGTCGGCGTTTTCCCATTGTCGGATGACCTCAAAGCTACTCTCCCATTCGGAATTTTCAGTCGCAATTGAGACGACACCGAAATCGCCGAAACCGGCTGATTTCGAAGAAAACAGAAAGTGTTTGATCATCCTGCTCCTTTCGCTTTCCTTCAGAGGAGGTAAGGCAGCCGAGACGGCCTCTAATGCAGCTTTAGGTGCTGTCTTTTTTCCGCACCTAACAATGCAGCGATAGAGCCATGCTGCTGCCTTGTGATTCTCTGGAACGAACTTCTTTGTGGGTTCGATCTCCACTGTTGAAGTCATTATTTGGTCCTTCGACAAGTACTTCTCATTAGACCCAACAAGTGTGAAGCCGTGGAGGCATTTATAGGCCTTGTAAAGCGTTGCGTCAAGCAACGCCCCTATACTACCAGTCAAAAAGGGATATTCTCGAGCCCAAACACCTCGTGCATTACTTCTTATTTCGCTCTCAAATTCAAACTCCCCTAACAAAATATCTGCGACATGGTTCAGAACCCGCGTCACAGCCAAGGGTAACAATGGGCCGTGCTCTGTGTGATATATATAACTGCCGTCAAATGACACAATCTCCTTGTCGTCAGATTTCCTAAACGAAAGCCCAACGCAATGGATCACATGGCACAGTACTCGCAGCATTTCTTTGTGTGCGTTGGGACTGCCCGCGTCACCTTCAATCAACTCACGCGCACTTGTATCGGAGTCATAAAACAAGGTTAATGCGATCGGATCGCTAGCAGGCATATTTTCGCGCGTGCAAGAGGCAGAGCCGCAGAAGCTTACGATGGCAGTAGCAAGCGGGATCCGAAGACGGTCGATGATAGGACGGTCAAAGGAGCTGGGCATCTCTTCGTCTTTCCGATGTGACGAGAGTCCAGTGTAGTCAGCGAACCATATTAGTGCTTCACAGAGTATTGAGAGCTTCGAAGGTGGTTCGATCGTCGCGTTATCTACTCTTCCATCTGAACCCTCGTTGACACAAGAAACCAGAAGCTCTGCTCGTCTAATCTTTCCCGATTCGAGAACAAAGAGGTTTGTCGATAGTAGATGACCTATCTCGCATAGAACTGTTCCAATAAATTCTGCTCTCAGAATGCATATTCGCTGTCGAGTCGCTCGTCCTGCCCGAAGTGTGCCTTGCACCCTCACAAGCGAATCGAATGAGAGCTTTTGTGAAGACACAAGTCTCACCAGGCCCGACAAAAATATACGTTTCAGCGTGGTTTCACCAGTACTCCCTGGCAGTTCGAACAGGGAATACACCAGCTGTCGAATAGATACGAAAACCTGTAAGTCAACGGAATCTTCGAGCGACGTCGGCTGCTGTGCAAATTTTTCAATCCAGGATGAGCAGAAAGATAGGCCGTGGTACAGCATCATTAGGAATTCATCAGATGAAGCTACTCTAGCTCTCTCGCAGTAACGTGGTAAGTTCAACAGAGCTTTGGACAGTTTTTCGAGCAGAAACTTAATCAGGTAGCCACACCCCAGTGCACTGCTCCCAGGCCCTTGAACTTGTTCACCCGGGTTATGCACCCCATTTTCTTCGTCTGCAAAATCGTCGTATCCACTTTCACTGATCTCCTCAGGGGGGTCTCTGTCCGAGGTTTTTTGAATGGTTCGCCTTGAATGATCGTCGCGAGCGAGCGAAGACAGAACTAGCCGAATTAATAGCTCTACGACTCTCACTCTGGTTTCCGCTTTCACTTGCAGGCATGTGATAAGTATGGTCAGAATGCAGGGGCTGGACATGCTTTTGAAATCCATGACATGTATGCAATCGACAGGGAGTGAATAATCATCACTCAGTTTCTGGCTCGCGGCAATGTTGTCCTGGTTGGATGCTCCCCCCAGAAAATTGCCTTGACTCGAGAAGAAGTTATCGATGAGTTCTCCGTGTCTACAACCAGGGCCACAACTAAAAGGAACCAAGTAACGGTTCGACAGTGTTTCGCCAATTTTAGAGAAAGCTACGATCTCGTCGTCTGTCAATTGATGTTCCTCGTTGCCATCTATTCGTTTAACAATACCGGTTACTAACTCTTGAAACTGTTGTTGGGCATGAGAGACAACTGAAGATGCCTGGATTTCATCTCGATACATGGACAAACCTACTCGGTTCAATCTCTTCCAGTAAGACCCTGTCCTTACTGGAGATTCCAAGTGCGGGGTGGGAACGGTTTCGACAGGATCATCACGAGGCAGCGCCAGGCACTCCATTGTATAGTCAATATGCTTCAAGCCTAGTTCCTCCGCCTCGATTGATTCACAAACAGAACGCGTAAAACGAGACCTCCAGAGATAAACACCCGAAACCAACCAGTACGCTCTTGCTTTGAGCTTCAACCATTCCTTTTCTTTGTCAGTCTTGTGGAATAAGTCATTGAGGTATTTCATGTCATCGATAATAGATGGGATTATTGAACAAACGTAGTTGGAGTCGTCCTCAAAGCCAACACTAAATTGTTTGTGCCGCTCACATCCCTTGAATCGTAGTTCGACATTCAGAACGTCCATCGCATAGAGCTCAAGCGCCACTTGGGCGGAAAGAGCGAACACATCACGACAGTTGAAAAAACGAGGTGTGATCACGTTTCGGAACTTGCTCTGCAGAACGACCTCAAAGCCTATTAAGGGGGATACCAAAGTGAGACTTTGGGCGTAGCCAAAGAGACGGCGACAGATGATGGTCCAAATACTTACATCCCATGATGCTTGAATTCAAGACCATTGAGTTGCCTGAATCAACCGAGAAAACTTCCTCGATATGTAGAGCTACATGACCAAGATACTGAAACATCAAGGTCACTGGGTCGGCATTTTGATAGCTAACTCGTTCGAGGAACGACAAAAGAGAAGATGAGCTTATTCTTTCTGAAGCCTCAAAAAGTTTTCGCGACCCTTCAACGGACAGGGTTCTCCCTTTCCCAATGGAAACGCTGCCCTCTTCAATTGACGCAGGAAACTGCCACCTTCTAATATCCCAACATACAGGCGTTTTCAAGCTTGCTTTGAGGCCTGGATCGTCAGAGCTCAAAGACAAAGTTGCGGCCCGAAGACAAAATGCCACTGATTTACGTTTCCGAAGACGTTCTTCTCTTTTGTCGGATGTGAGTTGTTGGCTGCGAACTCTTTTTGACGAACGACTAACTCTTGTTGGCTCCTCCACATTTGTTGTAGCAGCACTGTCAGTAGCTCCGCCCCTGTCGTCGGCGCATTCCTTTTGGTTGTCTTCGGCATCCTGTTCTTCTCTAACCTTTTCTTCGTCCACCTCCCTTGCCGTACCCACAGATTTATCGAACCAAGGATTTTTTTTGACTTCCTTGTTAGTGTCCTCATGTTTTTCCCGTTCAACCCGAGCCATCATTGCAGACACGGAGAGCGACCTACAGGTCGATTCGAACGCACGTGCGGTATCGTTTGGCAAGTAAGAAAGAATATTCCCCAATACATACAAGGGAAAAACCAACAGTGGTGAAATTCTAAGGGAAACGTTGGAAGATTCAAAGTTTCTTGTCGTCATCGTTGTGTTGTTGCTTGCATCGTCACCTAGACCGCCGCCATCCCTGAAAGCTTTCGTCAACACTCTCGCGAGCAATGACCAGGAATAGCGAGTCAAATCAAGAGTTACTCTGGAAGGGTCAGGAGATTTGGTGAGGTTTGGTGGATAACTGCGTGGCAGCTCGTCGCTGTTAAACTCCTCAAGCAAACGCTTGATCGCTCGATTGGGGGGCACATAGGACGGCAGTGCAGTGTAACCGCTCTCAAGAGCATGGCGTTCCAACCTTCGAAAAGGACTTAAGATTGGATTTTCTAAAGGACGAGGAAGAGCCACAATATGACCCATAGTTCGTGCAGCACAGGTTAACTTGAGCCAAACAACTGGATCCGATCCATCCAAGGACGAAGCATCGCACAGGACAGCCACAGCAAGTCTCTGAGCATTTTCCTCGCAGTCATCGGCCCAGCAACATCCCTCAGAAAATGCTTGTAATTTATTCACCACGCCATTGTCCAGAAGACTCTTGCTACTCCACAAAGAGTCGGGCCGAGCGCATCGACAACTGCAGACCGACATGAGTAGATCGGCATAATTTGTCAAGGCAAGGTAGGCAAGCTGTCGCACTCCAGACCGATGGACGTTGGATGATATCTGAGCCGGCTCAGGTCTGGGCTCGCACAAGAGAGCGTACCGGGAATTGCGTTCGTTCCCATCGTATGCCTCAGCATTGGTACTCACGTGGCATCGATCTGCTAACCTCTGAATTGTCTTTTGAAAAGTCGGGGCGTGCTTCACTATAAGTGGGTCAATTAAAACTGCCCTTTCCAACGAGTCGCGTGCAGACGTGGCGAGTTTTTTCAGTGTATGCAGCGAACCTTCATCGCCATTTGCAACTCCCTCCTTTCTCCGTTTCAGAATTGTTGCGTTTGCTTCGTGTAAACCTCCGAGACAGGCCATTGAAAGAGCATAAGCACTTGAAAGTCGGTTCAAAGCGGCTTCTACAGTCTCCCTCTTTCGTTGCTGTTGACCTTTCGACTTGGAAGGAGAAGCCCCATTCTTTTCGGGGACATTCGCCGCAGCCCAACTCATATTCTTACTGATTCTTTCGGCAGTTCAGGGCATTCACTATCATGAGTCAATGAATGATGAAAGAGCCATGCAGTGGGTTATTCACGATAAATTCTATTACTCCGCCATTCTGCCTACTACTAATACTACGACGTTCTACTATATACTAGCTACTACTAGAGCTAGCTACTACTAGCTACCGTTCGCAAAAATTGGATTCATTCGCGCGGAGCGCGAATTTTCGCAACCCCTCCCTATGGCCGCCGCAGGCGGCCAGCCATTTGTTCGTGCACCTCACACTGCTGGGTGGGCATGGGTCCCTTAATGCCCGGAAGGTACTACTTTTTCACAGTGTTGAGTGCCGGTTGCCTAAAAATTCTCACACCCTAAGCAATCTCCTAGCTTGGCCTAGGTTGGACGGTGGTTGGCCTAATTACCATGTCATTGGCTAAGTGTTAGATTCAAAATTGTCAGTTGCTTCTGCATTTGTCTGTAGCTGTTATTTTGCCACCAAATCTTTTCTGTCATTGTGGCCGGCATCATCTCATCATTAGCTTTTAGCTCATTGTTAATTCAAGTTCTGGTCAGTTAGCTTTCATTTAGCTTCCTCTCTCTTTTTCAGTTCAATCGCCCGCCACAATCAAAACAACAACAACAACAACAACTGACAATGACATCCCTGTCGGCTCACAGTGCCCCCAGGA
>Ga0163148_10006926_pt1 | contig 10826 bp, 6 predicted proteins | sample OliLakLV19MP7P2_FD_148606 | JGI IMG/M metagenome (GOLD analysis project Ga0163148, IMG submission 148606) | Freshwater microbial mat bacterial communities from Lake Vanda, McMurdo Dry Valleys, Antarctica- Oligotrophic Lake LV.19.MP7.P2 | ecosystem: Environmental > Aquatic > Freshwater > Lake >... | reverse complement strand
TGGCGTTCCGGATTCCGCTTTCCCATCGACATCTCGCGTCCTCCATGACGGTGCGGCGGGTTGTACAGTCAGGGAGCGGAGAGGATGCGCCAAGGGTGCGGAGATTTTGGACTTTCGCCACGGGCTGCTAGACGAAGAAACTTCCCGGATTATTCGAGAAAGCAACATCCCGTCTGTAAATTCACCGGACCGCCGCGGACGGCGGGCCAGACGGATATGACGATTACTTTCGAGCAGAGGCATGGGCAGCGATTCGTCTGGTCGACACCGCGGCGGGCGGCGGGTCAGGGGCTTCGGGTTCATTCAGACTTCGGTGCGAGGTCGAGATAGACGCGGCCGGCGGACCACTCCTCGTCGACCTCGCTGAGGATCGCGCTGACGAGCCGCAGCAGCGACTCGGCGCTGGGGAAGAGTCCGGCGACGCGGGTCCGGCGTTTGATCTCCATCTCGGCTTGGGTTGAGCTGCTCGATGGCGTTGCTGGTCCTGAGCATTCGCCGGTGCTCGGGCGGGAGCGTGAGGACGGTGAGGGCCTCGGCGACGTTGGCGTCGATCCAGTCCGCGAGGTCCGGCGCGGCCTTGCGGTGCTTCGCGACGACGATGTCGGTCCGCCGCTTCGCCTCGCCCAGGTCGGGGGCGTCGAGGATGGAGCGGAGGTCGGCGTGGTCGTCGGAGGTGATCATCCTGACGCCGTGGAGGCCCCGCGCCAGGAGCGACTGGAGGAAGGCCCTCCAGTGCGGCTCGGCCTCGCTGAGCGCGCAGGAGACTCCCAGGACGGTTCGCCTGCCGTCGTCGCGGACGCCCATGGCGACGAGGACGGCGCAGTCGACGACGGAACCGCCGTGGCGCACCTTCTCGTAGCGTGCGTCGAGTATGAGGAAGGGCACGGATCCGAGTGGCCGGTTGCGCCAGAGCGCGAGCCCCTCGTCGAGTTCCTTGGCGATTCGGCTGACCTGGGTGCTGGAGATGTCGGTGCCGCAGAGCGCCACCAATTGCAGTGTGGGACCTCTCGGACCTTGCGTGTGGAGACGCCCTGGACGTACATCTCGGCGACGGCGAGCTTGAGGGCCCTCTCGCTGCGGATGCCGCGCTCGATGGACTGGGGGTCGAACTCGATGCCGCGGGCCTTGGGGACGCGGAGCTGAAGAGGCCCGGAGCGGGTGAGGACGGTCTTCTGCTTGAACCCGTTGGCGTGTCCCCGTCGCGACTCGGCGCGCTCGTACGGCGCGGCTCCGAGGGCGGCCTCGCGTTCGGCGAGCATGGCGAGTGCGCCCGTTGCACATCGAGGACACGATGTGATGCATGAACTGCCATCACACGCTGAACATCGGATCAGGAGCGATCTTCTCCTCCGTCCCGCCGGGGCGGAATTGAGAGTGCCGATTGCCCACGGGTGGCGCTTCGCTTCACCCGTGAACAGCGGACGCACCCCGACTGTCCATGAATCTCATTCATGCTTCCGCGAGCACCGATCGCCGATCCTCGACGCGCGTGTAGGCACCCACGCTCCTCGCGATTGCCGCGGGCAAATCGAGCGTACTGAACGGCGCTTGTCTCCGTCGACGCCGCGTTCGCGGTTTTCCGCGGTGTTCGTTGGGTTTTGGGAGGTGCGCGCCGAAGCGAGCGTGCGCCCACCCACCCCATCACTGCGGCCTGCGGAACACCATGAAGTGCTGCTGCGGCAGAAAGCTCTTCGTCTCCACCCACTCGAAGCCCGCCGCGCTCATCTCTTTCCTGGCCTGCCCTTCGCTCATCTTGTGCAGCGGCTTGATCGGCACATCGGGATCCTCCGCGCGGTACTCGATCTGAATCACGCGGCCGCCGGGCCTGAGCGCCTTCATGATCGAGTCAAGCATCTCCTTGGGATGCGAGAACTCGTGATACGCGTCGACGAGCAGCACCACGTCGACCGTGTTCGCCGGGATGTTCACGTCGTCGACGGCGCCGAGCACCGGTTCAATGTTGTCGACGTGTTTCGCCGCCGCCAAGTCGCGCACGATCGCGAGCATCTCGGGCTGAATGTCGACCGCGAGCACTTTCCCTTCGCTCACGATGCGTCCGATCGGAAACGAGAAGTAGCCGGTCCCTGCACCGATGTCTGCGACGACATCTCCAGGCCGCAGTTCCATCGCGGTGAACACAAGATCCGTGCGCTCTTCGCGCTCACGTCCGGGACGTTCAAGCCATCCGGCCGCCAGATGTCCCATGACCACGCTGATCTCGCGACCCAGGTAGAACTTGCCGGTGCCGTCGGCGCTGGCCTCGGCATACGTGTAGGGATCGGCGAGGGCTGACGCAGTGGGTGGCGCAGGTGGGGGCGCAGGTGAAGGTGCTTGGGCGCTTTCGCGCGGACCACACGCTGCAACGACAGCGATGAGCGAGCAGCGGAGGTACTTGACGCGCGGAACGCGAAACATCGCTCGGCATTGTGACACGACCGCACGTCGGCGGATCGTGTACGCGGCGGTGCGAGCGACATCGCATGTGGACCGCGCGCATGGATTGAGGAAGAAAATCGCAGCTTTGCTGTTGACAGCCTGCCGCGCACGGATACCCTAACAAAAACCGATCGACGACATCGTCTGCGGACGAAGCGCGGGATCGGCAACGTGCGTTTGAGCGAAGAATCAAGGCGGAATCAAGGCGAATCAAGGCGAATTGGGGTCGGCGTCTTTGCAAGAAGACGGCGCTGTCCGTGCGCCCAAAGAGCAACCGAAGCCAGAAACGCGACGGGATTTGAGTCGGGAAACAGGAACACACAACGCGAAGCTGATTGCCCGGACCTCGATTGAAACCTGATCGGCCCCACGGGTGACCGATTGGCCCGCCGAGCCACTGATCAGGCGACAGTCACACCAAAGCGAGATCACTGTGAAGTCAAGCTCAATGTCAGAACTGACTGGGAAGACACGCGCACTGCTGGCCACTCCTGAGACACCACCGGAACATCAACAAGAAACATCGTCGCGCGCTGGACGGCATCGCACGCTGCATGAATTGCAGTCGGCGATTGTCACCATCGAGCAGCGCGGTCGGGACGCATCTCCTGATGGCAATGAAGGGAGTCGACACTTTCGCCGGGCTGCGGAGTTGATTGCACGCATCGCTGAGGAAGAGGATCCGTCGTCGCCATCGAGTCCGGTCGACAGTCATGTCGATGTCGACAGCAAGGTCGAGCATGCGCCATCGACCGCGCACGGCATTCTTCACAGCGTGCAAGAAATTCCGATCCTGCTGGACCGGGAATCGGGTCGGGAATCGGGTCGGGAATCGGGTCGGGGATCGGGTCGGGGATCAGGCCGAGGGACAACTCCTCTTCCGTCATCGTTGCATCCACGTCATCCCGTGCATGAACTTATTCCGCTCGATCAACATGATCAGCATGATCAGCATGATCAGCATGATCAAACGACCCCGACAGAGGCTGCATCACACACATCTGTCACTCACTCATCTATCACCGGGCTCGATCCATCCGGCTGGCCGGCGATCGATCGCATGTTCGGAGGCGGCTTGCCGTGGCGAGGCGTGCATGAGTTTCTGGGCCATTCTCTGACTGAGGGACGTGGGGCTGTGTGGCTCGCGCCGATCGGCGTGCTCCTCGCCTTGGTGCATCGTGTGATGCGCGCGATCGGCATCGATCACACAACGGGCACGATGCGGCGCGTGCTGTGGATCGGTCGCGCCGTCTGGCCGAACTCGCGCTGCCTCATTGCCGGCGTGCGGCAGGGGATGCCTGGCACGTACGGCAGATCGGCGGTGATGTTGCCCGCAGGTTGGGCGGACTGGCGCGACACATGGCAGAGGCCCGATCATGCGGGATCAGGCCGCTCGCGCGATGGGCCGGACTGGACGCTGCTCCGGCATTCCAACTTCATTGACGTGCCTGCAGAGCGCGGCCGCCCGCGATCGTGGGGCAATCGCGCAGCATCACACGCCATGCCATGCGCTATGCCCCGCGCCAGGCCATGCGCTAGGGAATGGGCGCTCGAAGAAGCAATCCGTAGCGAAGGCGTCGCGGTCATTGTGGCTGATGGCACGGGACTTTCCATGGCAGGTTCACGACGCCTTCAGCTCGCGATGGCTGCGCGAACGACACCCATGGCGGTGCTGCTGGCGCGGCCATCGCATGAGATGAACCAGCTCTCGGCTTCATTGACACGCTGGCTGGTGACGCCCTCAGCAACACTCGCATGGCCGCCGCAATGGCGCATGCAGTTGCTGCGGTGCCGGTCATCACTGCTGGGGTCCCTCGATCCTGCAGCGCGTCATGCCTTGGCGTCCTGTGATGGGTCTGAGCACACCGCTGATCGAGTCACGGATCACGATCCGCGCCGGCAGGAATGGACGCATCATCCGCTGGTCACGCATGCCTCGCCTCGATGGGAAGCGGCAGCGACAGATATTCTCGCAAGGGATATTCCTGCAGTGGCCACCACCATCAACAACGTGATGCAAAAGGCGATCGCGTGATGCGCCGAGTTCTGTCCGTGTTTCTGCCTCTGTGGCCACTCGAACGAGCGGCCCGCGCTGTGGCCAAGGCGGCCGCGTCATCAAGCGCCGGGCAGCCTCCAAGGGAACGCAATCAGCGAAGTGGCGACTTCCGGCATGACCCCGTTGCGCCGCTCGAGGTGGCTGTTGATTCCAGTCAGGTGGGCCACGCATGGAAGCATCCGCGAACTATCGCTGCAGCGTGGACGGGGGTTGCTGATGCTCCGGAACACTTGATGCGTCCGCACGCCCCTTCCGGGAACTCCTCTCCACTCCTGATGGTCGGGATTAGCCGCGGCGTACAGACGGTCGTCGCCGCCTGCCCCCGCGCCGTGGCGCTCGGCGTCTCCGTCGGCATGACGCTGGCGCATGCCCGCGCTCAGTGTGCACCGTCGGCTGGACGTACTTCGGCCATGCAGGCCGGCGGCTCCTGCACGGTGATGGACAGCGATCCGGCGGCCGATCGTGCAGCATTGCGTCGCCTTGCCGCGTGGCTTCTTCGATACGTCCCGTCGGTGGCATTGCCTCATGACAGCAGCGGACGCCCGGACAGATGCCCCGACAGATGCTGGCACGGGTGCTGGGATGGTCTGTGGGGCGATCTCACCGGCTGCGAACGTTTGCTCGATCAGCGATTCGGAGGCGAGCGTCCATTTCTGCATGCGTTGCACGAGCGCCTGCGCCGCAACGGCATCACCGCACGACTTGCCATCGCAGGAACCGCTGGTGCCGCATGGGGACTCGCGCGGCACGGCGCAGACCCGATCGTCAGCATTGCTGCGGGTACCGAGCTGGATGCGCTCCGCCCACTTCCTCTCGCAGCGCTGCGTCTCGCAGAGTCAGACATCCAGGCACTGCACGAAGTGCACGTCACGACCGTGCAGCACTTCTTGGATCTGGACCGCGCCGAATTGGCGGAGCGTGTTGGAAGGCCGCGCGGCAGCCGGGCCCCCAACAGTCGACAGGGATCGCCACGCTCTCGCGGCGCATCATCCAGCGATATGGACGAAGGGGAGGTGCTCGTCCCGGCACACGCGGGCGCATCGTCTGCATCGGCCGCATTGGGGCGTGATCCGAAAGCACCGGACCCGCTCATGCGGCTCGATCAGGCGCTCGGTCGTCTTCCCGAACCGCTTGCGTGCATTCGTCTCGCCCCCGCATGCCGTGTCGAGCGCACCTTCGCCGGACCCGTGACCGACCCGGAAGCCATTTCGCTGGCCGTCGCCGATCTCCTGGACGCATTGTGCCGACGCCTTCGCCGTCGCGAGCGCGGAGCGCGGCGCCTGCAGCTGATCGCTGTCCGGGCGGATGCACCAGCCGTCACCATCGACTTGCATCTGGGACGAGCCAGTCGCCGGCGCTGCCATCTTTGGACGCTGCTGCGCCCGGCGCTGGAACGTCTCGACGCAGGCTTCGGCATCGACACGCTCGTTCTCACGGCTCCGCGCACCGCCGTGTTGCCGCATCGTGAGTTGGCGCATCGTGAGTTGGGGCATCGTGAGTTGGGGCATCGTGAGTTGGGGCATGGCGAGTTGGCGCACGGCGATGCGGCACAGGCCGCGCTGTCGCTACCTGTCACGGCGCTCGCGCCGTCGCCTGCAGCAGACGAATGTCTTGACCGCCTCGCGGCTCGTCTCGGCGCCCATGCGATCTTCAGGATCAAGGCCATTGAAACGCACGAACCTGAAGCTGCCTTTGCACTGGCGACGATCGGCGAAGACGAACGCTCACGGATCGACCAGGCAATCGTCCACTCACTGCCGACGGCGGAACGTCCCACGATCGTCTGGTCGCCACCGGAACCGATCGAGGTCATCGACGGAATCGGAGATCCGAGAAACCTGCGCTGGCGAGGCCGGAACTACAGCGTGCTCGCCAGCGGAGGCGATGAATGCATCAGCGAACGATGGTGGCGGATGCGCGCGGCGGCGGCGCACTCTCGCGTCGATCCAGTGCTCGCCAGTCGCACGCGCCACTACCGGCGTCTCTTGCTCGACATCGGTGTGTGGCTCTGGGTCTGGCACACCGACGACGCCCCGGAACGCTGGTGGGCGCAGGGCGCGTGGGGATGAGATTGGGGGACGTCGGATTACGGAGTAACACACAGACACAGAGGGCACAGAGAACCACAGAGGAGGCACGGACGGTTCACGGTTCGTGCGTAACTGATGAAGGAAAGGGTTCGGAGGGAGAGGCTTGGCCGTTCTGATCATCATCATCATCATCATCATCGTCACCATCTTCCTTTTCTTTCCATTGAGAAAGCCCAGCGCCGCCGTCGCCGCGTCGCCTGCTCCGTGGCCCTCCGACTGGCCTCTGTGCCTCTCTGTGTTTATCCCCTCCGACTCTGCCTCCGTGCATGGATCGCACCGCGATGAGTTCTTTCCATGCCCGAACATCCGAATCCCAAGCTGCACGGTCATCCGTGGCGGGAGCGACCATCGCTTCCGGAACAGATCGGCGCTCCGCGATCAGCGCTGTCGTATGTCGAGCTTGCGGTCACCAGCAACTTCTCGTTCCTGCGCGGAGGCAGCCATCCTGAAGAGATGATCGATCGCGCCGCCGAACTCGGCTATCACGCGATCGCCCTCGCGGATCGACACACGCTCGCGGGAATGGTTCGAGCGCATGTTGCGGCGAAAGAGCGGGGGATTCAGCTGATCGTCGGCAGCCGTGTGGAACTCCTCGCGGATCACGATGCATCGGGCGGTCCGCCGTATCGCGCCGACGTCCTGCTGCATGTCACCGACACCGCCTCGTACGCATGTCTGTGTCGGCTGCTGACGACTGGCAAGCGCCGCGCGCCGAAAGGCGAATGTCATCTCACACTGCATGATCTGCTGGAACTGCTGGGTCCGATGGCGCAGCTTCGCCGCTCGGGCACGGGTCTTCTGTGCACGCTGATTCCCCCAGCGATTGTCGATCAGCCCTGCCTTGAACTGATCGAAGGTCTCCATCGCGTCATGGGTGATGCTCTTTCCATCGCCGTCACGCGTCTTGGCGATCCGGATGACGCGCTGCGCTCGCACCAGCTCCGGTCGCTGGCGAACTGGACGGGTGTGCCGCTCGTCGCCGTGAACGACGTGCACTACCACGTTGCGGAACGCCGTCCGCTGCAGGACATCCTGACCTGCATCCGGTACGGATGCACGATCGATCAGGCGGGCTATCGCCTCTTCCCGAACGCAGAGCGGCATCTCAAGTCGCCGCAGGCCATGGCGGAACTCTTTGCCGACATGCCCGAGGCGATCCAACGCGCGCACGATCTTGCGGAACGGGCCGTAGGATTCTCGATGGATCAGCTGCGGTATCGCTATCCGGCGGAAGTCGCGCCGCCCGGCGTGCCGGTCATGCAGCACCTCCGCAATCTCACTTGGGCCGGCGCCCGCGACCACTATCCCCACGGCATCACCGACCGTGTGCGCAAGCAGCTCGATCACGAGCTGACGCTGATCGAAGAGCTGCAGTACGCGCCGTTTTTTCTCACTGTGCACGACCTCGTCGTCTTCGCGCGCAGCCGGCACATCCTCTGTCAGGGACGCGGTGCCGCGGCGAACTCCGCCGTCTGCTATTGCCTCGGCATCACAGCCGTCGATCCTGACCGAATCGATGTGCTTTTCGAACGTTTTGTGAGCAAGGAACGCAACGAGCCGCCGGATATCGACGTCGACTTCGAACACGAACGGCGCGAAGAAGTCATTCAATATCTTTATCAGCGCTACGGCCGCGAACGCGCGGCGCTCGTTGCTGAAGTCGTTTCCTATCGAGGACGCAGCGCCATCCGCGATGTCGGCAAGGCGCTCGGACTTTCGCTCGACTGCGTGGACCAGCTCGCGTCCGGGGTGGACTGGTGGCACGACGGCGCGGTCGACATTGAACGTGTCCGCACGCTCGGTCTCGATCCGCGCGATCCGACGATCCGGCGGCTCGCCCTGCTGACCAGCGAGCTTCTCGGCTTTCCGCGCCATCTCTCGCAGCATGTCGGCGGCTTCGTCATCACCGACGACCCGCTGTGCGAACTCGTTCCGATTGAAAACGCAGCGATGGATGATCGCACCATTATTGAATGGGACAAGGACGATATCGAAGCGATGGGCATGCTGAAAGTCGACGTGCTGGCGCTCGGCATGCTGACCTGCATCCGCAAGGCGATTGACTTGGTGAATGACGATCAGGCATGCGTGACCGCGGTGCCGCCCTGTGCGTTTCACACGATTCCCGCCGAGGATCCTGTCGTCTACGACATGATCTGCGCCGCCGACACCGTCGGCGTTTTTCAGATCGAGTCGCGGGCCCAGATGTCGATGCTGCCGCGCCTGCGACCCCGGTGTTTTTACGACCTCGTCATCGAAGTCGCGATCGTGCGTCCGGGACCGATTCAGGGCGACATGGTCCATCCGTATCTGCGCCGCAGGAACGGCGAGGAGACCATCACATACCCCGACGCTGCGGTCGAACGCGTGCTCGGCAAAACGCTGGGTGTCCCGCTCTTTCAGGAACAGGCGATGTCGCTTGCGATCGTCGCCGCCGGCTTCACGCCCGGAGAAGCGGATCAGCTTCGCCGCGCGATCGCCGCGTGGAAGCGAAAGGCCACGAAGCTCAAGGAATTCGCAGGGAAGCTGGAAGAAGGCATGGTGGCGCGCGGATACACGCGGCTGTTCGCGCAGCAGGTCTTCACGCAGATTCAGGGATTCTCCGGCTACGGATTTCCCGAGTCGCACGCGGCATCGTTCGCCCTGCTCGTGTACGTGAGTTCGTGGCTCAAATGCCACCATCCGGCCGCCTTCGCGGCGGCGCTGCTGAACAGTCAGCCGATGGGCTTCTATGCGCCTGCACAGATTGTCCGCGATGCCGAAGAGCACGGAGTGACCGTGCGTGCTGTCGACGTCAACGCGAGCACATGGGACTGCTCGCTCGAACGCCACGATCCGCTCCTCCGTTCAGCAGCGTTGATCGGCGACGATCCGCTGCTGTGTGCGGGACGGCGACGGCGCAGCGTCGCGCGGCAGCAGCCGGCGCTGCGGCTGGGGCTGCGGCTTGTCAAAGGACTTGCACAGGTCGATGCGGACCGTATTGCCGCGAGCGTGCGCTGTCACGGATCGTTCACGGATGTCGAATCGCTCTGGCGGGCGAGCGGTGTTTCCGTTGCGGCCTTGCGCCGGATTGCAGCGGCCGACGCGTTTCGATCGATGGGGCTTGCTCGTCAGCAGGCCTTGTGGCAGATCCGCGCGCTGCGCGATGATGCACTGCCGATGTTCGTCGCGCTGGAAGAAGCGAAAGAGGAAGCTACGGATGTGCGGAGCACGCTGCCGCGCGTCACACCGCTTGCAGATGTGGCGCACGACTACGCGGCGATCGGCCTGTCGCGCAAGCAGCATCCGATCGCATGCATTCGCGCGAATCTCGCTGCGCGCGGAGCGTCACCGTGCAGCGTGCTCATGGATGAAGCGCGGACACCGTTCGGCACCTGGATCGCCGTCGCCGGAGTCGTTCTCGTTCGGCAGCGCCCTTCGACGGCGCACGGCATTCTGTTTATGACGCTCGAAGATGAAACGGGCATCGCCAACCTGATCGTGCGCCCGCAGATTTACGAGCGATTCCGCACAGCCGCACGCCACAGTGTCATCATTCTCGCGCGCGGCACCGTCGAACGCAGCGAAGGCGTGGTGCACATCCTTGTGCAGCGAGTCGAGGACGCGAGCGACGAACTGCACGAGCTTCAGACGACGTCGAGGGATTTTCATTAGGCGAGTCATCATTACGCTGTGCATCTCTGAAGGCCGCACCTCGTGAGAAGGAATCTTCGCGCATGCACCGAATCGTGCACGATGACAACGGAACGCTGCATCGCGATGTCACGCTGGAACATGCCCAGCACGCGCTGGAGGATGACGACCCTGAGCTGCTGCGGCTGGTCGGACTGTACGGCGCAGGCGAGGCAGCGAAAGGTGGCGGCGGTGCGCCTGCTGATTCGGCGCGTCTGTTCCACGGCACATTCGAGCGGGCAGTGCCGAACGATTTCGGCAATGCCGGCATCTGTGTCCGGTGCAGTTCGCCTGTCGGGCAGACGATTGTGTACTGCGAGCAGTTCCGTGCCGTCGCTGATGCTCCCGATCTTTTCCGCCGATCGCAGGCGGCACTGGATGCGTTGCTCGAGGCGATATGCGCCGTGATCGAAGACCGGATGTCTGATGCCCGCGACCGGCCGGCGCAACAGTCGCTCATTCACTTCCTGGGTCTTCCGGCTTTCCTGTGGGTGACGCTGCCGCGTTCCGCAGCCCGGGCTCCGTCCGCAGGCCGGCGCCAGAGAATAAGGAAGGCCATCTTTCGGGCGGCT
>Ga0163148_10006923_pt1 | contig 10828 bp, 7 predicted proteins | sample OliLakLV19MP7P2_FD_148606 | JGI IMG/M metagenome (GOLD analysis project Ga0163148, IMG submission 148606) | Freshwater microbial mat bacterial communities from Lake Vanda, McMurdo Dry Valleys, Antarctica- Oligotrophic Lake LV.19.MP7.P2 | ecosystem: Environmental > Aquatic > Freshwater > Lake >... | reverse complement strand
TGCGCGCAGTGGTGACGCATGCAGTGTTAATATACAACACCAAGAGAACTCACTGGAGCCTGGGACTGCGTACCCCCATGGAGATGTATGAACAGGCTGCTTGAGAAACCGGTTGCAGATTGGGCGCAAAATAGGGAAGTTATCCACATGTGGATTCTTCCCCCTTCAACCCCCTTCTGCTACTACTACTGTGTAGACTTATTTTAGGACGAGAGAATAAATCATTGATTCCATATCGCATGGACTCTCTTACATATAGCTGGGTCGCCACGATTGGGTTGACGGAACCATGGAGCCTACACAATTATATCGCTCGCGACTTTTGATAATCGCTATATTACTCAGTAGGCACTAATTTAGTCTACAAGACTGCCTACTGAGTATATACTTACCAACTTGTGCAAACTACTACACACTCAAGAGAAAATCCTACGCTGTCCCCTCTCCAGCGCTTGCAAAGCGCCGCTGGGTTACCTGGCGGTGGACCATAGGGAGCTCAACGGTAAACTTTGTGCCACGTGGTTGGTTCTCATAGACGCGAATCTCGCCCTGATGATCGTTCAAAATTGAGGTCACGATCGCCAGCCCTAAACCGGTTCCACGCTCCTTGGTAGTGAAATATGGTTCAAAAATTCGACTGCGATCGGTTGCATTTATTCCTGGGCCTGAGTCGGCGACTTCGATAACAGCTACACGGCGACGTCGATCGTAGCTACTTCGCACCACAACCCGTCCCGGGAAAGTAGAACGATCAGCCTCCGATTGACCAGTAATAGCTGCGACTGCGTTATCAACTAGATTGATCACTACTCGCCGAATCTGCTCTGCATCCATAATAACATCGGGCATTGAGCTATCCGCAATGAATTGGAAAACGATTGCACTTGAATCCTCAGCAAACGGTGCCAGTGTCTCTGAGATCAAGGAATTCAGATTCACAAGCTTGAACTCTGCTGTCGGCATTCGTGCAAACTTAGAGAACTCGTTGGCGAGGCGTTTAATAGAATCAACATGCTCAACTATTGTCTGAGTACACTCCTGCACTATGGCACTCTCAGAGCTGTTTGCTAGTAGGCGCTGCAATCGTTGGGCAGACAACTGGATCGGCGTCAAAGGATTCTTAATTTCGTGCGCCACGCGTCTCGCGACCTCACGCCAGGCTGACATATGTTGAGCCTTTGAAAGTTCGGTAATATCATCAAACAAAAGAACTAACCCACGGGATGCCTGTGAAGCAGGGTCGATAATATGTCCCGCTGTGCACAGGACCTTCAGCGCTCTGCCGTGCGAGGAGATGGTTATCTCTCGTTCAAGCACAATATTCTGATTAGTTCTCTCCCCGTCCCCCCTAGCTAGTTCTTCGATCAGTGGAACCAGCTCGATTCGATCCTCCTCTGCCATTACCTCATTCAAAGATTTTCCAAGTAGTGGGCCTGGGACATCTAAATCGGGTACAGCACTCTCAACGATCCTCAGCGAATATAACTCGGCAGCGGCAGCGTTAATCGCAGAGATCCGTCCATGGCGATCCAAAGCAATCACTCCAACCGCCAGGTTAGAAAGGATAGATTCTAAATAGGCCCGTCGCCGTTCGGCCTCTCTTCGCGATGCCTTAAGATCGGTAGTCATAGTGTTGAACTGGGCGATCAACACACCCACCTCATCATCGCCACCAGCGCGTATCTGAAAATCCAGATTGCCTCTAGCAATCGCTCGCGTCCCTTCGGCCAATCGCTGTATCGGAATAACCAACTGTCGAGCCAGAAAGAATGCGAACCAGACCGCTGCAAAAATAATCAGTCCAGTAATTAAGGTTAGCGTTAACAGATATCCAGATTTAAGAGGGCTCTTGAAGAGCTTTAACTGCTGGTACTCCTTAAATGAGGCGGTAACCTGAGCAAGTGCATGGGAAAGGTCAGAATCCACTCGCAGGGTGGTAATTAGCGCTAATTTCCTGTGATTTAGCTCTAGTGGATTGTAGGCCCGCACAAATTGTCCGGCATCTCGCTGCTCAAGGAAGACAGAGCTCTCACCTCTTAGTGCCCTATTCACCGCCGCGAGATCAGGCTCGGGCTCCTCAAAAAGTTCGATCTCACCAGCTGGAGTTCGCGCCCGCACAATAATCCCCGAGGGACCAAGTACTGCAACGCTGAAAAGTTCACGCTCCTTGCGCAAGGTCTCAACTACACTCTCAAGCTCTAAGGCACTCTCAGGATTGCCCTGATCCTCTGCATTAAAAAGTCGCTGGTGCCCTCGCAAAGATACAACCAGACGCTGCGCTATCATTCCAACCTGGTCCTTCAGCTGAGCGTAATGCAACCTACCTACATCAACTGCTCCGTCTACCGAGGCCTCAACCTGTGTACTAAACCATCCCTCAAGGGCACGATTCAGAAGTCCGCTTGCTAGCCAAAACAGCAAGGTTGTAGGGATTAAGATCAACCCGACAAATGCGACTACTAGACGCGTGCGTAGCTTGGCGCCAAGAATGTTTCGGCGCCGATCAAAGATTAGCTTGACGATATTACGACCGATCAAGAATCCGAGAATACAAACGATCGCAATGTTTAGGATTACAACCAGGTGCGCAAAGATTCCGGCGCCAGGATAGCCAATGTCATCGCGTGGCTGTTCCCAATAGGCAACGAGCACCAGTAACCCGATGCAGATTATGCCAAGGACAACCCGGAGTCCCATTCCGGTCCGCCGCCACCACCGTGAAAATCGTCGTTTGCGTGAGACCATCGGCAGCGCTTTCCATTACCCCTGTCAATTAGAAATTTTAGCAGCAAAGTACAAGCCGTTACGGCCCCTTCTGTAACTCAAAATCCACCCAGCCCGAGTCGAAGCTCCCGACCTTAATTAGACCGAGCGTGAGAATCGTCGAGATCCGCATGCCAATCTGACTATACTCTCCCTTACAATCTGAGAGTACCCGCACACTGACATAGGTTCGATCGCCGCCAGAGACAACTCCTGAATTTAGTTTATCCAGGGAGATGCCCGGAATGAATCCTATCGAATCAAAGGCCTCATCAATCGTAGCTACATAGGTAGTTTTGGGAGCTATCGAATCGCCCATCTGATCGCTCATCACGCGAATATTTTCGCTAATCGGGTCATACTGCAGCGAGCGTACTAATTCTAGATCGTCGCGACATCGATCAAACCACCACGAACGTCTCTTACAGGCGTGAATCTGATATCTATAGCGCACCTCGATACCACTACGTGCACACTGCTCCAAGATCTCTTCGCGCCCGCTCACTACAATATTAAAGGCCTGAGATCGTGAGTCAGACCAATTGACCGCGATTGAAGGAAGGGCGAAAATTAGTGGTATAAAGGCTACCAATTTCAACATCATCAGATCACCACTTGCTATTCAAAGTGGTCTGCGCAAACGTCCCGCGATGTGCAACAGACCTTCCCAGATGTGTATAAGCATGCTCGGTAACTTCACGACCACGCGGTGTGCGTGCCAAAAATCCCTCCTGAATTAGATACGGCTCATAGACATCCTCAAGGGTATCCTTGTCCTCGCCAATGGCAGCGGCGATTGTCCCAACTCCTACGGGGCCTCCAGCGAATTTATCTATAATCGTCGCGAGGATCGTCCGATCCAACTGATCAAGTCCGCGCTGATCAATATTAAGAAGCGCGAGGGCCTGTTGTGCTACAGCAAGAGAGATCTCTCCCGGAGCACGCTCCTGTCCAAAGTCGCGCACGCGCTTAAGAATTCGATTTGCAATTCGCGGCGTGCCGCGGGCGCGGCGACCGATCTCCTGGGCTGCCGCGGTAGAGAGTTCAACGTTAAGAATTCTAGCAGAGCGTGATAAAATTGTGGTTAGTTCATCAGCCGAGTAGAAATCAAGTCGTAATACCATGCCGAAGCGGTCACGCAGTGGTGAGGTCAACAAACTTGTGCGGGTTGTCGCACCAACCAATGTAAAAGGTTTAAGCTCAATCTTGATCGATTTCGCCGCCTGGCCCTGCCCAATCATGATATCCAACTCGAAGTCCTCCATTGCTGGATATAGGACCTCCTCTACAACGCGTGAGAGCCGGTGGATCTCGTCGATAAATAACATGTCATTTGGTTCAAGGGCGGTGAGCAGAGCAGCCAGGTCCGCGGGACGCTCAATTACCGGACCCGAGGTCGACTTAAAACCTACGCCCATCTCGCGCGCTAAGATCTTTGCAAGTGAGGTTTTGCCTAGTCCTGGGGGCCCATGCAACAGTACGTGATCTAGCGGCTCCAAGCGTCGCTTAGCCGCCTGGCAGGCGATCAGTAGATTTTGCTTAACGAAATCCTGTCCAACATACTCGGCAAACTGATCCGGTCTCAGACTGCGGATAGTAACCTCTTCATCGCTACTAGAATCACTTCGAATGGTATCGATACCTCCCAGTTGGCTACTCAGCGGGGTACCCGTCTGCAACATCCCAGTCTCCAAATTCCCAGTCTCCAAATTCCCAGTCTCCAAATTCCCAGTCTCCAAATTCTCGGTGCCCAAATTCTCGGTCTCCAAATTCTCGGTGCCCAAATTCTCGGTCTCCAAATTCTCGGTGCCCAAATTCTCGGTGCCCTTCGCCTGATCAGCAGTCCACACCTCAGTAGCTAGCTCAGCTTGGCGATTCTGGTCGGAATTCTGGGTCATGACATCCTGGGGGAAATATGGGCCTAATTGTCGCCCAATGCGAGGGGTAGCTACAACCCCTTTAGGTGGTAATTTCCTAACGATCCCGCCCAAACCAGCGCTCAATGGCGCTTTTTTCAAATTCAACCACCACTGGACGTCCGTGTGGACAGGCTGCCGAGAACTCTGTTGAGTCCAGGGCAGAGAACAGCCTATAGACCTGATCACGATTAATGATGTCCCCACCGCGAATACTGGCGTGGCACGCCAAGCGGGCACAGATGTGATCCAATCGTTCCTCTAATAATGGTTGTGGCGAACGCGAATCCTCACCACCATCGAATCGATAGTGTGCCAACTCCATCACTAACTGCGCTATCTTATCGACCGTAACCTCGGGTGGCGCAGCTCGCACGACTATCGCTGCATCGATGCCATCTGGACCGAATCCCTCAATCTCAAATCCAAACCGCTCAAAGATCTCTGTGTTAGACAGAAGGTGTTGGCGATTGGAATCCCCCAAAACAACAGTAATCGGTATCAGAAGTTGTTGGCGAGGGGCGGCGCCCTGTTCATTGCGATCTCGGAACCGGTTGCGGATCAGATTAAAGTTATAACGCTCATGCGCAGCATGCATATCAACGACTACCAGTTTCTCCTGGTGCTCGCAGACCAGGTAACAGCTCATAATCTGACCTAGGTATCGCAGATCCGAGAATCGAAAGATCTCTGCTGATGGCCCCACAGCCGTACTGCAAACCGGCACGGCGTTATCTAGGTGTGTCAGGCTATGCACTGGGGTCGGCGAGATCTCGCCGACCGCAATTGCTGGTCCGCCATGCTCAGTATATGGCTGGGCGACTAGGGCCATGGCTGACTGCCGAGCGTCTGGAGACCAGGACCTTGTTGGCACAGCAGACCCCTTGGAAGCTGTCCCAAACTCTCCGCCAACTATGGGGGATCGAAACTCCTGCACTGCTGACTGTACTGATTGCATGACTGCCTGAAAGACAGCTTGTGGCTCACGAAAACGCACCTCGCTCTTTTGAGGATGAACATTCATATCTACAGCCTGCGGCGGCAATTCAACACTCACAAACCCCACCGGCGATTCACCAGCCTTAAGTGTTGAGAAAAATCCATCGCGAATCGCGCGCATCACCAGGCGATCGTTGACTAATCGCCGATTGACCAATATCGCCAAGTTTCCAACGCTACTTGTCGCCTGTCCTGGATGACCGATCAGTCCAACCACAGACCCCCGTCCATCGGAGATCGCAAAATTTCCGGTAACCGCAACAGTCGCTCCACGCACTAACATCACAGCTCGTCCTAAAACATCAGCACGTGGGGGAAGATTCAGTACCTCTCGTCCGTCACATACAAGGCGATAGTGAATCGCCGGCCATGCCAGAGCAGACTGCACCAACCACATTCGCGTTCGCTCCTCTTCGGTTGCTGGCGATCGCAGAAACTTCCGTCGCGCGGGAGTATTGAAAAATAGATTTCTAACAGCGATATCCGTTCCGATCGGTGCCGCTATTGAAGTAACTTCGCGCACAACTCCACCATCAATAGTAACACGTGTACCAAGCCCCTCAGCCATTGCAGTCAGTAGGACAACCCGTGATACCGATGCAATTGAGGCCAATGCCTCGCCTCGAAAACCGAGTGAGGCGATCGTTGCAAGATCCTCGCTAGAGGTGACCTTGGAGGTGGCATGGCGTTCAAACGCCAGGAGTGCATCGTCACGTTCCATACCGCTGCCGTTGTCGACGACGCGAATTAGTGAACGTCCACCCTGTTCAATAAAGATAGTAACGGTTGTTGCCCCAGAATCGATTGCGTTATCGACCAATTCGCGGACCACCGAAGCAGGACGATCTACAACCTCACCAGCGGCGATCTGATTGATTACGTTGTCATTTAGAACCTTGATGTGCATCGTTCGTAACCATTTAGAAGGTCGTTAGTTTACTCGTATGGACCTCTCCACTAACCTAGAACAGGCGCCAGTTCGACTACCCGCTCGCGACCCGACCGATTGCCACGACGCACTGTTAATCGCACCGGATCCTTGCCGCTGATCTTGGCTATCTGCTCCTCAACATCCTCACGCGAAGTTACGTCAACGCCATTCACCTTTATAATTAGATCTGCGCGGTCAATATCGCGAACATAGCCCTTCACAAATACATCTTGAACTGCGCGCTCGATCGGCTGCAGTCCAGCACCTTCCGCCGGTCCGCCCTCAAGTATCCGTCGCACCATTGGACCCTGGTCCGTATCTACTAGCATCCAACCCAGCTTGGGTCTGAGCACCTTTCCCGTCGCAATGAGTTCGGGCAGGACACGTTTAATCTGATTTATGGGGACAGCAAATCCGATTCCGGCCGAATCCCCGGACTGACTCAAGATCGCCGTATTGATTCCGACAAGTCGCCCGTCAGTGTCGAGCAACGGTCCACCGGAGTTACCCGGATTAATCGCGGCATCGGTTTGAATTAATCCTCGCATAATTAGGCCATTTGGGTTCTTCACCGAGCGATCGAGACTCGAAATAATTCCGGTAGTAAGCGACCTATTAAGCCCAAATGGATTGCCGATCGCCAGTACACGTTGGCCGACCTCCACCCGAGAGGAATCGCCAAAACTGAGCGCTGTTAAGACACTTGGTGGCTGCAGTAGCTGAAGAACAGCAATATCGAACTCGCGATCGTATCCCAAGAGACGTGCACTGCTAATTTCGCCAGAGGCAAGTAGAATCTGAATCTTATGGGCATTCTGAATGACATGTAGATTGGTCAGAATTATTCCTCTGGTCGAATCAACAATAATTCCAGAGCCGGTTCCCTCACGAGGCTGTACCTCCATAAAGAAGTCATATGGATCCGCAGTTAAGGTAATTGTTGTAATAAAGACCACCGCCCCGCTAACACGCTTATAGGTATTAATTATGCGTTGTTCTTCATCAGTACGATGGGCAATCGACGATTCCGGTGCTGCAAGCAGACGAGGACAGAAAGATAGGCTGTAAACAATTGTAAGTGTGAGTAGATATACAGATCCCCAAAAACTTGTCTTCATAAGATCTATTCCGCTCCAATCTTCGTTGAAATCTGACGCACCCGCTCCACCTTGATCACTCCTGGTACTCGTTCGATGGCACGTTTGAGGTGTTCAAGCTGCTGAGCGTCCGAGATCGTCAGTTCAAACGAATTGACCGCCTTGCCAAACTCGGAAGTATTGACCTGGGCGCTATTGATATTTGCGCCACTTTTAGTTATCGCCTGAGTCACGTTCGCCAGTAGACCGATCTGATCCTGTGAATGAACGGTCAGCCTTACCCGTCTTGGGGCACGTACTTCAGAGTCCCAATGAACCTCAAGTCTCCGCCGCGGGTCACTCTGTAGAACCTGCGAACAGTCCGCGTTATGAACGGCGACTCCACGCCCACGCGTTATAAATCCGATAATGCGATCTCCCGGTAACGGCTCACAACAACGCGCAAATCGAACTAGGATATCTTCATAACCGGATACCTTAACGCCAACCTTCTGCCGGGAAGCCTTGGCAGCACGCTGAAAAATACGCTCTAGTGCCGTTGCTGGACGGTCAGGCTGTTCCTGTACATCGGGTACCGATGGTAACAATTTGGCGATAACTTTGGCGCTAGTTAACTTACCATATCCCAGGTCGGCATACAGCTCGCCCTCCGTGCGTAGACCTAACTCTTTGGCAGCTATCAGAACGTCGCCAGATTTCTCAAGCTTTTTTAAACTCTGCTTTACCTTGCGCAGATCCTTACTTAGGAGCTCCATTCCAACCGCAAGTGCATGGGCCTGTTCCTCGGATTTAAGAAATGCGCGAATACGCTGCTTTGCCTTCGAGGTCACAACAAACCGCAGCCAGTCCTTACTTGGAACATGGGCCTTAGAAGTAATTACTTCGACCGTATCGCCGTTTCGCAGGCGATGCTCCAGTGGCACCATGGAACCGTTTACGCGCGCCCCCGTGGTACGATGCCCAACATCAGAATGGACAGCATAGGCGAAGTCTACCGGTGTTGATTGATGTGGCAGTCGCAACAGATCACCCTTGGGGGTGAAAACAAACACCTCGCCAGGAAACAGTTCGCTTTTTACTGACTGAATAAACTCCTCGGGATTCTTCAGGTACTGCTGGGTGTCCACCAACTCCTTAACCCACTGGAGTTCAAAAGTGGCATTCTCTTCGCCCTCCTTGTACTTCCAGTGCGCGGCAACACCCTCCTCAGCGATTCGATTCATCTCCGTCGTTCGAATCTGAATCTCAACCCGCATACCACTGGGGCCAATTACAGTCGTATGTAACGACTGATACATATTCGGTTTGGGCATCGCTATATAGTCTTTGAATTTTCCTGGGACCGGCTTAAAACAGGAATGTAATATGCCCAGCGATTCATAGCAGGCCCGCAAAGTTGAAACGATAACTCGAAAGCCAATCAGATCATGAATTTCGTCGAAGTTAAGATTATTGCGCTCCATTTTGCGCCAAATTGAATTGAAATGCTTAACACGCCCCTTTACCGCAGCCGAAACCCCGGCCTCCTCAAGGTGCTGATGTATTAACTTCGTAGTATCAGCGATATAACGTTCACGTTCCTGATCGGTCTTAGCAAAATTCTCTTTAATCAGTCGGTGAATCTCGGGACGTAGATAGAGCAGGCAGGCATCTTCTAATTCAGACTTAAGCCAGTGAATACCCAAACGATTTGCTAGAGGAGCATAGATATCGGCGGTTTCCTGAGCGATACGTCGCTGTTTTGCCTCCGGAAGATGTTGCAGGGTTCGCATATTATGCAAACGATCACACAGCTTAACCAGAACAACCCGGATATCCTTGGCCATCGCTATCAACATTTTGCGAAAGCTCTCAGCCTGCTTCTCCTCACGCGAGTCAAACTCAACTCGCGTCAGCTTCGTAACTCCATCAACGATATCTGCAATCTCTGGATTGAATTCGACGGCCAGCTGATCACGCGTTACAACACAGTCCTCGATAGTGTCGTGAAGTAACGACGCCACAATAGAATCGAGATCGAGCTTTAGTTCGCAAGCGATCAACGCAGTCGATACCAGGTGATTTAAATAGGGCTCTCCCGAGGCGCGAACCTGCCCCTTATGCTGCTCATAGGCAAAGTCATAAGCCCTACGGAGTAGCGGCAGATCGGGTTCAGGATGATACTTCTGAAAGGCCTGTGAGAGTCGCTCAAATTGGAGAATGCTCACTGCTTAGTGCCCAGAATTTGCTGTAAACTCCCTTGGTAGACAGCCCCAGGACAGGCCGCCCCCAAGGTAGACAACCGTCGATTTGAAATCCGATTTGAAATACAGTTCGCGAAGCACACTCCATGGCCAAATATTTACAGTGGCAAACATATATACTGCTCGTGATTGAGATTTGCGTTTTTAGCACCCTGCTTAGTACGAGCAGTATATAGTGAGGCGGAGCCGAACCAACAACAAATATACCCCTCTTCGAAGATTATTAGCTGCCCCGCAGGGGCTTTCAAGAAAGAAAATAAGGCTGTTTCTTGTAGCTCTAACGAGCGCTATCTAATTTGGGAGCAGTATATTTATTGTTGGTTCGGCTTGCGCCTCACGATATACCCCTCTAATGGAAACTTTTTAAATGCGTAAATTTCAATTAAGAGGGGTATAACCAGCCAGACAATCCAGCTTGCTAATTCCCTAGGTTATTAATTAGACGTCTCGTGCAGAATTCCATCACCATTCAAAGCAAGCCCCGCTTCAGGATTCGTAACCGGCGATAACGAACGCTCCGACGCACTGACTGCAGCACGTTCAGCATCCTCAATCCTCTTGCGCTCTAATTCAAGTCGGTGTGTCTCGACCTCTTCCTCGGTCATAAACCGCACATCCCCCGCCGCGATCTCGCGCAACGAGTTCACCACTGCCTTGTTACGAATCTCATCCAGGTGCGGGGTCGCACCGCGCAACAGCTGCTTAGTGCGTCGTGAGGCTAACTGCACCAAAGCAAAGCGATTATTCTCGTGAACCAGACAATCTTCAACTGTAATTCGGGCCATGTATATTTCCTTGAAAAGTACCGCCAAAATGTAAGGGGTTAGGGGATCAGGCGGCAAGGGTGCAGGATACTTGATTTTTGGGATGGCATCAAGG
>Ga0163148_10006914_pt1 | contig 10845 bp, 6 predicted proteins | sample OliLakLV19MP7P2_FD_148606 | JGI IMG/M metagenome (GOLD analysis project Ga0163148, IMG submission 148606) | Freshwater microbial mat bacterial communities from Lake Vanda, McMurdo Dry Valleys, Antarctica- Oligotrophic Lake LV.19.MP7.P2 | ecosystem: Environmental > Aquatic > Freshwater > Lake >... | reverse complement strand
TGAGTCGGTGGACACGCTCGATTTCCGCGACATGCAAAATCAGCCGTTCTATGAACCGACCACGGAAATCTGCCCTAACCTTCTCAACTCGGTTGAAGAGGGCTGGTTCGGCGTGATCGTGACCAATACAACCGAACAGGAAAACTATCGCTGGCACATCTTCGCGTGCCGCAAAGACAACCCGACCGCAATTACGGTGCTGTCATTGCGTGCGGGCAGTGAGCAGATATTCGATGTTAAAGACCGCTGGTTCCGCACCTTCGACCCGCTGCTCGAAAGCGCTATCTTTGACAGCATTCCCGGTGTCATCGAGCGGAATGTAAATTTGCAAACGATAGACAGTACGCTACTCACCGTGACGCAGGGCTTGGCAGTGGTGCGCTATGATGTGCAGCGCGAACAGCAGACGTAGAATGGTCCCCAGTTGGTACGTGACGCGACGAAAGTGCTGCTGACTGTGCCGACGCATAAAGGAACCGCAGCGATCAGTTTTGCGATTGCGGCGAACGGCACACTCGCGCAAATCGCCCCTGATCCGCTAATGACGATTCTCCGCAGTGAAGAGCGGGAAATTCTGCTTCCGCTCAACGCTCTGGACAATATTCGCGCTTATGACAAACAGTTAGCGCCTCCCTCTGGCACGGTTATCGGAATAAGCCGCTCCACCGACGACGACACGGCGGATCGTCTGCGTGTGCAAGTCGGGGCGGACGACCTTGAAGGACTCTCCAAAGCGAAAGACGGTGACTTCATCCGTTTGGGCAAAACCGGCAGTCTCAGCGGTGTGTACCCGGTCGAAGAGGTGAACAACGGCACATTTACAGTGGCGCCTGCCACCAAGCTCGATAATCTGGGGGAATGGGAAAAGGTCGAAACGGAGGACACCGGGCTTGTCTTCGACGGACTGGTGACACAGTACCAGCAAACCGCCGACGGCAAACTGCGAATCAGCGCGGTCAATCATGGACTGGAAAAAGGCGATTACGTCCAGATCATCGGGGACGCCAACTATGATGGCGAATACCCAATCCTCAAGCTCGACACAAACACCTTCACCATTCAGCGGGTGTGGGACAGCGCCCAAGCGATCAACATCCGGCTGGAATCGCGCAAGCGGCGCGGCATGACCGGGACGAGCGCCACCAGCGACCAGTTCTTCCGCCATGTGCCGGACATGCGCAGCCAATACGGGTCGCTTTTCCCTGCCAGCTACTTCCGTCTCAAAGACGCCTATGCATTGAAGGCGCAAATCGATGAACAGGATAAGCTGCATCAAGCCTATTTCAACCAGTTCAATGCCGGGCTGGTCGATGAAACATCGCTTGACCGCCAACTGAACGATTCCAGCCGTGATGGCAAGCCCGTCGGTGTGGATAACGAGGATCGCAGCGGCGGCGAGAGCAGCAGCGCAGACAAAGAACTGGATGACAAGATCACCGCAAAGGAAAAAGAGGTAGACGCGCTGAAGAAAGCAATTCCAGTGGATGAGAAAGCCGTGCAAAAAGCTACCGATGAACTGGAAACGCTGAAGCAGGAACGCAACAAACGCCAGCAGGCACAGGAACAGAAAAAGGGCGAAAAACGCCAAGATGCGATCAGTCAGTCGCACAGTGACCTGTCAGCACGCGCCAACGCATCCGAGAGCTTCGCCGGGTGGCAGAAAAAGATGGAGAGTCTGCAAATCCGCGCTGGCAAACGCAACATCGTCAATACCTACGTCTGGGACGGTGACGGCGGTTTCCACGCCGAGGAACAGCAGTTTGCCAGCACCGTTGAACATACGATTGGCGGTTCGTTCGAACTGGGCTTTGCCCTCGGTGGCGAACTGGGATTCGGCGTGTTTGGGGCAAAAGTTGAATGTTCCGCGCAAGCCAAGGTCGCCATGACTCAAACCATGAACAAGACCGAAGCCAGCAGTAAGGGCTTAGAACTGCACGTCGATTTGAGCGGGGTAGAAAGCCGCAACATCACCGACTACAAAGACCGCCCCATCCTGCCCGGCGAAAAGGTGGATCGCTACCGTTTCATGAGCTTCTATCTCGAAGGCAGTACGCGGAACTGGCACGACTTCTTCAACACAGTGGGCGATCCTGAATGGCTCGCCAGCAACGACGAAGAAGCGCGTGCGCTGCGGGAAGCGCAAAGTGTTGCGCCCAACAAAGTGTGGCGCGTGCTGCATCGGGTGACGTATGTCGAACGTCCAGCGCTGATGGGCTTCGGGCGTCTGAGTTCCTCGTCCGATGAAGCGGTGGATGACATCCGCGCTCTACGCGATCAACTGGCGGAATTGAACACCAAAGTGCTGACGATGCAGCAAGAATTGAACGAGAAACTCAATCAACTGCTGACCCGCAAGTAGACGCAGCATTTCTGCTCAAACTCCTGTAAATGCAAAAAGCCCTTCTGTGGTGAGCAGAAGGGCTTTTTGCATTGGAACAGCGAACCAAGGTTGAAACAGCAAAATACTGCCATTACAGCGTTCTTTCGGTAAAAGTCACGCTTAGCGAGCGAGTAATAATTGCTCGACTACCCCCCCAGCAAACAGGGGAACAAGGTTAAATCGCCGTGTGGGGCCGCTGCTATGGTGTTGCCAATTTCGGGGCATTTGTCGTCAGCAACAGTCTCCGCTTGCGAGGGCGTAAGGTCGAGGCGGAAAACGCACATCAACCACAACTCAAGCCTGTGGTTGCGGTTGGAGATTAGACCCATACGAGGGACGCTCCTGCGAAAGTGAGCGCCTCTCTCACCCGGCATTACCTGTAAACAGCAAAACAAAAAGCCCTTGTTCGCTACAAGGGCTTCTCTTACACCTTCGACACTGGCGGATTTAGGCTTCCGTCGGCGCGTACTCGATCTCGGTCAATGCATGTTCAATCGTGTCCCACGATGCGGGCTGATTCCACTGGACGGTCACAAGCTGCGCCGTCTTATTGATGTCCAGCACTTCCACACCGGGAATGCCTTCCAGTTCGCCGCGAACGGTGCTGACGCAGCCGTTACAGGTCATATTCAGAACTTTGAACGTTTTGCTTTCCATCATTGATTCTCCTCAGGATCGATCTTAAATCAGATTTTAACCCCACTACAGCCTTTCCATACGCGCCATTTGGCGGTATTCCTGTCTGTGGCAGAATCGTATAATGGTAGTGAGAAGCAATGAACCGGGATCAGCGATGCGTGTACTTTTAGCGGAAGACCATAAAATCGTGCGTCAGGGGACGCGCATGTATCTGGAAAGCATGGGAATCGAGATTGCGGGCGAAGCCACGACCGGACTGGAAGCAGTCAAACTGGCGCGTGAACTTCAGCCGGATGTTGTCCTCATGGATATTCACATGCCAGAACTCACCGGTGTAGAAGCAACACGACGTATCCGCCACGACAACGCTGATGTGCGCGTTCTGGTCTTGACTGCCTACGACGATCCTGCTTACGTCCACGCGCTCTTAGAAGCGGGTGCGGATGGGTATGTGCTGAAAACCGCCGAGTTGTCGCAACTGTATCGGGCATTGCAAGATGTTGCGGTGGGACGTACAGCCTTCGATGTCGAGGTCATGGCGAAAGCGGCACAACACGAGCAGGATGCCCCGAAATTGGTTGAAGGCTTGACGGATCGAGAACTGGAAATCCTCAATTCGGCGGCGCGTGGTTTGACGAACAAGGAAATCGGCAAAGTTTTATTTATCTCGGATCGCACGGTGCAAGGTCATTTGCAGAATGTGTATCAAAAACTAGGTGTTGGGACACGTACTGAAGCCGTGACCGCCGGGTTGTCACGCGGCATGATCAGGTTGGTGGATGGGACACAGGGATGAGTAACATGCTGTATATCTTATTCGCGCTGCTCGTCGTGTCGATAACGGCAAACGTCTGGTTGATCTGGCGTGTCCTCAGCCCCTTACAACGTCTGTCTAACCAAACATCCAAGCTCGCGCAAGGCGACTTGAGCGCACTTCAGCAGCCCTGCGGTGGTATCCGTGAGATTGGCAACTTGCGTCATACGATGGCGAGCATGGCAGGACATGTCCAGCGTTCACAAGGGGAAGGACTGACGTTTCGCCATGCTATGACCGATGGACAGGAAGCCGAACGCGCACGCATCGCCCACGAACTCCATGACGATACTGTCCAGTCGCTGGTCGCTGTCGCACAAAGCATCGAACTTGCAACCCATTGGATCAACACCGACCCGGATCGTGCCAAAGCGATACTGAACATGGCACGCACTCAAGCCGTTGAAAGTGTCAACAGTCTCAGACGATTGATCGCAGATTTGCGTCCGCCTGCGTTAGAGGAATTAGGCATCGTGGCGGCGTTAAAGATGCTGGCAGATCACGAAGGCGAGAGCCATATAGAAGTCACGGTATCCGGCATCGAGCGAAGAGTAGGTGAGCCGCAAGAACTCGCTTTGTTTCGTGTGGCGCAGGAAGCGATTCGCAATGCACAGCGACACGGGCAGCCTAATCGGATCATGCTTGATCTTGCTTTTCACCCGCAAGAAATCCGCCTCATGGTGAGCGATGATGGCGTCGGTTTTCGTCCACCACAGTCGTTTGACTGTCTAGCGAAAGAGGAGCATTTCGGCTTAATCGGAATGCAGGAGCGAGTGCAACAGTTGAAAGGCACCCTCCAAGTGTCGAGCCAGCCCGGTGAAGGTACGAAGATTCGCGTCGCACTCCCGTTGATGAACGTGGATCAGCCGAGAGAGAGCGTCCGCGATCCCGTGTGCGGTGCAATCATCCAGCCGCAGCAAGCGTATGGCAGTACGCTCTATAATGGCGAACGCTACTACTTTTGCTGTCCCATTTGTCAGGGGGCGTTTCAACGGCAACCTGAAATCTATGTGTCAACCATCGTTACAGCGAGATAGCCTAAAGACTCACCCAAGGTAGACATCTGCCTTTTCAATCGGTCTCCCCGAACGCATCGCGGATTGCCGCACGCTGCAAGCGGACAGAAAGCAAGTCGGAACGATTCGGTGCCGCAACGTCTTAGGCATCATTAACGACTGCTACCGCGACGCTGCCTAGTTCAATTTCCCTCGTAACCGCAGTTTTTTGGGATTACGGGGATGCGCGGCACGGTGTAAATTCTTTAGTTAATCTCACGCGCTATGGGCAATGTAAAGGAAATGGTTGTCCCAGGTAATTGATTCTCAGCAACCCATATTTCCCCTTGGTGAGAATTGATGATCCCCTTGCAGATTGCCAACCCAAGTCCAACACCCTTTGTTGGTCGGCTTTCCAGTTGTCGGAATGCCTCAAAAATGACTTCTCGATCTTCAAGTGAAATACCACTTCCTTTGTCGCTCACATCGACGTGTACATACTCGTTGTGTACTCGTGTAGTGAGAATAATTTCGCTCTGCGGGGGTGAAAACTTTACAGCATTCCCTACGAGATTAGTCAACACTTGACCTATTCTAATTGTGTCAAGCATCACGAATGGCAAATCAGTTGATAAATCGAGTGCTAATTTATGGTTAATGGCTAATGCGTTTAGTTGCACATGGTATGCCGAAATTGCATCATTGACCTGTCCTAATTGCAACTGAATCGGAAGCGCACCTGCTTGCAAAGTGGAAAGTTGAAGGAGCTGCTCAGTAAGTTCTCTCATTTTGTCAGCTTCATCATCAATAATACCAATAAATTGTTGCTGTCTTTCAGGAGACAGTTTCACGTCAGAAGTAAGCAGCGTTGACGAAAAGCCTTTAATTGACGTTAGTGGCGTGCGGAGCTCATGCGAGATTATGCCTAAGAACTTTATTTTTGCTTCGTTTGCCTTTTCGGCATCTGCCCGTGCGAGACGTTCCATTTCGTATAAACGGGTTCGCTCTAAAACTTGAGCAATTTGCTGCGTAAGCATGATTCCAAGGGAGCTAACTTCTTGATCGAATTCTTTTTGTTCTAAAAATAGTAACCACACAAAACCAATCGTACGGTCTTCAATAAGTAGAGGCAAAAGCAAGGCTGAATTCAAGACTGGAATGACGTTTGCAAACGTCTTATTTTCCTGTTGAGATGTTGTAGTGCTCCGGAACCAATACGGTTCTCGAATGTCGATAATCTCATTTAACGCACTGGGATTACCATCAAAATAGGCATATAGATCTTGCAAATCAATCGGTGAGAATCCTTGTGCAAAAGCAATCTTGAGCCACTTGTTCTCTTCATTTGTGAGAAGAAGCAAGCCCGCCTCCGCCTCAAACGTTGCTATACTTCGTTCAATCGCGATTCGCGCCGCTTGATCAGGCGTTAATGCGGTCGCTAAGGCAGCACTCGTCGTCTGTAATCGAGTAAGCCTTGTGACGACGCGTTCTGCTTCTACTCGCGCCGCCCGTTCTTGCAAGAGAAGTTCGGCACGTTCCTTTTCAGCTTGCTTTCGTTCCGTAATATCAAGGATAAAGCCAATAACACTTGTCGCATGCCCTTGCTCATCCCGAATAATAGAGCCTTTATCCCACAGGCACCGGTAGTCACCAGAAGCATTCACGATTTCATACTCAAGACTAAAATTACTGTCCCTCAGCAACGCTGACTCTACTTGTGCAAGCATGTAACCTAAATCATGAGGACTAATCTTCGAATTCCACCAAGCGCGTGTGTAAGAGTCGCCGGCATGTTTGTATCCTAATATGCCCTCAAAGTCACTGGACTTCTCGACAACATCCGTGGGAATATTCCAATCGTAAATAATACCGTTCACCACTTGAGTTGCCCGTTCAAAACGATGATTTGACCTTAGAAGTGCAGCTTCTGTTTGTTGTTGCTCACTGATCTTTTGCCAAAGTTGTTCATTTGCGCTTTCAAGTTCGGTAGATAGCCGACGTGCACTTAACAGTACTTCTACTCGGGCGACAAGTTCTATCTTTTCAATTGGACTTAAGATGATTTCGTCAATACTTTTCCAGAGGTGACGTGTTACCATGCCAATATCTTGGCGCGTGGTAATAAACAGAATTGGCAAAAACAGGGGTTGCTCGGCAGCTTTTTTCGTCGCAATGGCTTCCCAGTGCCGATCAAGGGCAGTTCCGTCCAGAATGACGAGATCAAATCTCGAGCCTAAACTATCCTCTGCGTCTGGTTGAACAACCGTGTAGCGCTGAGACAACCACTCCACGAGAAGCTGTTGATTTCGCTTATGATCGACCAGGATAAGAATTCTATTCATTTGCAATACCTTCGCCAAAATTCAAAATGGTGCAAAAACCATGATTTTGAAGACAAACTTGATCCTTAATGAGCCATAAAAACCTAGATTTGACACATCAATTTTGCCATTTTGACGGTATTTTCAAAATTGGCGAAGGTATTGATTTGTAACCCGCTATCGTTCACCCACCATGCTTTGGATCAGGCTGAGCAAGTCTTTCGCAACCAGTGGTTTCGTTAGAACTTCAAGCTCCGTAACTTCCCTCAACGCTCCATCTCTGCACCCATCAATGATAGTTCCGATTGGCGCGATTAATGTAGAGGCGGCAGGCGGAAGGGCGACGACAAATTGAGCTTCAACGCTCCAAGGGGCATAACCACTGGCAAAGAGCGTACTTAACGTTTATGCACAGGTAGGATTGTTGTCAGCAATGGAGTATTGTTCACGTTCTTCAGGCGTGAAATCGCGTAGCAAGCGCGAACATAAGCCTGCTACTGCATCCAAAACGGAAGCGTATAGCAAACGGACACCTCCATCACTTCCAAGTACGATTAATCGACTATCGTCATGCGAAAAATCGGCGCGATACGGCACAATTGGCAGGGTGAGACGGCGGTTTTCCTGACCTGTAACCACATCCCATATCCGAATTGTGTTGTCATCGCTGCTTGTGGCGAGTAAACGCCCGTCATGCGAAAATGAACCATCCCCAACGGTATCTCGATGACCGATGAACTCCTGTATGCGTTCCCCTGTTTCAAGACTCCAAAGCCCGCCCACGCCGTCTATGCTTCCCGTAAATACGGTCTGACTGTCTGGTGAGAACTCATGGGGCCAACGCGCAGCGCGTGTTCGGATGACGGTCTCAAAAACGTGCAGTGCTTCGCCCGTTTCACTGTCGAAAATCCGAACGGAATAATCGGTTGATGACTGAGCAAGCAGATATTTACCATCTGGCGAAAAAGTGACAAAGTTTGCGCCGACGGGTGTCTGGTAACGATCTACCACTGCCCCCGTATTCAATTCGTGCAGCGTAATTTCTGCGACGCCCGCCACCACCTGACTAGAAATAGTTGCTACACGTTCTGTATCGGGTGAAAAAGCAAAATCAATGGGTGGAACATCAAATGCCCATTCTTGCAGCATCATTGCAGTATTCATATCCCATATGCGAATCGTGTCTGAACCTGTTATTAACCACTGTTCGTTCGGTACGAAAATAATGCGGTGGATTGGCACACTATTCGCCTGAAAGGTTTGCAGTTGCTCACCCGTGTAAAAATCCCATAACACGATTCTTCCGTCGTTGGTGCCAGCCGCAATTTGGCTGCCATCAGGCGAGAGAGTCGTGTAAACCACGTCATGATTGCCTTCTAGCAATTGTGGCAGTTCCAAATCAGGCACAATTTCCCAGAGCAGCGCCCGCCGATCAAAGCCGCCACTGATGACCCACCGTCCATCCGCAGAAAAGGAGAGTTTTCGCACTGCCTGTGTATGCCCGGTGAATTGTTGAAGTAGCTCGCCTGACTCAACGTTCCACAGGCGAATAGTGCGATCCTCGCCTCCAGTGGCAACCCACTGACTATCGGGTGAAAATATGCCTGAGATGATCGCTTCGGTGTGTCCGTAGAGAATCTGTATCAGTTCTCCGCTTTCCAAGTTCCACAATTGAGCCGAGTTGTTATCGCCGTTTGTGACCAAGAAATAAAGATTGTCGGGCGAAAATGCAAAGTTATTGTAGAAAGTTGGCAGCGGAAAACTCAAAACTGCCTGTGCGTCCTCTACTCGTCGGATGTGGATAGTTCCTTCACCTTGCGGAGCATCTACGTAGAGTGTGCCATCAGGGGAATAGCCGCTTTGCTCCGGTCGGCGTGCCGTTTGCGGCGCGTTGATCCGATGAAGTATTTCGCCGCTTTCTAAGTCGATCATGGCGCTCTCGGTACTTGCATCCGAATAGATCAAGAGACGATTGCCGTCCAAAGCAAACATTCCACTGTCAAAGTCCTCAAAACGCCGTAATTCTTCACCCGTTTCTGTGTCCCACAAACGAACAGTGTGATCGTGGCGGCTGCCCGTCAATACAAAATACCCATCGGGCGAAAACACTGCCGAATTGATGTCTTGCATAGTCCCCGCAAACTGCCGGATTTCCTCGCCCGTCTCTACGTCCCACAAGCGAACAGTGCTATCACCACTTCCGGTGAGGACATAGCGTCCGTCGGGTGATATATCAACTGCCTTAACCCGATCAGTGTGTCCGATAAATTCTTGTATCGGCAAATTGGATAGAGAAGCGCTGATGAGTGCCTCATCGCCTTGCGGTGTGTACTGGATACGCATTGATCGAACAGCAAGGAGAGCGGCGACTTCTGTGCTTCCCTGCTGCAACAACAATCCGTTTCCCTCCGCCGCTAGTCTCTGCGCCTCTGCGCGACGAAAGTTTGCCTGTGCATTATCCCGCTCTGTTTGCGCGATATTGCCTTGATTGATAACGACGCCTGTTAGCCCGAAAGCGCCCAATAGTGCCATGAGCAGTACCACAACGAGAGTCCGTAGAAATGTCTTTGAACGCTGTTGCAAATGGTGTTCATGCGCTTGCCGTTCTTTTTCTAACTGTTCAGAACGTTGGCGCTCTGCAAGGCTGGCATCGAGATAAGCACGCTCCTCAACGGTTAGAATCAGTTCGCTATCTGCTACCCATGCTTCAAATTGTGCTAGTCGTGAACCTGATGCAAGAAAACTAATATCTTCCCCGGTATTCCATTCTGCTGCTGCCTGCGACAACCGCCGTTGAGTTCGAATGTCCTCACGATTGGACACTAACCAGTCTCGTAAGCGTCCCCATTCGTGTAAAAGCGCTTCGTGGGCAATTTCAACAGTAGGTCTGCGCGTGAGCGGATCATGGTCAAGGGTTAGCAATCGATAGGCTGCGAAACCATCGATCACTTCTTCCATTGCGCCCGCTTTGCTAATACTGCTTAACTCATCCATCCCGGTACGGCGGCGGGTGTCATCTACCCCTTCTCCTAACGTAACGAGGCGAAGAAACAACTGTTGGGTCAATCGCTGTGCTTCTTTTTCTTGTCCATTAAAGATTTCCTCAGCACGACGAGCAAGCGCCCCCAATACCCCTCCTGTCGCTTGATAGGCATCAAGCGTGAGCATCAGCCCTTCGCGCCGCTCAAATAATTCGGTCAGAGCGTATTGGAGGAGCGGCAGCGTACCCGGCTGTTCTCCAACGTCCTTGATTATCGTTGTGAGTAGACCTGGCTCGAGCTTGACCCCAACCCGCTCGGCGGGTGCTGTGATCGCTTGTTCCATTTCACGAGCAGTAAGCGGGACAATCACCTCGGTGTTTGTACGCACCAGTTCGGCAAGACGTGGATATAACAACGGGCGATCATAAAAGTCAGCGCGAAGTGTGAGGATAATGCGAATTCGTCCACGCGGATCAGTCGCGGCTGAAAGTAAGTTATCGATGAAGTGAGTGCGTACAGCCTCATCCGTCACAAGTGTAAAAATTTCCTCAAACTGATCGATTACGAGGATAAGTTCTGTTTGTGAATCGTTGGGCAGCAGTCGTTTCGCCGCCCGCACTAGCCCACGTCGGTCTTCCTCCAACTGCTCCAGTAAATCCGGTACTGGATTCACGGCAACACGCAAGAGCGCCGCTTCCAATTCTTCGAAGGGATG
>Ga0163148_10006913_pt1 | contig 10846 bp, 10 predicted proteins | sample OliLakLV19MP7P2_FD_148606 | JGI IMG/M metagenome (GOLD analysis project Ga0163148, IMG submission 148606) | Freshwater microbial mat bacterial communities from Lake Vanda, McMurdo Dry Valleys, Antarctica- Oligotrophic Lake LV.19.MP7.P2 | ecosystem: Environmental > Aquatic > Freshwater > Lake >... | reverse complement strand
ATTCTGCTTTTCCAAGACATCATCGCGATCCCATTGTTGGCGGCCATTCCATTGCTCGGCAACAGCGCCGACGGCGGCACATCGCTCGGTTGGGCCGAGGTCAGCAAGGCCGCACTGACCATTGCGGCGGTGGTCATCGGTGGCCGGGTGGTGCTGCGGCAGGTGTTCCGCGTGGTCGCCCGCGCCCGTACCGCCGAGGTGTTCACCGCGACGGCATTGTTGGTAGTGGTTGGCACCGCGTGGTTGATGGCGTGGGCGGGTTTGAGCATGGGTTTGGGAGCTTTCCTAGCCGGCGTGCTGTTAGCGGATTCCGAGTTCCGGCACGAGCTGGAATCGCATATCGATCCATTCAAAGGCCTTCTGCTGGGCCTGTTTTTCATTGCGGTCGGCATGAGCATCGACCTCAATCTGGTCACTCGCGATCCCTTGCCGATTGCGCTGGCCGTGCTTGGGCTGCTGGGCATCAAGGCCTTGTTGTTGATCGCGCTGGGACGCGCGGCGGGCTTGAGCGGGCGCTCGTCACTCAGCTTGGCGGCAGTGTTGGGGATGGGCGGTGAGTTCGCCTTCGTGGTGTTTGCGGAGAGCTTCAAGTTCGGCTTGATCGAGGCCGCGCTGCGCGATCAGCTGGTCGTTGTCGTCGGCTTGTCGATGGCGGCCACGCCGTTGTTGTTGCTGGCGCTCGACCGTGGCCTGCCGGCCACTAAGCGTGATCCTGAGCGCAAGGCGGATACCATCGGCGATGACCACTCGCGCGTCATCATTGCCGGCTTTGGGCGCATGGGACAGATCGTCGGTCGCTTGCTGCGAGCGCAGCAGATTTCGTTTACCGCGCTGGAAAACAGTGCTGAGCAAGTGGATTTGTCGCGCCGATTCGGCAGCAAGATCTACTTCGGCGATCCTGCGCGACCCGAGTTGCTGCGTGCGGCGCACGCGGAGCACGCCGAGGTGTTCGTGCTCACTACTGACGACCCCGAAGCGAATATCCGCACTGCACGCGTGGTCAAGCGCTTGTTCCCGCATTTGAAGGTGTTTGCGCGTGCACGCAACCGCCAGCACGCCTTCAAGTTGATGGACTTCAATGTGGACGGAGTGGTGCGCGAGACCTTTGGCAGCTCGCTTGAGATGGCCGAGCAAGTGATGCAAGCGCTGGGAATCCCCGCGGATCAGGCGGCCCAACGCGCGCAGCAGTTCCGCATGAGTGATGAGGCGCTGCTGCGCGAACAACACCTGTTCTATGACGATGAAGCCGCCCTGGTCGCGACGTCACAAGACGCGTTGCGCGATCTACAGGCATTGTTCGAGGCCGACGATCGTGCCCGCACTACCCGTACTGGGCCCGAGTGAGGCCGGCTCGCCGACCTCAGCGTTGCAGAATCGCCGTCACGCCCATGCCGCCGGCGGTACACACCGAGATCAACGCGCGACCACTGCCTTTTTCCTGCAGTAACTTGGCGGCGGTGGCGACCAGGCGCGCGCCAGTGGCGGCAAAGGGGTGACCGACCGCCAGCGACGAGCCGACCACGTTCAAGCGCTCGCGATCAATGCTGCCCAACGGCGCGTCCAGCCCCAGTTTGTCGCGGCAGAAATCGGCTGACTCCCAGGCTTTCAAAGTGCACAACACCTGCGCTGCAAAGGCCTCGTGAATCTCGTAAAAATCGAAGTCCTGCAAGGTCAAACCGTTGCGGGCCAGCAGCTGCGCCACCGCCCAAGCTGGCGCCATCAACAGGCCTTCGCCGTGGACAAAATCCACCGCCGCGACTTGCGCGTCGATGAGATACGCCTGCGGTTGGTGGCCGTTCGCCTTGGCCCATTCGTCGGACGCAAGCAGTGCCGCTGATGCGCCGTCGGTGAGTGGCGTTGAGTTGCCCGCAGTCAGGGTGCCTTGACCCGAGCTGCGATCAAACGCCGGCTTCAGCGCGCCCAGCTTTTCCACGGTGGTATCGGGGCGCAGAATGTTGTCGCGCTCAATGCCACGAAAGGGAACCACAAGATCGGCATAGAAGCCGCGCTCAAACGCGGCAGCGGCCTTGCGGTGCGACTCGAACGCCAGCTGATCCTGCGCCAGTCGCTCGATGGCCCATTCCTTGGCCATCAGCTCGCAGTGCTCGCCCATGCTCTTGCCGGTGCGGGGCTCGCCGACGCCAGGAAACTCGGGCGTCAACTCACGAAATGCAAAGCCCTTCAAAGCACGCAGTCGGCCGCCCGCACTGCGCGCCATGTTGGCGTCCAGCAGGCGTCGACGCAGTCGCTTGTTGACCGCGATTGGCACATCCGAGGTAGTGTCTGAGCCACCGCCGATACCGGCTTCAATCTGCCCCAGGGCAATCTTGTTGGCAACGGTGATCACCGTATCCAAACTGGTGCCGCACGCGCGTTGCAGGGTGACGCCCGGCGTCAACGGCGACAGACCGGACGACAACGCCGCCTCGCGGCCCAAGTTCCAATCCGACGAGTGCTTGAGTACCGCACCCATCGCGACCTCGCCCAGCACTTTGCCGTGCAGTTCGAACTTCTCGACCAGCGCACCCAGCGTGCGTATCGACATGCCCAGGTTGCCGACGTCGGAATACGCCGTGTTGTTGCGGCAGAACGGGATGCGCACGCCGCCCAAAATGGCGACCGGACGGACCTGACGAGGAGTGTTCATGGGCACGCTGGACTTGAGTCGCGGAAGGGCTCTGGATCATAGCGCAGGCAGGCTGCGCGGCGGCCGTTGGGCCAAGACCTGTGTGTCTGCTCCGCCGGCCGGCGTGGCAAAGAAGGCCGGCATCGCCGGCCACAGGGTGAACCCCCAGGACTTTTCGCGGATCAGACCTTCCCAGGTGTCCGCGATTCGCTGCATAAGCCCCGGATCGTTGGCATCGAACGGACCGAATATGCGCAAGTCACGACGGCCGGTGTCGAAATCCAGCCCGAGCGTAAAGATCACCACCGGCACGCCGGCCTTGCGCGCGATCAGCAGCAAACCCTCCGGCATGTATCCCGTGCGCCCGAACAGCTGCACCGGGACCGACATCCGCGTTTCTGATGGCGGCACGTCCGGCGTACCTATCACCCAGCGGCCTGCCTGCAGGGCATCCAGGCTTTGCTGCACCGTGCGCGGCGCATAAATCAGCGGCCCACCCGACACCCGCGCGAGTTCACGCAAGCGGATATGTCCGTACAGAAAGCCGAGCCACGCCCCGCCCATTCCGCGAGTGCTTACCCTGCCAGCCAGCACGCAGGAGTCGACACCGCGCGCGCGCAGGGCATGCACGAATGGAAAATTGGCACCCCAATGGAAAAAGCCGCCCATCGCCGTACCGGCAACTTCAGGCCAAGGCGTTAACACATCGATCTGACGCAGGATTGTCGCGCGACTCAGAAGACGCGAGCGCAAGTAGTCCAGATGGTCAACCAAGCGGGTGAAGCGATAGCGGTGCGCCCATCCTGACGGGTCGGAAATTTCGACCCAGTGTTGGGCTTGATCGAGTGCCGCCCGCCATTCCGCCGCGTACAGCCACTGCCAGCGCGACAACTGTCTCGCCACTCGAAATCCCACTGGCCACGGCAGCACGCCGAGCATTGCAGGCAACAGGATGAGCGCAATCAATGTGTGCAACTCGCTGCGACACTTGCTGATCCAGCTCTCGACCAGCTGCCTCCGCTTCATGCGTCTGACAGCTTCAAGGCGCCAGTTCCGACGCGAACGCGTCGGGTGGACGTTGCGCATAGTCAGGCGGTCGGGACAGTTTCCGGTTGCGGCAGCTCATGTAAAGCTCCGTGGTCGCCAAGTCCTGGATCGGATACTTGAGCAGTTCGGGCGTGTACTCGATGATCGACTCGGTGCGCAGCGCAACCCTCCAAGGCTCGAAATCGTGAGCCCGCAGTTCGCGTTCGAACTCAGTGACGGTGATCGGATTAAGTTCCTTGTACCACTGCCAATACTCGGCTGGGGTGGCCTCCAGTCCGCTGCGATCCACGCGCTCGGGCGAGCCATTCAGTACCTTGTCGCGCAGCTCGGCTTCGGACATTTTCAAATGAAAGAAGGGCTCGCTGGAAAACTCACCCAGATGATGACCGACGTTGGAAAAGAACAGCCCCGGATTGACGAAGAACAGACCGCCATCGCGCAACACCCGCTTCACTTCGCGCAAGCATTGGCGATAGCCGCCGGCGATGTGTTCCAGCGAGCCCCACGAGATCACCACGTCAAAGCTATCGTCGGGAAACGGCAGCTGATTACCGTCGTGGCCAACAAAGCGCAGTGAGGGCGGCACCGCGTCTCGCGGAACACCATTTTGTTCAAGAATATGGGGTAGTCGCGCAAATCCACGGAACGGGTCCAAACCGACCATCAAGCGTGGCCCGTAGTGCAAGGCAAAGCCCAGATCGGTGATGCCGTCGCCGCAACCCACATCCAGCACATCGCCGCGCAACTGTTCGGAATCGCCAAGAATGTAGCTGCCGATGGTGCGAGCGGCGTGGTCGAAGTGGCGATGAAACCAGTCCCCCAGACCTTTTTGCCAGCTCATTTGACCGATGGGAAAAGTTCCCGGCAGAGCGATTATGGACGCTCCATTCGCCAACGATTTCACAGCATCCATCTCTAGCTCGCTCGCTTCAGCCGAGAACAGCGAACCATCGAAGCGGAGTAGCCTGCACCCCTGGTGACGAATTGACCCGGAAGCACTCACTTGCAACTTATCATCCATTGCACAGTGTAATTCGACACGGACCAGGTATTTTCCCCGGGGTAGCCAAATTGCGTCGATTCGGTCGCGAAACCTCGACGAGCTGGAAAATGCCCCAGATCCGTCACGGATTGTCGTAACGATATCCGGCTCCACAACAATTGCCGAACAAATTTCCAAGCGCAGAAATATGCTGCCAGCTGTTTTGGGATCATGGAAAAAGCTGAGCGATCTCATTGGCACTCGCCCTGCATTAGTTAAAACCTCTGGCCCACGTCGTTCACTTCACTCTCCAATACGACCTTCGGCATTCATGTCACGGCACGGTGCATCGGATCCTTACACTCTTAAACGCTTCCCGCTTCAGATCCCATCAATTCAGAGGTGCGGTATCTCTGAAATTTCTGTTGCCCTTCGAAACTCCATCTCGCAGGAAAGCAATCATTGGGAGAGGCGGGAGCCAGGTTCGGCTCCCACCTCGTACTAGCCTCGACAACGGGGACACTTGTCGCTAATTCAAAGCCTGCACGCAAATACCTCAGGTGACTCGCGTGGCTAATAGTATTGCCAAGTGGTGGAAACGGAATCGATATAAATTGTATAATCAGTTGCGAGTTGGTGCACGGCGTGCGCAGCCGCTATCAAAGCGCCGTTATATTCTGGATGCCATGACTGCACTCCTATCGGTAATTGCAACTCTCGATAGCTCAAAGTCACCCCGTCCTCCGAGCTGATTCTAAGGGTCAATCGCCCATTCGTTTTTGCCGTTACTGCGGCACTGTATCTTGGACCATCGCTCAGTGCCACTCCGCAGGTCTCATTAAATAATCCAATAGAATGAGCTGGAAGCAAATTGAAAACTTCGATACCCGCGTAACATTGAGCCACTTGAGGGTTTTTGCCACTACCGACTGTATATTGTAGCGAGCCAATCGCGGCACCGACCCCAGTGTACCAATAGCCATCTATACTTTGGTCAGTATGGTCGGCTTTTGCATGCAGCATCACGCCGAAATGGTCACTGGCGGCGTAGAGGCCGTAGCTCCTGAAATTAAAATTGACAGTTTGAATTGTGGCTCCCGCAGGGCGATAAACCTCAGGAATGTAAAGCTCACCAAACCCGCCGGCCCTTGCTATGCAACCCTCAGGGCATATCTTACTTCTAAAGCCCAACACCACGCCCCCCGAGAGTTTGGGAGTGGCGCGAAAACCACCGCTTCCGTCGGCCACTTCTATGACGTTACTTTCGGTGTAAACGTAACCGGCAATACGGTCGTATTCCCAGCCACTGTTCTGGAGTTGCCACCTTTCGCCTAGTCGGACAGGAGGGAGAGACGAGCGATTACGAGCGACTCCTATATTGTAATATCGAACTCAGGGCACGGAGTCCTGGGGGTCAAATCCGCAAGAGTCTTGAGTGGCTTCAGGGTATACGCAACGGAATAGCGATTAGGTGAGAATGAGTCTTCGATCAAGGACCGAAATCGGATTCGGTCGGGACCATAGCACAAAGCTCAATTTGGCTCAACCGCACCAAGTACGTAGGTGTCAAGTCACGTTTCATCAAAAAAATGCCATGAAACGGGGTCTTTTTCCGCATGGCTGCGTTGCTCGTCGTTGCCATAGAGCCCACTATGACGCTTCCTCGCGCCTTGCCCTGCGAAAAAATCCGTCCGTTTCATTTGGCAAGGTGTTGATGAAACGGACTACTAGTCGAGTGCTAGTTTGTGCACCCGACGACGCCCGGCTCACACCCAATGTCCACTACTTTGCACTGCCTCGGCGCGCTTGCTCTTGAGATCTCTGCAGATGGCCCGGCCGGGTCGCTGACCTTGGAGCGTGAGGTCGCTGACGGTTTGGTCGAATCACTGGGTGACGACCTGCGACGCTTGCTGCCCGGGGTCGAAGCTCTGGATGCAGGCATCGCCTGTGCATTGTTCGACCCTGCCGAACTGCTGCGGCCAAGCTGGCCCGTGCACGCGGCATTGGCCGAGCTCAGTGGCAGCGCGCCGGGCCGGCGCGGCGGGCGAATGATTGCATTCGGCGCGCAGTCTGGTCGCATGCCGGCAGTGGCGTTGCAGCCGGAGCCGAGTTTGGCAGGCGGATTACTGCGGTTGTTGCCGTTTGCGCTAGTCGGCGAGCCGGCACAGGTGCAAGCCATCGGTCAGCGCATGGAAGCAACGCTGATGGACGTCGGTATGGCGGGTGCGCAAACGGCGTTGGATTGCCAAGCTGCCTTCGGCGTGCAGCTCGAGCACGCGCGTTGGCTGAGCCTGCACGACTTGGCCGCGATGATCGCGATGCAATACGACCACGCTGGTCTCGCCGGTTGCTGGCGATTGATCGAAGCAGCCTTGCTGGCGCCCGCCAGTGAGGAATGGCTGCGCGAGGAAGGCGAACCGCTGGCGCTGTATCGCGACGGCGAGGTGCGCATCGCACAGCTGCAAAGCAACGCTGACGAGGCTGATCCGAGCCTGCTCAAGCAATCCATCATGCGCACTCGCCAGCTGCGCGCGATCCTAGCGGCACACGGGGTGGCAAGCGCGCTGCTGCCGGTGGCTGCGCATGAGAATCCTGAGCTTGTGCTGAGGCCCTCGCTACAGTAGCCGCGCTGTCCACCCTCTGACGCGATTCACGTTGCGCCCGCGCCGCCGTCTTTTCGGATTACCTCGGCCAGCCACGGCAGTCCCTGCTCGAATACGAGATAACCCGCGTCCTGCATCCCCAGCGCGGCGTATGTCGCTTGCGCGCGCTGGTTGTCCCGCTCCACATACAGGCGCAATCCGCAAACGCCTGGCGCGGCCTCACAAAGCGCGTGCGCATGTTGATACAAGGCGCGAAACACGCCGCTGCGACGCGCGGATTCGACGATGTAGACGCTCTGGATCCACCACCAGTCGGCGCAGCGCCAGTCGCTCCACTCATAGGTCAGCATCAGCGTGCCGACGCGCTCACCGCCGCGCTCGGCGATGAAATAGCGCCCGCGTATGGGCTCATTGAGGATGACGGCGATGCCGCGGCGCACGGTGTCAGGATGCAGCCGCTTGTGCTCCGTTTCCCACGCCATCGCGATCGCGAAACTGGTTAGCGAGTCGATGTCAGCCAGGCCAGCGTCACGCAGGGTCAGATCGTTGCTGCTGGTCATTGCGGGGCTCGGATCAACAGGGCTTGGGTCAAAGCGGCTCGGATCAAACGGGCTCGGAACATCATGTATCAGCGTTCCCAGTGATAGTGATCGCTGATTACGCGTAGACGTGCACCACGTTTGGCGTCATCAAATTGGATGTTGGTGCTGCCCGCCCAGATTTGCCGAATCGACGATAGATTGGCAAGAGTAAGGCCTGCGCCATTCAGTCGGCTCAACACCTCGCCGGTGGCGGGGTCGTGCAGTGATGCATTGACGCTGCATGTCGCAGCCGCATAACAACGCGCGCTCAAACGCAGCTCAAGCACCGGCGAGCGATCCAGCATTGAGATCGGCAGGGCGGTGCAAACGGGCAAGGTCGATGCATACGGGTCGCCCCAACCAAAGCGCTCAATCGCAAACTCGATGGAGACATTGGCAGGATCACTGGGACAGGCAGGATGGGAGCGTGGATCAAAGGTGCCGACGACGACGCCTAACCCGCCTCCCGGACCGTTCGGCAGGGCGAACATGCCGTTTGCAGCAAATGCAGATGCGCCAGCCATCACCGCAATGGCGACGTGCTCTTGGGTTTCCCGCAACAAAGCCTCGGCCGATATCTCGACACGAACCGATTGCTCTTCCCAGCTCAGCACTCCGCTGGGGCGGGCGGCCTCCGAGATGGTTTTCGCATCGCCGCATTCAAACGGCTCACACGGTGGAAACAGCGTAAAGCTCTGACTCTGGGCGCAAGCCGGGATTGCCATGAAGGCGAGTACGACTGCGCAAAGGATTCGCATAAGAAGAACTTCTTGGGAAGGAGATGACGTGAGAATGAGATGAGTTGGGAATGAGATGAGTTGGGAATGAGATGAGTTGGGAATGAGATCAGGCGGGACTCGGGCCGGCTAATCCCGAAAATTGTCGAACTGCAGCGGCAGCTCGAAATCGCCTTTGCGCAGGAGCGCCATGGCGACTTGCAGGTCATCGCGCTTCTTGCTGCTGACGCGCAGTTTGTCGCCGTTGATCTGCGCCTCGACCTTCAACTTGGCAGCCTTGATTGCGGCGACGATCTTCTTTGCCAGCGGCTGCTCAATGCCTTGTTTTACCGTCACCTTTTGGCGTGCTCGGGCCAAGTTGATTTCTGCGTCGCCGATATCCAGGCAGCGCGCATCAATGCTGCGGGCAATCATGCGCGCGCGCAGGATGTCGAGCATCTGGGTCAGCTGGAACTCGCTGGGCGCGCTCATGGTGACCACGTTCTCATCTGACTCGAAGCTGGCCTCGACGTTGCGAAAATCAAAGCGGGTGGTGAGTTCGCGTCGCGCTTGGTCGACCGCGTTGGTCAGTTCGTGATGATCCACTTCAGAAACGATGTCGAACGAAGGCATAAAGGGGGTTCGCTAGGTGGAAGGTTGAAAGCCTAGCGAATTCAGGAAACTTTCGGGCTAGCATCAGCAGCCAATCCAGATGGGACAACGCTATGGCCACTTTCGTTCGCGCCTTTATTGCCGGATTCATTGCCACCTTGATCTTTCACCAGGGCTTGTTTCAATTGCTGCACATGGCCGGCGTGATCCCCAACCCTGCGTGGAACTTGAGCCCGGTGCCGCCACTGGGTGTGCCATCGGTGCTGTCGCTGGCTTTCTTCGGCGGTCTTTGGGGATGTCTGCTGTGGCTGCTCATCAAGCGCACGCAGGGGATCAAACATTGGCTATTGGCGACACTGTGGGGCGCGATTCTGCCGAGCGCGGTGGCGCTGGCGATCGTGTTTCCCATGAAAGGCGTCGCCGTTGCGGACGGTGGCTATCCGAAGCTGATCGTCGGAGCGCTGCTGTTGAACGGAGCCTGGGGGTTGGGTGTGGCGTTGTTGATGAGGCTGATGGGCCGACGCTGAGGTTGGCCGCTGCCCGCTCATTGCGGCTAAAGAGTGAGTCGGGATTGCCGGCAGAGCGAGGGAAACGTTCTCTCGCTTTCTGCGGTCGCCGTGACGCCAGCAATGCCCTGTCTGAACCGATTGCGTCACCCCGGTTCGCATTTGTGCAGTGCATCAAGTAGAGTTCGCGGGTTGTTTACGTCGCCTCTCGCGTATTCCCTCAAGGAATCGCCGACGCCAAGGCCGCTTCCCGCCCTACGCGTCAGTCTCCATACCGTACGGTTTTCGACGTGACCTCCGGCTGCATCGGCATTCGCCGACGCCGACACTATTGACCTGCCGCGCGATTTGGGAGCGCAGCGGGTCCGAAATACGGAAATTATCTGCATGTCTTTCGACACCTTGGGCTTGTCGCCCGCCCTGCTGCGCGCGCTTGCCGACGCTGGCTACACTGTTCCTACCGAAGTTCAAACTGCTGCGATTCCGATCGTGCTGGCCGGACGCGATCTTCTCGCTGGCGCACAGACCGGCACCGGCAAGACCGCCGCCTTTGGGCTGCCGCTGTTGCAGCGCTTGGCCGCCGATGCCACTCCGCAGCGGCGTTCGCGTGCGCTGATTTTGACTCCGACCCGCGAGCTCGCCGCGCAGGTCAATGACAGCCTGCGCACCTACGGTCGCCATCTGAACCTGCGCAGCACCACCGTGTTTGGTGGTGTGGGCATGCAACCGCAGGTTGACGCGCTGCGTCGTGGCGTTGACATCATTGTCGCCACGCCGGGTCGCTTGATCGACCACATCCAGCGCGGCAGCGTTGATCTCACCCAGATCAAGACCCTGGTCTTGGACGAAGCCGACCGCATGCTCGACATGGGCTTTTTGCCGGCGATCAAGCGCATCCTGCAAAAGCTGTCGACGGATCGGCAGACCTTGCTGTTCTCGGCCACCTTTGCGCCGGAGATCAAGGCGTTGGCGCAGCAGTTCATGCGCAACCCGGCCGAAGTGCAGGCGACGCCGAGCAACTCTGCCGCGCCGCGAGTGCGCCATTTGCTGCATCCGGTGGATTCGGCCAAGAAGCGCGATCTGCTGCTGCACCTGTTGTGCGAAGACAGCCGCCGCCAGACCTTGGTATTCAGTCGCACCAAGCATGGCGCTGACCGCGTGCAAAAGATCCTT
>Ga0163148_10006912_pt1 | contig 10848 bp, 8 predicted proteins | sample OliLakLV19MP7P2_FD_148606 | JGI IMG/M metagenome (GOLD analysis project Ga0163148, IMG submission 148606) | Freshwater microbial mat bacterial communities from Lake Vanda, McMurdo Dry Valleys, Antarctica- Oligotrophic Lake LV.19.MP7.P2 | ecosystem: Environmental > Aquatic > Freshwater > Lake >... | reverse complement strand
CCGCGATTTCGACTTGCCCTGTGGCAATCATCCCCGCCGCGAGGTGTATGGCTTGTTGGCTACTGCCACATTGAAAATCTATGCTGGTAGCGGGTGTTTCGATGGGCAATCCCGCATCTAGCACCACATTACGGGCGATATTGAAGGTCTGTTCGCCAATTTGTGAGACACATCCCCAAATGACGTGTTCGACCAAAGCGGGGTCGAGATTGGCGCGTGCCAAAACTTCACATAACACATCTGACCCCAAACGGACGGGGTGTGTCTCTCTAAACCAGCCATTGCGCTTGCCCAAACCACTGCGTGTTGCCGATACAATCACAATATCGTTGTTGCTCATAAGTCTATATCCCTCATAAAAATTTATTCAGTAAACGATGGTTAATCAAATATCCATTTGATTGTGCATGATGCAATCATAACGCACAATAGGCGTGTGTGGCAAGCGAATGGCATCAGATTATTATTTACAGGCGGGGAAATTTCGGCTACGCTAATGCGTGTATATCACAGGGAGCAATTTTATTGTGTCCCAAAAAATAATTTCGGGATGCAGGGACGGCATATAAGGCTTGTCCGTAGTTGTTTTGATGATTTTGCGTAGATTTGGCAGGCGGTGAACCACCTGCCTGCGCCACCAAAACCCCATAAATGGGGTTGGTCTGCCGATTTTTAGGATCAGATAGGCATGATGTACGGGTTTGCCATGGCAAACCCCCCGCAACCAACCGTAAAAATCGGGCTTGCCATGGCAAGCCCCTACGCCATACCCATTTTTTGTGATGAAAATAGGCAAAACAACCCCGTTCACAGGGTTTCAGAGGGTCAGACGGGTGGTTCACCGCCCGTCGGCAGGTAACATACACGCTATTTTTATCCTATTTTGCCTTTTTAACTACGGACAAGCCTTACATGCCGTCCGCAGGGGCTGGGGGGAATAGGGGCTGTCTTTATAATTTCTTTCGACACTCTACTAACGATGCTGTTGTTTATATATCAAATTGGAGATAAGCGCAAAAATCTAAAAAAATTTGACGCGCAAGAATCTGATAGTGGCATCTTTGCTTATCTCATACAATGAGGGTATAAGATTGAGATAAGCAAAAGGATATGACTCATGGACGAAAACCGATTTTGGGATGCGGTGCAAAACCGCGATAGTGCTTATAATACCGTCTTTGTATATGCCGTTAAAACGACTGGAATTTTTTGCCGACCCACCTGCCCATCGCGCCGACCATTTCGGGAAAATGTCGAATTTTTCGATACCCCCCATGATGCCCAATCCGCAGGCTATCGTCCGTGTGAACGGTGTCACCCCGCCACCGAAAATATCCCAGACCCACATTTGCCCCTGGTCACAGAGATATGTCGGTATTTGGAAGGCGACCATGACCATCTGCCTACATTAGATGAATTGGGCGAAAAATTCACCCTGAGTCCCTATCACCTACAACGGATATTCAAGCGGATTGTGGGGGTATCTCCGCGCCAATATGCCGATGCCTATCGGCAGGGACGGCTAAAAAATGCCCTCAAAAATGGTGCAAATGCCACCGATGCCGTATACGATGCGGGTTATACCGCCAGTAGTCAGGTGTATAACCAAGCCGATAACATACTCGGCATGACCCCGATTCACTATCGGGATGGGGGCGATAGTATCACCATCACCTATAGTATTATTCCGTGCGAATTGGGCTATTTGTTGGTGGCGATGACCCCGCGTGGTGTGTGTAAAATCAGTTTGGGCGATAGTGAAGAGTTGCTGTATGCCGATTTACAGGTAGAATTTCCTCGTGCCGATATTACCCGTGATAATGACAAATTGATGCCTGCCATGACCCAATTATTGGCATATTTGGATGGTGAAGGGCATCAGCTCATGTTGCCATTGGATATTCATGCGACCAGTTTTCAACGGCGGGTATGGGAGGTTTTGCGGGGGATTCCTTATGGGCAAACCCGTTCATACGATGACATTGCCCATGCGTTGGGGCAACCCACCGCCAGCCGTGCGGTAGCGAGGGCGTGTGCGACTAACCCTGTGGCGTTGGCGATTCCGTGTCATCGGGTGGTGCGGAAAAATGGCGATTTGGCAGGGTATCGCTGGGGAATCCAACGCAAACGGGCAATTTTGCAGGCGGAACATGACCATAGCATAAATTTGGATGGTGTATAATGCGCCCTTATATAACAAAAGCATGGTGGTGGCAAGTCGTATCAGCGCTTATCGTTTTGGGATTAATTGGGCTGGCATTCATCAACTAATGAGATCGTTATGAGAGTTTAGGCGGATGATATATCTATATTCCCTATATCATCCACCTAGCGACAAATTCTTAATAGCGCAGGCGCAATGTCACAATCTGAAACGGGCGTATATATACCCGAAAATGGGTTTCATCATCCAACAACACTTCTTCTAAATCGTCCTCTAGCAAATTGCAGATATAGGCAGATTTTAGTGGGAACGCCGTCTCAAATTCTGCCCATCCCCGTGACCGATAGGGTTCATAACACCGAATAATGACTCCATCGCCATCTTCTGCTTGTTTGATGGTTTCGATAATGACCTCACGGGTATCAACCAGTGGCTTTAAGAAATTGGGTTTATCATTGACCAGACTGTCTATTATCCGTAGCGGATGATTGAGGGTGTATCCGAGTGCGATGGTGTCCTCTATGAGGGAATCGTTATGGGGATATAACCAATAAGTGAAGCGATGTTCCCCTTCATCGGCATGTTCATCGGGCCACGTTGGGCTTTTGAGTAACGATAGGCGCATGACATTATCCCGTATATCATAGCCATATTTGCAATCGTTAATCAGGCTCACCCCATAATCCCCTTCGCTTAAATCTGCCCATTTATGCCCAACCGTCTCAAATTTTGCCCAATCCCAACTGGTATTCCAATGGGTGGGACGTTCCACATGCCCCCATTGAATCTCATAAGTCGCTTTGGGGGATAGCACATCCACCGGAAATGCTACTTTGAGTAGCATGTGCTTTTCGCGCCAATCTATTTGGGTATCAAATTTGATGAGGTTATTATTGAGCGAAATGATTTGGATATAGGTGCTATTCATGATTTTTCGGACGATGCGAATGGCGGGTTGACCATCTTCTTCAATGACTTTCATCTCGGATGCAGGGACAGATAACCACATCTTATCCTGATAATAAATATCAATGTCCCACGCATCCCAATATTGTGGACGGTCTTCAAATAACTGGAATTGGTTGCCAATTGCCCCTTTAGGCAACACCTCACGCTCGCGCAATTTGTCATATATGCGAATCATATCCCCTGAATGATTAAATTCTACCCGCAAGTCATTATTTTCGATTTGGTGGGGCGTTGCCACGGCATCAATATGGGGGGCATGTGATGAATATCCCAATAAGCCATAAGGGGCGATGGTGTGTAAATCAGGTGTTTGGGACGGGAATGGCGCGGCGTTAATAGCGATGGTCTCGCCACTCATATTTTTTTCGATGACCACCAACGCCCCGTCTATGACTTCATTCACCATGCGCTCAATCTCGGCATATTGCGCCAGCGATTCGGCATACACATCGCCAATGCTACTCCCCGGTATGATGTCGTGGAATTGATTGAGGCACACCAAGCGCCATGCAGTGCGGAATATATTATGCGGATAGCCATAATTTTTGTCCAAAATAGAGGCATAAGTCGCCAAAAATTCGGCTTCATGCAGTAGCACTTCACTTTTTCGGTTGGCGCGTTTATTGCGGGCTTGCGTTGTATAGGTCCCACGATGATATTCCAGATAGAGTTCTCCGTTCCATGTGGGTAATTTATCGCCAGATTCGGCTTCTAGGCGGACAAAAAAATCTTTGGCGGTGCTGAATTGTGTCTTTGGTGATGCGGGGAAATTCCGCAGTGCGGTGATATTTTCGAGCATGTCACGGGTTGGTCCACCGCCACCGTCACCCCACCCATACACCATCAATAGCGTGCGTTGATGTTCTTTTTGTTGGAATCTCTGCCAGGTGATGAGGGGCGATTCTGGTTCTGCGGGCGCGTTATATGTGCTAGATTGCGAATCTGGTTTTTCTGGTGTGGTGCTAAAGTGCGTCAAGACCTTTGTGCCATCTAATCCCTGCCACCAGAAACTATCATACGGGAGTTTGTTATATTGATTCCACCCGATTTTGATGGTGAAAAAATAGTCTAATCCCGCCAATTTGATGAGTTGGGGCAATTGTGCCGAATAGCCAAACACATCTGGCAACCACATCACAGGGGAATCGGCATCCTTCCCAAAATGCTCACGGAAAAAATGCCGTCCCAGCAAAAATTGACGGGCGAGGCTCTCTGCCCCGCTCAAATTACAATCGGCTTCCACCCACATACCACCAGTGGCTTCCCATTTGCCTTGTGCCACCCGTTGCTTGATGATGTCGAATAAGTCGGGATAATCTTGGCGGATATATTCATAGAGTTGGGGTTGGCTTTGGGTGAAGCGATAATCCTCAAATTGGTTCATCAGGGTATTCACATTGTAAAAAGTACGGGCGGCTTTACGGCGCGTTTGCCCCAGTGTCCATAGCCACGCCACATCAATATGAGCATGACCTGCACTCATGACCGTCACATCCAACGGCGCACCCGCCTGTTTTAATCCATCTCTAAAAACGGATAGCGCCTTAGCCACACTGTCATATAACCTATCGCCAAATGGCTCACGGGTATCGAGTGCTTGCATCGCCTTATCCACCGTTGTGAGCAAATCGTGTTTTTGTGGATTATTATCGTCTAATTGCTTGGTGAGTCGCACCGCCGTATTTGCCAGTACGACAAAATCGCGCAATGGCTGATGAATCTGCACAACCTCACAGGGACGCATGAGCAACTGCCCTGCTGTGCCTTGCGAATTGTCATAGCCTGTCCATCCATGTAAGAACAGGGTGTGTTCTGCGCCATCCCGATACATATTTGGGATGAGAATTTCTTGATGAAAGCGGTCTACTGTGCCGACGGGTGTGGCATCTATATAAATTAATGCCTCTGGATGGGCAAAATCGCCACTATCGCCCATTGGCAGATAGAGCGCAACATTCCCAATAAATGATGATGGCACACTAAATGTCCCTTGCATGACAAAATTTTGCTGAATTTTCCCCCAATAGGTGTTGTGTGAGATGACTTGCCATTGGGTTGTATCGGCATCGAATGGCGGTGGGGTCTCTGCACTGGCTAATTCGTGATAGCGAAAGGCTGGTATGGGATGGCGTTGGCGATATATAAGCGGGGTTAATAGGCGAATGTATTGTTCAATTTTATTGGCGGTAAATCGTATTTGGTGATTCATAAAAACACCCTTTCGATGAATAAATTTTGCGGATAGTGTACCATGTGGCATATAAAGGCGCATAATGGAAATATGGTTATTGAATAGGGCAACAATACAATGAATCGAATCACACAATCAACAATCGTTCAAAAGACGTGGAAATATGCTGGCGCGGTGAGTGTTAGCGTCAAAGTATTGGGTATCGTATTGGGGGTCATTATCCTATTGGGTGGGGTGGTGATTATTCAAATGCGCTCCGTACTTCTCGAAACACTGTCCTATGAACTAGAGGAACAAGGGATTATTTTGGCGAGTAATTTCGCCAAGGATGCGAGCGATAGGCGTACTCCAGAGGGTGATTATGCCGATTTACGCCTATTATTGACGGAGCGCAAAGTGCATTATTCATCCGAAAGTCATAACACGGTGGTGGCTTATATCGCTGTCCAAGATGCCAACGGTGCGATGATTGCCCATTTGGGCGATACGGTGATTCTGTCGTCTAACCCGTCCCCGCATCCACATGGCAATCACGCCGTTTTTAACGTGAATGATGGGGCGATAATCGAATTTCATGCGACCATTCCAGAAACCGATTGGGTGATGCGCTTGGGACTCTCGACTATGTGGATTTATGACGTGGTGAATTTAATCACCTTACGCCTCTTTTCGATTATATTGGTGATGATAGCTATCGGCTTTGGGGCGGCATTTTTTCTTACATGGATTCTCACTCGTCCCATTCAACATTTGGTGAGCGCCACGCAAGCCGTCACACAGGGCGATTTTGATGTGCGAATCCCTCGTTGGGCAGATGACGAAATTGGGGAACTCGCCACCGCCTTTAACCGTATGACAGCATCATTGGCACAAGCCGAACAAGAACGGCATGAGCGTGAGCGCCTGCGTAACCAATATATCAATGGGGTGATTTTGGCACAAGAAAATGAGCGCCAACGCATTGCCCGCGAATTACACGATAGCACCAGTCAATCGCTGACATCGTTATTAGTAGGTCTGCAAAATATCAAACAATCTCCCACACAAGCCGATATTATTACCCGTGTAGATGATTTGCGTGGGGTTGTCGCCACCACACTAGACGAAATCCGCAATATCTCATGGCGGTTGCGTCCGAGTGCCTTGGATGATTTGGGTTTGGTGAGCGCGGTAGAGAATTTTGTGCATGAATACATCGCACGCCATCATATCCCCACAGAGGTGAGTTTTGTGGGAATCGAAAAACGGCTTGCGCCAGAAATCGAGACGACCATCTATCGTATTATCCAAGAAGGACTCACCAATATCGCCCGATATGCTCAAGCCAAGACAGTTAGCCTTGTTATCACTTGCAAAGCCGATAAAATCAAAATTATCATCGAAGATGATGGGATTGGGTTTAACCCAGATATGGTTTTACAGCATAAAAACAGTCTTGGATTACGGGGAATTAAAGAGCGGGCAGGGCTTTTGGGTGGCTCGTTGCGAATCGAATCTGCGGCAGGACAAGGGACTAGCCTATATATTGAATTGCCTACATCTATCACAGAAAGTATCGTCTTATGACCGACATAATCCGCATTGTCCTCGCCGATGACCACACCGTGTTGCGGTCTGGGTTACGGCTGTTGCTCGATAATCAGCCTCATTTGCAGGTAGTGGCTGAAGCAAGTAACGGTATACAAGCCTTATCCATGACCCAACAACATCAACCCGATGTGTTGCTCCTCGATATTAATATGCCCGAAGCCGATGGCTTGTCTATCATCCCACAAGTGCGCCAAACATCCCCACAGACAAAAATCCTCATTTTGACCATGCACGAAGATGGCAACTATCTGCAACAAGCCATACAAGCAGGGGCGGTGGGGTATTTGCTCAAAAAAGTGGCAGATGTCGAATTGCTCATGGCGATAGAAGCCGTCATGCGTAACGAGATATATGTTCATTCTGCCATGACACAATACCTTATCAAACCACCCACCGCGCCAGCCACCGAGATTGACCCGTGGCAATCGTTGTCTGAGCGTGAATTTGATGTCCTCAAGCGGGTGGTGTTGGGGTATACCAATACCGAAATTGCAGAGGAATTATTTCTGAGCCAAAAAACGGTGGAAACCTATCGGGCGCGAGGCATGGAAAAACTGAATATTACCACCCGCGCCCAGCTGGTCGAATCGGCATTAGCACATGGTCATTTGGAATCATGAGGGGGAAACCCCTACATAAACTGGTCAAAAATAGCGGGTTTTGCCTGCTACAGGAACTCCTTGAGATAGGATACGATAGTGATATGAACGAATAAGCAATTGATTAACTCAAGGAGAAAAAACACCATGGTATCTTTCATCCAACGTAACCAAAATCGTGTCGTACAAGACCCCAAATTCGTCACTGCCCTCTTTACCGATGTCCGCTTCTCTGTCATTTGGTTAGCCGCGCGTATCTGGCTAGGACTGCAATGGATTGAATCTGCCAGTGGCAAATTGAGCAATCCTGCATGGATGGATACGGGTGAAGCACTCAAAGGTTACTGGGTACGCGCAGTCGCCATTCCAGAAACAGGTCGCCCTCCCATCAGTTTCGATTGGTATCGTGACTTTTTGAATGGCATGATAGAATCCAACGCCCACACTTGGTTCTCGAAATTGGTCGTTTTCGGTGAATTGTTTATCGGTATCGCGCTCATCATTGGCGCATTCGTTGGTATAGCCGCCTTCTTTGGTGCAGTGATGAACTTCAACTTTATGTTGGCGGGTTCTGCCAGCACAAACCCTGTGCTATTCTTGATTGCGCTCCTGCTCATCTTCGCATGGAAAACCGCAGGCTTCATCGGCTTAGACTACTTCTTGCTCAACTGGCTCGGTACGCCATGGGGCAGAGACAAAGCGGTTAAAACCGCTATAGATGCAGAAGGCAACCGCGTTCCAGCCCCTGTTCCTTCTGATGACTGAAAGAAAAAAACTTCCTTATGAATCTCAAAAACAGGGCGTACACCACGCCCTGTTTTTTGTTATGCTAAAATAGCCCCATTTATCCAGATAAGCGAGAGGGTTATTCTTATCATGTCCGATTTGCTCCACGATGCCTATCAACGCGCTGTCACCTATCAACAATCGCTCGATACACGCCCTGTCTTTCCATCGCCAGAATCCCTTGCGGGGATGACCGCTTTTGATGAAACCATGCCCAGCATGGCTCAATCCCCACACGACACCCTCGCCCTGCTCGATACTTATGGCTCACCTGCCACCGTTGCCAATACAGGCAGGCGCTATTTTGGATTTGTCACGGGGGGCATGTTGCCTATCACCCACGCGACCAATTGGCTCGCCACCACATGGGACCAAAATGGCGCGTTATATCTCACATCCCCCATCACTGCCAAAATTGAAGAAGTCACCATGCGCTGGCTGGTAGACCTGTTTGGATTTCCCTCACAAACCGCAGGCGCATTTGTTTCTGGGGCAACAATGGCAAATTTTACGGCACTCGCCGCCGCCCGCCATCTTATCCTCAAACGTCAGGGATGGGATGTAGAAGCCGATGGGCTATTTGGTGCGCCAGAGATTAAAGTCGTGGTGGGTGATGAAGTGCATATCAGCATCCTCAAGGCATTGCGGATGCTCGGATTTGGCGATAAGCGTCTCATTCGTGTGCCTGTGGATGCACAAGGGCGTATGATACCAGAGGAACTGCCATATTTAGATGCGATGACTATCGTGTGTATTCAATCGGGTAATGTGAATAGTGGCTCATTTGACCCCGCCAAAGCCATTTGCGAAAAAGCTCATGCACACGGCGCATGGGTGCATGTGGATGCGGCATTTGGGTTATGGGCATTGGCATCGGATACATTATCTTTACTTGGAGAGGGTATTGCCCTAGCCGATTCTTGGACAACCGATGCCCATAAATGGCTGAATGTTCCTTATGATAGTGGTATCGTGTTCTGCAAACATGAAGAGGCATTATTGGGTGCAATGTCCACCAATGCCTCCTATCTGACCGCCAGCGCCAATCGTGACCCCGCCAATCTTGTGCCAGAATTTTCGCGGTGTGCGCGTGCCATTGATGTATGGGGGGCGTTGCGGACATTGGGCAAGGCGGGTGTGAGCCAAATGATAGAGCAAAATTGCGCCCTCGCCCGCCTGTTTGCCGATGGCTTATCACAAGCAGGATTTTTTAGCTTAAATGAGGTCATCCTCAACCAAGTGGTCGTCTCTTTTGGCGATGATGCCACTACTGATGCCATCATTAAAGCCATTCAAGCCGAAGGCACACTCTGGGCGGGCAGAACTGTCTGGCAGGGACGCACTGCCATGCGAATTAGTGTATCGAGTTGGGCAACCACCTCCGCCGATGTGGAGCAAAGCCTAGAGGCAATTATCCGCGTGGCAAATTTGGTTATTGCATCTCATTAAATCATCAAAAAGACCCTGTGTGGGGTCTCTTGATTTAATCATCCAGATAATCAATCAGCAGGGTGTTGAACACATCTGCTTTTTCTTCAAATGGCTGATGACCGCTATTTTCGATAAATTGGAGCTGGCTATTGGGTAGCCATTGGGCTAATTTTTCGCCATCGGCAACCGGTGTTACCGTGTCTTTATCGCCCCAAATCAGTAAGGTATCGGCAACGATTCCGCGTATGGCAGATTCAGATAACGAATTTCCCGCGCTATCTCGTGTAAGCCCTAATAAGCCAATATCCCAATTAGGCGTTTGGAAGGCACGCCAATAGGTATTGTAATCGGCTTCAGTGAGGAAAGACGGGTCAACATAAAAAGATGCCAAAGAATCTTCTAACCGTTGACGGGTAAAAACGGCTTGTAGTCCAATGCGACCCCAACGCCATATCGGAGGAAAGCGCAAAAATGCCCCAACAAACGGTGGCGGTCCACCAGCGAGGATGGCGGCATCTACTAAAACTAAACGGCTAACCCGTTCTGGATGGCGTATGGCAAAATGTCCCGCCACGTTACCCCCTGCACTATGCCCCACAATCACCGCTTTTTCGATTGCGAGCGCATCCATTAATTCGGCGGTCAAATCGGCTTGATTGCTCACAGCATAATTGAAAGATTCGCTTTTATCAGATAACCCAAACCCTGGTCGGTCAAAACTGATGACCCGATACCCCGCCTCTTCGAGTGCCTCGACATTATAGCGCCATGTCTCGGTTGACCCAAATAACCCATGTAATAACACAATCGCTGGCGCATCGGCATCGCCTAAATCTTCATAATATATACTGATGTTTTGCAGTTGGATAAATGCCCCCTGTGGGTCATCTACGAGGGTTTGTGGTGCGATTCCCTCTGTATTAATGGGGATGATGAACGGGACTATCATGGCAATGATAATTAGCCCAATGGCTATGAATAATAATCGGCGTAACCACTTTTTCATAAACTGTCCTTATACGAATGCTTGTTTGAGTATGCCCTATTTTAAGCTAATGGAGAACCGAAAACAAATTCATAGGATTATGTCAATAACTCATCATTAAACGTGTTTTCAC